>Ga0209093_1001338_pt1 | contig 14007 bp, 5 predicted proteins | sample SidtaG_4_FD_187450 | JGI IMG/M metagenome (GOLD analysis project Ga0209093, IMG submission 187450) | Marine algal microbial communities from Sidmouth, United Kingdom - Sidmouth_Male1 metaG (SPAdes) (version 2) | ecosystem: Host-associated > Algae > Red algae > Unclassified | place: Sidmouth...
TTATCTCAATACAATATTTCCATTGATGCTCCGGACTACAGCGGATTCTGCCAAGAAATTACTGTCGCTGTAGAGTTGGAAAAGCTCATTAATACCAGCTACAATGATGTGAGCTTAGTGATCACGTTTTCAGAGCCTGTCGATTTCATAAATCAATCAATCATACTTGAAGAAGCACGAATCAGTGATCAGCAATTCATTTTGCCTTTGGACGACCAGATCTCATGCATTTATGAATCTGGTGATATCTCATTCTTGCCCGGATGCACAGACCTTATCAACAGCTTAGATGTTGAGTGGAAAATATTGCAGGAAGGCAATTGTATTGGGCAGTCATTCACTACTACTGTGATTCAGAGTCCAATTGTCAACGTATCGTTCTCAGATTATACATATTCCGCAGATAATAATACCTTATCTAAAACACTTACTTTGACCAATATTGGATTATCGCCGCTTGAGGCATTTGATCTATCCATTCTGTTTGATGATGATTTTGCCAGTTTATTATCAGCCAGCTCTGGGTCCATTGTAGCTAATCGATTAGTGCACGATAGCGAGGATCTCGTAGCCTTAGGCTTTGCGGACGGCTTATTGATGCCGCAGGATACTTTCGATGTGGAGCTAAGCTTTGCTGTAGACAGATGTGAAGTGCGCAGTGTACAATACGAATTATCTTTCAGCTGCGCTAAAGGTGATTGTTCATCTCAGCTCTTCTTTGTGGACGAAAATGAGATCTATGATGATAATATCTATTCTAAATTCAACAACTCTATCCTTACCTATGGACTGTGCAGTCCTTCCTCTAATCAGCTAATCATCGGTAATCAGATCGGCAATGTTAGTACCGTATTAGGAGATGTCTATAAAGCAAGTATTATCCTTGAAACCCCCTTTGGTGCCTTCAGAAGACGACGTTTCAATCAGTGCATCCAGTTTAGTGCTGAAATTAACGGCGTTGAACTAGCCATTAGAAGTGCTGGCGATGATGAAAGATATATCATTGACCTAAGTCAACTAAGGAGTGATCCTGATGGACCAGGTGGATTATCAGACCTCAACGGCGACGGAAGTTTCTCGGATATAGCCTTGGGTGATAGCACAGCGCTTGCTATAAAGCTACTCATTAAAGATGAGTGCCAATCTTCCTATCACACATTAGATACTGACTATTCATATTATTTGGAGTATCAGGATTATTGCGGCATATTTAACCGTAGCACCGTACAGCAGACACAGAAAATATTCAGTAGGATTGAACGCTATTTTGGAGGATCATTTGGAGTGATCACAGACTTTCTCACTGGGGATAATAATCAGGCCTACGTCCAAAATCAAGATACCTTCTCTGTATCTTTTAATATCAGGCGCTCTACCCAAATGTCACAAATGTGTGAAAACGAAATGTTGGAACTAACTATGGATCTGCCCAGCTCAGTCCGTTTGAATGAGAATCATGACATTCTCTACTTTGGAGATGAAGACAGCCTGATTCTCATTCCTACGATTATAGAGGATACTCTGCTTCGCTTTGAGTTGACAGAACTACAGGCCAGGACGAGAGCTTCAATAAAATTATCCTTCGTTGGTAACTGTGATCTGATGATGGATACTAATTATGACCCCCTAACAGATGTATGTGATCAGTGTGTCGAATATCTGACGCCTCGCTTCAGAGCTATACTTACAAAGCCCTGCGATCTTCCGTGCTCCATTGATGTTCCAGCGTCTGAGAGCATATCAGAAGACTTTTACGTAGAGTGCATAGATATTCCAGAATTAGAACCAGCCGTTATAGCTGAGCCATTGGAGATTTATAGATTGACTAATGGATATGTAGATCTATCAGAGAGCGTGCGGCGTGATCCTTTTGCAGCTGATTCAGTCGCTAATGATATTTTAATGTTTGACAGTGACACCGTTATGATACGCATACCCTTCACCTTTGGCTGCCGGTCCTCTCTGAGTTCGTTTGAATTCTTAATCCAGACGAATCGATTTCCATTAGACGCATTAGATTTAATAGGAAGTGAGTTGAAACTTATTGATGAAATAAGTGGAGATGTGTTGGGCGACTGTCCAGCTGACATATTCATTACAAAAACAGGAGCTCAGCTGTCAGCCTCTTTCACTGCCGCTAACTTTATATTACCATGCATAGAAGAGCAAAAACTTCACTATTTAGAAATGACAATGAAAGTGGATTTTGATTGTTTCACCATGAATGATCAAGCCTGTGTTATAGCAGCACTAGGAACTATCCAGAACATCACTAATTCAACGCTGGTGAATGGGTGCAGCAAGCGCCTCGCATCAGAAAATCAAGAAATCGCTGTGAATGAGGTATTTAGAGCAGAGCATTTTAGGATAGTAGAGAGATTCTTTGATTTTTCTCTCCCACTCTATGGCACACAGCCCTTGCGCACAGTCTTATACTCGCCATCATTTGTTAGAAAAGTAAACGAACCCGAATATAGACATACGCCGATTCTGCGAGAGATCAACTACAAAATTCCTCCTGGTTATGTATTATTAGATGAACTTAGCATCACTGAAGTCAGCTTTGACTCTCAGGTTGTTGATCCTAATCTGCCTTCTTTCTTACAATCTCTGAATAGTAAATACACAGAGCTAAAGTCATATAGCCCCAGTATCACTCAGAACCCTGATGGAAGTCAAAATTATCGCTTCTCTGATGAGCAAACCAAGTATTATTCAAATCAGGTGGGAGCTCAAATATATGCGGAGATCATGCTGAAGGCAGTCTGCCCGCCAATGGAATTAGACCAAGAACTTGAAGTCGAGGGAGTCTTAGAATATGTCGATTATGCCTTTGGAAGTCTCGACACTTTAGATCATCCATTCTCCACTACGATAGGTCTTAGGTTTGATCAGGAGATCATAACTGTAGCGGATGACTTTCAGCTGATAGACCAAAGCCGAGTCGTGAACTGGACTTTGGCTAAGAGTGTATCCGACTTCCCTGGCCAATTTATTCCCTTCTTTGGCTCATCAGTAGAAGAACCCTTAGATGACGAATCAAACTATTATCTGCGCTATCGCAGCTCAGGCACAGCGAAAATCGACTCTATCGAAGCCAGCATATCAGAATTTAATCGTCAAGTATCGTCCTATATAGCTGATAGTGATTCAAGCTTTGAGATAAAATTTCGTTCATTCTTTCTAAATGAAAATAACGATACAATAGTGAGTCATTTAGCTCCAAGTAAATTTTCTATATTCAGCTCAGACCATGCGTGTGGGTTTGATACCCTGTTTTTCGAAATAGGCAAAAAGGCGTCTTTTCTCAATCCTGTCTGCGGTGAAATTATTCGAGATACCTTGGTCAGTTATAGTCCTCCTGGACTACCACTCCTCACTTGGGATGACACGCCAAGAGAAATCAATACTAAAGGAGATAATGGATTAGCTTTCACACTCTCCAACGTAGGTCAGGGCGATATAATTGATCAGAGCCTTATCTTCAGTGGAATGCCCCAAGCAGACTATCGTCTGATTATCTTTCATGAGAATGGAGACCAAGAAGATATCTCTTCATCACTTAGCATGAGAGATGATACACTGACATCAGATCTATTTACAGTGGGTAAAGACAAACTTTATGGTGTGGGCAAAGATTCTGCTTCACAGTATTCATTTCTTCTAAAAGTGACAGATGTATGTACTCAAGAAAAGTTTTTTTCTTTAGCACTACTATCCAGATCTAAGTCCTACTGTGGTGATGAAATAGACAGTCCTGCCCTGCGCTTAGCTCGTATCCCTTTTGTCAAATCTATACAAGATTTAGATTATCAGACTACTATAAATTCATTTGCTCCGAGGGACTGTGATGCCAATGTCAATGCAGAAGTTAGATTTATTAGAGAAGCGACTATGTCGGCTACAGTTATGAATCCTCAAGTCGAAATATACTCTCCAAGAGATCTAATCTTAATCCCTAATGGAATAAAAGTAAATGGCAGGAGAATAGGAAATCCAACCGTAGAAATCAGAGACACGCATAATGTATACGTGATCGTTCTAAACGACGCATTGGAAATGCAAACGGATGCAGATATACTGGTAGAGTTAGAATTTGATGGTAATTGTATCGATGTCTGCCGGGAAGACCTAATCAGTGCATTCCTTTTCACTGAAGAAGAAGTAAGTTGTCCTGACGGCAGTTTTGGCTTACAGACTTATGCTCAAGGATTTGACTTAGATAAAACTATGCGTTGGCGCCCTATATTTAGCGTGAGCGACTACAGCTATGAAGCTAAGATAGATGGAGATAGTTTACACTTCTTATTAGATATTGAATTAATTAAAGAATCAGAACCAGCTTACGCAGGTAATTTATATGTCGATTTTTTTAAAGACCTTAATGGGAACGAAAGGAGAGATGCTGATGAGGTATCACTCCTATCAGATACGATCGTCTCAGAGGACTTTGAAAATCTCACGTATCGCCTACAGCCTTCAGTGCTGATGCTCTTAGATCAGAATGTCTGTCAATTTGCTATGAGTTTTAATACAGAGCAGAGCTGCGCCTGTACGAATCGTATTATCAACATCCTTAGGAATCAGCAGGTCTCTATCCAATCAAATATTTCGTACTGTGATACGGGTGAATCATTCATGATTCCATACAGGTCATCAATAGCATGTGAGACCGTTATACCCACACAGGTTAACGTCATCAGCACCGGTAGTGACAGCCTCCTATATATGCCCTCAGCAACATCAGGTCCGGATAGTATATTAGCAGAATACAAATGTGGTAGTTGTGATTTAATCGAAACTATCTATCTGCAAAAAGCCTCTGGTGCAGTGGAAATATCCCTTAATGATTCGCAAGACTGCGAACGTATAGCAAGTGCCCTATGGAATAATGGTGAGGACATTCCTGATAACTTTTCCTTTAGATGGAATCATGATGAGAGCGCCAAGGGGCCGACTATCGTGAATCCACCTGTGGGCTTACTCAGTGTGACCTTAGAGGATGCAGGATCTTGCAGATTTGAAGACGATCTGATGATCGAAGAATCACTGCCGCTGAGCTATATGACAACCACCGATGCAGAAGACTGTCCTCAGACATTCCCTATCGCTCTGACAGTGGTCCCATCGGGCACACCACCATTCAGCATTATTTGGGCCGATGGGGGTAATAATCTAATACGTACAGATATATCACCAGGTAGTTATGATTTTACTCTCAAAGACGGATTAGGGTGTGAGATCAATGAGAGCTATATAGTAGCAGAACCTAGCACCGTCGTGTATGAAGCTGATGTTCTACAGCCTACTTGCAGTACCCCCTCTACAGGCCAGATTATCATCAGCTCTGACCAAGAAGGGCTGCAGTATGCCATCGATGACATGGATTTCGGCGATGAGCCAATCTTCGTTGATCTCGAAGAAGGTAATTACCAAGTATATGTGCGTAACCCTTTCGGATGTATAGACTCATCAAATGTCGTACTTGCCATCACGAATGAATTAAAAATCCCTTCTCCAGCCTTTCTCATTGGTACTATAGGAGATCGTCTGGAGCTTAATCCTGAAATCATCGATTCATCCGCATGGAGCTGGACCTGGAGCACTGACCAAATACTTCTTTCATGTACTGACTGTCCTAATCCATCGCTCGTCACACCAGCGGAGGATATAAGGATAAAAGTGACCCTGCAGGAAGGCATCTGCTCCGTGGAAAAAGTAGTCACTGTAAGAGCGGAATATTCCGATCTTATCTACGCCCCTAACATTTTCACTCCAAATCGTGATGGACCAAATGATCGTTACTTTGTTTTTCCCCAATCCACTTTTGACAACATAAGTATATGGATTTACGATCGGTGGGGTAACAACATGTTCAAACAAACTGTGTCGCTACCCTTAGGCACAGGAGAAGGATGGGATGGGACTGTGAATGGTATCGAAGCAGATGAAGGAATCTATGCGTTTAAAGCAATTGTCAGACGCGCAGCAGATGAGACGATCATCGAAACTTTTGGTACCTTTCAGCTGGTCAGGTGAGCTTGCATTAAGCTATATCTTATACACATTGGCATATATATTTCATTATATGTTTAACATAAATTTCGATAAGCTTCCAGTCACGCCTCATTTATATTAGCCTATCCTCAACTACATAAATATCAAAATAGTGTCCGGATATATTAGCAGAGCATAGGCTAAATCATCCTGCCTCCAAAGATCATACTGACAACCCTTCACCTTAATTATAGATGCTATTTGGCAAATAGTTTAACATTTTTTGACGAAATAATCAAAGAATCTATTTAATTGGATATATTTGGTCAACCAATAATTGGTAAACCAATATTTAAATTGCGTAGAATACAATTTAACTAATGTATGATAGAGAGTCTACCTAACATAATACTTGTAAATCCGATTGATCTAATCATCTTTCCTATTCTACTTCCGAATAAGCCCGTTAGACTTGCAGCTAAGACTCACTGTTCAGAAGACTCGGTGCTAATGAATTACAGCTTGCAGCAATCCCAAATGAAACCAACAAAGTATGATGAAGCTGTAGGTAAGACTTTATTATGTAGCCTGAAAGACGCTGAGGCACATTCAAGTACTGGGCTAATCCTTGCGGTAAATAAGCTTAACCCAGACAGTATTCACAATCTTGTCAAGTTTAGAGCCTGCGATGAAAACGATAACAAAAATACACATGAATCGTACAGAATGATTCACAATAAAACTATTGATCAAAATACTAAAGCAGCTGCAAGAGCGAAGGCTCTATATTTTCAAGATATCAGACATCTAAATTAGTATAAAATCTATATGAAAGAGGATTAAACTCCTTTTTGCAAATGACATAATTATTGTTTAACACATGAAAATTCTTTCACTACTATGTTCAAATTTACTAAACCTTGGCTTTTAACAAAAGTCATTTTAATGTTGTGCTTCATTAGTTTTAGCACAGCATTTCTGAGTGCCCAATCTGCTGGCGGTCAGCTCTTCGACGAAAATGGCGATCCATTAATAGGGGCTAACATTTCAATACAGGGCACTAACGTGGGTACCATAACAGATATTGACGGTAACTTTTCAATTGATGCTAATCCAGGCGACGTACTGATAATAAGCTACGTCGGCTACAGAGAACAAACCGTAACTGTAGAAGCTGGAAAACCGATTTCTTTCAGTCTTGCTCCAGATGCGCAGGCACTCAGCGAAGTCATAATCACTGGATACGGGACGCGAAAAAAGTCCCATAATACCGGCGCTATTGCTCAGGTCAAAGGTTCTGACGTAGCTGCCATACAAGCCACTCGGGTAGATGAAGCTCTGGCAGGTAAGCTATCTGGAGTCTTGATACAAAATCAAGATGGGGCACCAGGAGCTGATCCAAAAATTCAAATTAGAGCAGCCTCATCAATCTCAGGTGATTCTAATCCGCTCATTGTGGTGGACGGATACCCAATTTCAGGAAGTTTAGCTACCGTCAATCCAAATGACATTGAGAGTATAGAGGTGCTCAAAGATGCCGCTTCAGCCGCTATCTATGGTTCGCGAGGAGCTAATGGAGTTGTCTTAGTCACGACGAAGAAAGGCAAAGCAGGAAAGGCCAGCATAAGCTATAACTCTTATATCAGTACTTCTAGTAGATATGTAGGTGATGTCGAACAGCTGAAAACTGCTGGAGAATGGGCCGATATATTAGAAAGGGGAATAGCTGATGGCACCTATGATGTTTCTGAAGTGGATCCCGCCATCGTAGATTATAGAATCAATGCGTTTAAAAATTCTCCTGATGTTGTAGCCGTAGAAGATTATCTCTTTCGATCAGGTAGTAGTCATAATCATAATTTAAGTATTAGCGGGGGCACTGATGATGTCAACTATTACGCATCAATAGGTTATCAAAATACAGAAGGTGTCGTTATCACCCAAGCCTTTGAAAGGTATAATGCCAGACTGAATGTAGATGCTACCTTAGGAAAAAGATTTAAGACTGGATTAAATTTCAATGGCTTTGTGGGCGATAGGGATATCGTAGGTCACGATATGAGGGATCTCCTAAGAGCCTATAGTATACACCCCATATATCATACAGAAGCGTCTATTAACTTTGTTCAAAATTTAGACCAGCAAGCCCAAGCATTAGGCTTGTCGTCATTTGATTCTGGATACAGAGGAGGCGATGCACCTTTTAATAATAGCATCTACACTTTGGAGCCAGGTATGACGGCACAGGATTGGCATTATGGTAGAAGCGGTAATGGTATTGGAGGATCAGGTGATGCTGGCCCAGCCACGAAACTTGATAACACAGACCAATTCCAAAAAACATTTTTCGGTAACGTCAGTTCCTATCTACAATTTAGTATCGCCGATGGATTAGATCTAAAAACCGTACTGGGTGGCGATATAAGAGATACTAGAGATTTTTTCTCACGACAACTGGAGTTTGATTCTAGAGCCAGAACTAACCAAACTCGCTTCAATACTAATGACGTAAAGCGTACCTCAGTCTTGAGTGAAACTACTTTAAACTATAATAAGGTTCTTGGAGCTCACGATATATCCACCGTACTTGGAGTGGAGTTTCAAAACTTCTACATCAATGGCCTTAGATTAAATGGTTCTAACGTTCCCTTTGGACAGCCACTTAATTATGCTCTACTTGATCCAGCTGATATCGCGGTCTCAGAAAGAGATGAGACTATAAATAGACAGAGTGTCTTTGGTCGGATCAATTATGCATTTGACAATCGATATTTAGCTTCTATCTCAGTCAGGAGAGATGGTGACTCAAGATTCGGACGAAATAACAGACATGAAATATTTCCAGCTGTCTCCTTAGGATGGAATGTGCATAATGAATCCTTCTGGAACTCAGGCTTCCTTAGTGATCTAAAACTACGTGTGAGTACTGGATCTCTTGGAACTACCTCCTTTTTGGGATCATACAGTTCATTAAGTCTCTTAAATCCGCAAGCAGCTATCTTAGGGAATGCTTTCTTGATTCCTTCAGATATAGCTAATCCTGATTTGACTTGGCAGACCAATACAGAAACCAATTTTGGAATTAATTTGGGATTCCTGGATAATAGGTTCTCTATTGGAATTGATTATTATACATCTAACATTGAAGACATCTTAATTAATCAAAGTGTATCAGAGGTATTAGGTACGACCTCAATAATACTTAACTCTGGTGATGTGAAAAGCTCAGGTTTGGAGCTAGAGCTGGGCGCAGCAGTGATCAATAATAGCAAACTGCGTTGGAATATAAATGCGAATCTTTCTACTGTCAATACCGAAATCACGGACTTAGGTAATCTGGATGAATTACCTAGAGCTCTCTATGGTCAGTCTGGAAGGGCTCCCGTATTTAGAAATTATGTTGGTGGTGAAATCGGTGAGATGTGGGGATTAGAAACGATTGGAGAGGTCGAGACTGAATTCATGAAAGATCCAACCCGAGCGATTGGTATCAGCAGTTCAGCATATTATATTAAAGATCAAAATAATGATGGTGTCATCGATAGAACGAGGACAGTAGAAGAAGGTGGAGATTTAGTCAAAATCGGACAGAATACTCCAGACTTTTATTGGGGATTAAATAGTCAAATGAGTTTCATGGATTTTGATTTCTCACTACAGTTCCAAGGAGCTCAAGGTGGAGAAGTATGGAATGTTGATCCTATATACTGGCAATCACAATTCGGTGGTAGAGTGCGAGATAGCTTTGATGCAGAAGGTGATGGAATAGCTGATCATAATAATCTTCCTTATGAGCAGCCACGAAATTCATTGGATTCTCAAATTCAAGATGCCTCCTACATCGCATTGAGAAATTTGACCTTAGGGTATACGCTCAATCCAGAAATAACTAACAACATTGGTATAGGATCATTAAGGCTTTATGCAGCAGCGACTAATCTACTGTACCTGATGGGAGATGACTATACCTCACTTAACCCAGAGGGGGTAGAGACAAGAAATGGTGGCTATCTCGGACCAACTACGTATGGCGTTCAAGTAGGTGCCAGCCCAGTAGTCAGAAGTTTAACGTTTGGAGTCAATCTTAATTTTTAATCTGAAAAAAATAAATAATGAAATCGTTATATATATTATTGGTATCAGTCATGCTGATTACCGCATGTGAAAGCGACTTGGATCAATTCCCTCCAAATATTGCCAGCTCAGATTCTTTAACCGATTTTGAAGGAGTACTGAATGCAGCGTATTATTATCAACGAGGTTCCGTCACACCTATGGCAGTCATGGGAGATTTTAGAGCTGATAATGCTGTTATGGACGAACCTCCTTATACAGAGTTTGATATGTTCGGTCCCAACTTGACTGTAATGGAAGATCAATTTTTTGGCCCATTCTATACCGCATTGTATAAATCAATACTAAGCTCAAATACAGTCATAGAAAATTCTTCAGATCCTACAGAAGTAGGAGAAGCCAAATTTTTAAGAGCTTTATCCTACTTCAAATTAGTCCGAGTCTTTGGCGATGTCACTGTGAATCTTACTGGGACACCAAGCACCACGGATGGTTCTATTCTGGAAAGACAATCTGCCGAATCTGTTTACGATAATGTCATCATTCCAGATCTGAACGATGCCATTTCGGCTTTGGGTACTGAAATCAGAAACGGTAGAGCATCCAAGTATGCAGCTCAAGGCATGCTGGGTAAAGTATATATTCAGCGAGGTGATTTTAGCAGCGCTCTACCACATCTTGCTGCAGTGGTCAATGGAGCCGCTGATGCTGGAATTACACTGCAGGATAACTTTGCCGACATATTTGGTGTGGACAATGATTTAAATTCTGAAATTATATACGCATCACAAATATCAAGTTCGATTACTGATGAATATGGTTTTTCTGAATTTTGGTCATGGTCTGCTGGCTTAGATACGAAGTCTCTCATGCCCTTGGATCCAGACTTAATTAGTGCATTTGATGCTAGTGAGAGTGATGGTGAGACAGATTTACGTAGAGCAGTGACCATCGATGAAGCTACGATGGCCTCACCGAAATTTCCTCAGACAGGAGGCCCTGATCATGACTGGATCGAACTTAGATTAGCCGATGTCATTCTATTATATGCGGAAGCATTAAATGAGACTGGCGCATCTGCTGAGGCTGTACTTGATGTATTAACTCCTATTCGTACCAGAGCTGGCTTAAGTCCACTTGATCCTTCAGTAATTAATACTCAAGCACTAATCAGGCAAGCCATTCAAGACGAAAGACGATTAGAATTAGCTTTCGAAGGCCAACGATGGTTTGACTTAGTCAGAACTGGCACTGTGGACGCTGAATTGGGAGAGGCGGTTGATAGTCGCTATTACTTATTCCCAATCCCTGTATCAGAAGTCTTAGCCAGTTTCGGAGTCATCGAGCAGAATGCTGGTTACTAAATAATTGAAAAGTAATTTTTCATGCTAATATAGAGGAGGAATCGATTGTATTTCTCCTCTTATCTTTTGCTAATCTTTTATGCAGAATAAGCCAAAACCCACCCATAAATTTGCTCGAGCCATTATGGCCTTAGGGCCAGCATTTATGGCTATTGGCTACACCATTGGCACTGGCAGTGTCACCTCCATGATTGTCGCTGGCAATAATTATGGCATGAAGCTACTTTGGGTATTGTTATTAAGCTGCACTTTCTCATGGGTACTGATGGAAGCCTATGGAAGATTTACACTCGTCACAGGACAGACAGCTTTATATGGCATCAAGAATAACCTTAAAGGTGGTCATGTCATTGCAATTCTGATTATCGTAGGCGTCACGATTGGGCAGTGGAATTCTCTCATCGGAATTTTAGGCATCTCGGCAAATGTCATGTTTGAGGCATTAACCCTATTCTTCCCTGCACTACAATCAAAAGAATATTCTATAGTGATTTTTATAGCTATAGTGATACTGTCCATCATGTACCTAGTGTTGTGGCAAGGTAGATACAGTTATTTAGAAAAGGTCCTGATATTCTTTGTCTCGCTCATGGCTATTTCATTTGTATTATCATTATTTTTTGTTATGCCCAGCTCCGCTGAGATTGCAGGTGGGCTGATCCCTAATATACCTCAAGTAGAAGGAGGCAATATGCTTGTCGCAGCCTTCGTAGGTACGACCATGGCATCAGCTACTTTTTTATCAAGATCACTATTTGTCAAAGGTAAGAATTGGGGCATCGATAATCTTTCTGATCAAAGCAATGATGCTCGAGTCGCAGCAATCCTCATATTCGTAATTAGTGGTTCAATCATGGCTATTTCCGCTGGAGCTCTTTATGGCAAAGGTGAGACAATAAGCAAAGTATTTGAAATGGTCTATGTACTACAGCCAATACTCGGAGACTATGCAGTGACAATCTTCATATTAGGTATTTTAGGTGCTGGTCTTTCATCGGTATTCCCAATTCTTCTCATTACACCCATCCTAATTGCTGACTATCAATCTGGAGAACTGGATATTAAATCAAAACAATTTAAGATCATAACTGGTATAGCCTGCCTGACTGGACTAACCGTGCCTGTCTTCGGAGCAAACCCTATAAATGCTCAAATTTTAACCCAGGTGTTTAATGTGTTTGTTTTACCCTTAGTGATTATATCTATTTTTTTTCTGCTGAATAGAACCAGTCTGATGGGGAGATACAGAGCCAGCTTAGCAATAAATATAGGAATGGTTACTGCATTTATATTCTCCTGTATCATATCTTTTGCAGGTGCAGCTGCTATTATAGATATGATGTAACAACAAAGATTTAGCATGTCATCTTGTAAATAATATACATTGAAAAATATACATTTCATCCATGAGTATAAAGTCTTGGAGTAATTAAACTCAATTCAAAAAACAATAGATGTGGGTATCGTATTTCTCATCATTTCTCAATAACTTTTAATAAAAACTAAATCTCTTATAAATAATATCATATGAAAAAATTCAAAGGTAAAGTGGCTGTAGTGACTGGCGGTGCCCGAGATATAGGTAAGTCAATATCTATCAAACTTGCTAAGGAAGGCGCCAAGGTAGTCGTAAACTACAACAGCTCGAGAGCCGCAGCTAAGAAGACTGTGGAAGAAATTAAAGCATTTGGTGGAGAGGCGATAGCAGTCAAAGCAGATGTATCAACCATGAAAGGCATAAAAAGCTTAAAATCAAAGACGATCAAAGCGTACGGTAAGAAAATCCACATTCTGGTGAATAATGCGGGAGGTCTATTTGCTCGAAAATCACTTCAGGAAATTGACGAATCTTTTTATGATTTAGTCATGAATGTCAATTTTAAATCAACTGTTTTCGTCATGCAAGCCTTCGAGCCACTGATGGGCAAAGGCACCTCAATCATTAACTTATCCTCCTTAGCTGCGAGAGATGGCGGCGGCGGCGGCTCTTCTCTGTATGCATCATCCAAAGGCTCTACTTCAACATTTACGCGAGCTATGGCTAAAGAGCTTGGACCCAAAGGAATTAGAGTCAATGCGCTGTGTCCAGGCTTGATCGGGACCAAATTTCACGATGACTTCACCACTGACGAGGTGCGCAAGATGGTAGCAAGTAAAACTCCAGTCAGGAGAGAGGGCAAAGCAGATGAGGTAGCAGATTTAGTCGTATATCTGGCAAGTAAAGAAAGTGCGTTTATCACAGGAGCTAATATTGATATTAACGGAGGATTGGCATTTTCCTAAATTCTTAAATTGATGAGCTAATCGCCTGGCAAAATATAGATAAATATATAGAAGTCAGAAGGCCAATAGATCCTCGTAAAAATTTGGGTCAAGCGGTCTGAAGATTTGGATATATGCAGAAGCTAATTGAGCGCTTCTCTTTAATAAATAATTTCCTGATATGAAGAAGCTTCGAGATGATGAAGGTAACCGCCTTAATGGCTATATGTGTGGCAGCATAAACAAATAAACTGCAGACATATATAAATCACTCATGCTTTCTTAGCTGGCCAGTTTTGTCCTGCAATGA
>Ga0209093_1001340_pt1 | contig 14003 bp, 11 predicted proteins | sample SidtaG_4_FD_187450 | JGI IMG/M metagenome (GOLD analysis project Ga0209093, IMG submission 187450) | Marine algal microbial communities from Sidmouth, United Kingdom - Sidmouth_Male1 metaG (SPAdes) (version 2) | ecosystem: Host-associated > Algae > Red algae > Unclassified | place: Sidmouth...
CGGCCGCCGGCCCGTCGCCGCGGCTGCTGCTGGCCGCCCCCGCACGGCCGCGCGCGGGCGCCCGCTGTCGCGGCCACCGGTGCCGGCGGCGACCCGTGCCGGCGGCGGCGACTCGTGCCTGCCGTCCCAAGCAGCCCCCGCAACGCTGATGACTACTTGCCGCCCGTGCTTTCGACCGGCCGTTCGCGGGCGCTTGCTGGTCGCCGTCGTGGCCGCCGACTGCCCCCTATAAGCCGCTGGCTCTTGGCCGCCCGTGCTGGTTACCGGCCGTGAGCGCCCGCTGGCTGGTCGCCGTCGTTGCTGACGGCCACCCCCGCGGTGCCGGTGGCTACTCACGGCCCGTGCTTCCGACGGGCCGTGCGCGGCCGCTTTCTGGTCGCCGTAGTTGCTGTCTGACGCTCCTGCACAACCGCCGGCTATTGGCCGCCGTGCTGCCTGCCGCCCCCGCACGGCCGCCGGCTTGTCGCCGGCCATGATGCCGGCTGCTCCGAAGCGGTGGCCGTGTGTTCGCCGTCCGTGCTGCCAACTCCCTCCGCTCGGCCGCCGGCTTGTCGCCGCCCGTCATGCTGGCCGCCCCCGCACGGCGGCGGTCTGCTCGCTGCCCGCGCTGCAGGCCGCCCCCGCATGGTCGCCGGCTGATTTCTGCCGCTGCTGCCGGCCGACTTGGCACGGCCGCCGGCTGGTCGTCCCCGCTGTTGCCTTCCGCCCCGCCACGGCCACCTGCTCGAGCCCGCCGTTGCGGCCACCGGCGCTGGCCAAGCACCGTTGCTGCCGCCGCCGTGGCGTAGCGCTCGGTCTGATTAAGGGCGTTCTTCGGGGCGGCGTTGGTAGTCTCTGGCAGCCGAGGGCGCTTCTGGGTTGGAGGGACTGGGTTGTGCTTTGCAGGTTTTCTGGCGTTTGAGACGCGTGTATGGTGCTGCTATAGGTTTCTGTCTGCCGCTCCATTGCCGTACTCGTCTCGAGAAGCTGTTGTAAAAGGGCGCTCAGTACAACAGTACCAACATTGCCAGAAAAGCTAGTCACACAGGCTCATGTCGTCCCCGCCGTTGGTATCACCGTCCCAGTCCGGCACAGGCCTACTGGTGGAGCCCGAGCCCTCTGCATCGACGGAGCACACACACGAGCCTACCGTCCCATCGCTCAGGTCACTCTCACATCCGCTATCACTATCACGTCCGCTGTCCTCAACGACGCCGTACCCACTCTCGCCACGCAGAGCCCCTTGACCACCATCAAAAGGCGCACCATCCCCACCATCATCACCATCGCTGCAATCACCACCACCTCCAAGACCAGCACCCGCAGAGTCTTGAACACCTGGTTCCGCATCAAGGACGGGATGATCCATTTCGGGAGCGATGGGCCCAACGTCATCGACGTCATGCGCGTCCGGTAGCCACTTCGGGCACGTGCAGTGCCGGCGCTCGCAGTGGGACACGACGTGCTCGTGGAAGAAGGTGCAGAGCAAGCGGTGGTTGGTCTCCCTTCCCATCTTCTTACGCATCATTACGCGCAGGTTGATGACGGCGGCGAGCAGCCGCATCTGGACGATAAAGTGGTCTTGGCGCAGGTGCGCCAAGTGCGTCTTAAACGCCTTGTTCAGCGAGTGGCGACTCTCGGCGCACGACGTCTTGTGGTGGACAGATCTCCCAGGATACTTGTCTGCGTTGAAGCTGTCCGAGCAGCTGTGCTGGTCCCCTTGGTTGTGGTGCCGGTCTACGCTGGCGGCGGTGTTTGACATGTTCATCAACCACGGCACGCGTCGAAACGCGTTGCGCGACAGCTGGCACGCGGTGTCAAAGTAGATGACCTTGGGAAGCAGCGGCATGCGCTGGACAAGGGAGCCAAGCACGTGCGCTGGGCTCTCGGCCTTGTCCAGGAAGTCGAAGCCGATCAGCAACCCACACGGACACAGAAAGTTCTCAATCCCCGGCATAAACACCTCAGAGGTGATGAAGTTGTGCCGGCACTCATCGGAGCCCAGTTGTCGCGCCAGCTCGCGCTCGAGGGCGCCGGTGTCGTTGCGCACTCGCTCGGCGCGCCGTGCATTGACGGCGTCGCTCTTGGAGTCCCGCATGAACGGACGCACTGGCTCGAGGTCGGGCCACACGTGGCCGCTGCGCGCCTCAGTTGCTTGAGCGGCCACACGACCACGGGACCAGCTGGTACTGGACAGGTAGTGCTCGGGCGCCACCGCCCCGTCCCGGTTGCTCCGCTCCCACTCTTTGTACTGCTCGACCGACGTCGTCTTCCACTGCTCCTCGAACTGCAGCGCCGCGTCCGACGCTCCTGACCGCCATACAGACTCCCAGTATGCGTCCACAGCGCAGGTAAAGAGTAGCAGCTCGCCAACAGCACGCAGCAGCAAGAGATCCGCGTCATCACCCTCGGCGACGAGGCGCAGGAAAGGCCAAACTGTGAGCACAGACTCGACCGCCATGGTGCACGGCCGCCACTCCGCCATTGGAGCCATGGTGACGAGCATGACTGCGAGCCTCTTGATGCTTGTGCGGTGTACCCCTGCAAAAGCTCCCAGAACGGGCTCCGCCAAAAAGTTTCTGACAAAGTGTCGTACCACATCCCACCTCTCACGTAGCACGCGGACGCTGCCAGTGGAGCCTACCGCGCCGTCAACGAGGCCACAGTCGCACTGGCCAAGCGCGCCACCCACTGCTGCTTCGTTACTGCCGGCAGCCTGACGTAGGTCACCATGCAATGGCTCTTCCGCACCACCTCCTTGTTCCGCGTTTGCGTTGCGCGTGTTCGGAGAGTCCGTGTTGGCTTCGGGCGGCAGCGGCGCGTCGGCGCCGGCGTGGGGCGGCGGCGGCGAGTCGAGGTTGGCGTTGGGCGGCGGCGGCGAGTCGGTGTTGGCGTTGGGCGGCGGTGGAGAGTCGGTGTTGAAGTTGAGCGGCGGTGGAGAGTCAGCGTTGGCGTTGAGCGGAGGCGGCGGGTCAGCGTTGGTGTCTGTCGGTGCGGAGCGTGCGCCAATGACGGCCGGCTGCACTGTGAAGAAAGAAAAAAAGATGTAGCTGGACGCCCACAAAACGTTAGCGGGACGGCTGACCACGTTGTTTGCGTCATGGGGGGTGGGATCCGCCACGGACGACGACCCAAAGGCAGTCATCAGCTGTGTCTCTCTCTTGGTTAGTCTTACCGTCTCGTCCGACTTGGCCTTGGCGCGCTTGCGGATGGCGCTGCGGAGGGAGGCAATGGTCAGGCACGAACCGACATCCGCATCGATCCTGGTGACCGTCACGTCGGCTTCAACGCGTTCCAGCGGCTCCGACTGGTTGCGCTGCACGGAGATGACCTCGCCGTCGGACACCACAACTGGGTACGGCCGCTGCTCTGTCTTGTAGCACGCGAGACACCGGAAGAGCTCGGCAGGCACAAGCAGCGTGCGGGTGTAGCGGTGAACTGCGGTGATGAGTAGCTGCCGTGAGAGGCTCTGACGCCCATCGGGAAGTGACTTGGTCACCTCGAGTAGGAAGCTGAAGACGCCTGCCGCCGACGATAGGGTACTGTGCCCAGTAAACACCATTTGCGACATAACGTCCAGAAAGGTGCGCGTGAATACCGTCTTCTTGGATGAAGCAAAAAGAGAATCTTGAGCGCCGCCGTAAGGTACAAGCGTGCCACAGGAGCAGAGCCACTCTTCCAACTGCACGCTGACGCGCCCTCGCAGGGTGTGCAACATTGCACCGGTTGTCGACACGCTGCTGCTCTGGTAAGCAGCCCTGCACTTGAAGCACTGCGCCTCTCGCAACGTCTGCTGGAACACGGGCGGTGGACCGCCACGACCGACATCCGCCAGCTCATCAAAGACCAGGCAGTCGGAAACTTCCCCCTCGCACGGCAGCATGTTACGCACGGACCTCCACCGCGTCTCGTCAGAGTACCGGGCGTCGGTTGCGTCGCGTCCTGCCGGTGCCGGAGCACCACCAGTCCTCCACACGAACGTTGACAGACGCACGTCGGCGTCTCGGATGTGGAAGTGCCCACCGACTCCGCGTGCCACGGCCGCCGCGGTTCTTGCCTGCCTGCACCAGTCGTTGACAGCCATGGCGTGTGCGCAGGTCCAGTGGTTCGCGCACGCCAAGTGGGAGCACGCGGCGCGCAGGCCCATCCTCTTTTTGGACTTGCCCTTGGCCATACGCCTGCGGATGGTGACGGCCGCCCATTGGTGTGACTCGAGCACCGCAAACACGCCCATCATCTTGCTTGTCTTCGTTCCGTAGTGCACGTCAAGCACGTCGACGGGGGTGGTCCGCGCCGCGTCCAAGACTGGGTACTGGTCCAGCAGCGCCTCGACCGACTGCACGGCAGCCATAGAAGCCAGCGCATAGGCAGCATCCTTGAGAGCGTAGCCGTGCACGCACGTTGAGGACGCACCGGCAAATGCCCGCATCTCGGTCGACTCGGCTCCCCGCCGGCCACCACAGGAGCACAGGAAGATGGTGCCGCTCATGACCCGCCGCATCCATGCCACGTGCCCCTTCTCACCCTCAGTGAAGACGACCGCCGCGCCGCCGGCGACAGCGTGAACCCGGTACAAAGAGGCCGAGGAATCGTCCGCGACAGCCGCTGCACCACCACCGCCAAGCACGGCAGCGCCTATGGCAGCCGCCATGCCTGCAGAGTACGTGGCAATGGCCTTGGCGGTGCCAGACAGACGGGTTGCCGACGGCAAGTCCAGCCGGTGTGTGCCGTCAGCAGCCCTTCCGGCAAGCCATCCGGTGCCCCTCTCAACTGCAGAAGCGAGTGCTCGGGCGCCGCCCTCAGGGATACTGTCACGAGCGACCCGCCCACGAGCGCCAGCCTGAGCCAAACCAGCACGACCGATGACTTCAGCAAGGCTTGCGGCCCCGCCACTGCTAGAGCTCCCCGATTCACCGGAAGCAAACAGGTCCACAGGCACGGCGCCCGAGGCGCTGGAGGACGATGAAGAGGGAGACGAGGGTGAGCCCGGCGGCGTAGCAGCCCGCTGAGCGCGCCTCCGCCGCAGCCTCCCGCGGGACGAGGAGCGCGTGGAGCGCCCAGACGCTGCCGTCCCTGCGGTCATACTTGCCTCAAGATCCGCCTGCTGTTGAGATAACGCCCTACCGAGATCTTCCGGCACAATCAGAGGCATGCCGAGATGACAGGAAAAAGCGCCATCGGGCACGGACTCGTCGCTCTGCGTGGTGTGTCCCCCGCCCACGCCAGCAGCCCGCCCTCCACGGTCGCTATCTGTCTCCATCGCCATCGCGGCGTCCTCGTCCCCACCGCGCACTGGCGCGTCAGCGACTGGCGTCCGGTGACTGTCGCTCTCGGCGACTGCCGGGCTCGGTGCGCCTCCCACCGCTCTTTCCGGCACGTCAGCCACCTCACCGTGGACCGCCGACACACCCAACCTGGCGTCATCCTCCATGCCGAAAACCTATGCATTCCAACCAGCGCATTGGCATGAACATCCCTGTACAGAACCACTGAGGAGGTAGCGAAGAACTTGAGTCAGATATGATGGACACACACAGAACAAGGGCAGGACCTGGCTGCCACTGACCCATACACTCTCCGAAGGCATGCAGTCATGGCGCCCCACGAGCTAAAATACGGATGTATGCACACGCCACGTACCAATGCCGAACTCAGCAGCACCTTAGGTTGGAAAGGATCGCGGACCACCCCGTCTTGCGGTGCAGCGGGGTGGGACTGCGGGACGGCTGCGGTCCGCCGTACTAGAAGCCTCAGTGGGACGACTAGTAGCACAGTTCGACAGTCGGCTCTGCGGGGCAATCAGCCCCTGCGTCAGCGAGCACCACACGAGTGGCTCGGCGCGGTACTGAGAGGAGAGGTGGGTGCGCGGCGCGAAGGGGGTGATCGGCCGGGGGACTGGCGCCCAGAGCGTCGGCGGCCTCGACCTACGCGGCACGTGGGGCCCCGAAAGCTGGACCGCAGGCGGCGCGACGCGTTGACATCGAGCAGGAAAGAAACCTGCCCAAAACGGACAGGGACCCCACTCTCTAGTCAAAGAGAGAAAGGAGTCAGCCGCGCGTGTCGGTTGCGACTGTATTCAGCATCGGACGTAGACATAGGTCCAGTGGCACTGCCCATTGCTGCGTTACACCAGATTCGTCCTCACCCGACAGACGGAGTACTGACGTGCGGACAGCGGTCAGCTGTTGGCAGTCGGACCACAGCAGGGCTGACTCATCCAAGCCCTCCCTGACTGTTCTAACGGATCAAACATCTGATGACGCACACTTGTGTGGCGAGGAGGATGCTTGCGTAGCTCTAGGCATTGCACGAAACGCTGATGCCGTCAACGTGAGGTACCCATAGGATTGATCTCGATTGGATCAATTGCGCATGTCGTGGCAGGCTACTTCTATTGAGAAAGAAGATCAGCGAAGGGGATGTAGCACCTGCGAGTCTGTCACGATTTGGGAAAGGGCAAAGCAGACTGGGTACAAGCCATCTCGTATGAACTGCGCTTCTCCAACAGGTCACGCATTGTTCAGTGTTTGCCTGGGATTACAAGCTTCTTGCTCGACGACTGATGGTCCACTGCAGTTCCTTTGAGCTGCGCGCGACACCTCAACCGTGACATCACTCATTACCATGACAGCCACCACCAAGTCTATTGGTATGGCCACCAGCAGCAGCATCGTCTTCTCTACCGGCCAGCGGCCAGGTATCGACTGCCATAGTTCCCTTCCAGTTGCCTCCGTTCTAGAAACAGGGTACTTACAGATACAGGGGTGGGTCCGCATCAGTGAAGCGACGAGCTTGTGCAGTGCAGGGGTGGGTGCCCCGCAAAGCCGTTGTGAGCCCAACAAGATATCTCTCAGAAAGACAGAGAGAAATCTCAGACCACTGATGCCTCGTTTCATTGAAACCACCGGGTGGAGGCTGCTTCGGTGATTCACGATCGCAGGTATGCTCAGCCGCCAGCATACAAGAGAGTTGGGGTTGCAGGCCTCCTTCATTGTGCCCACCACACCCTACACCAGCGTGACGTTAAGAGCTCTGCCATGGCTATCCCGTCAGTCTTCGTGTGTGATCAGCGAAAGCCGTTCCATTGGGGAAAAAGCAGCCCAGGTGGAGCGTATTGGCTAACAGGCCCTTTGCCTTTGGCCCATTTGACAACGATGTGGACCGCTCTGCGTCTACGTGATGAGGACATTGTGTTCAGAACAGGCGGGTTTCCCGTGTGAGGCTCTTTCACCACAGGGGGTCGCACGTTTGTTTCGGCCGTCTCATCCGACATATAGGTTGGCACATGTTCCAGGGAGGAGACCAGCTGTATTTTACCCCCCAACGGAACTCAAGAAAACTACTCCCCTTGCCTTTGGGGTACCTCCCATGCGTGTGAGTATGCGTTGCTCGTCAATCGTCCGGCCTATAGGTGTGCTCCAACTGGACATTGTGGCATGGCACCAGCAGCCACGACGTCCCAAAGCCGCACAGTCGCTCCCAGCTGTTTGTCACGCAGAGACCGACTCTGACGTACCAGCCAAAAAAAAGAACTTGGACTGCTCGAGTGTTTTGTGTCACAGAAGCGCCATACATGGACGCCTGTCGCCGCATGCTCAGTATACATTTCCATGGTGTCCTGTCCATGTCAGACGCTCTCTTGGTCGAGTTTCTGCAGCCGACACGAAGACGGTGCTCATACTGACAGCATGGGTTATATCTTTCTTCCTATCCCCCGGGCCTTCCTTAGCACTTTCCATCTCGTCCTTTTATCACCAGGCGCCCCCCGCCCGCAGTGGCGAGCGACACGCATGTCCATCCACTTCCCGTGCGCACGCACCGGCGTGCCACCAGGTCATCTTCCCCAGTCACAACTCGCGTCGCCGCGTGTCACGGCGCTGTCGCGCGCCAGGTGGAGTGCGGATGCACGGGCGCCGCCACGCTGGCCGCCGTGCGGGTGCGGCTGTACGGATGCCGCGAATGCGTCCACGCTGGCCACCGTGTGGGCGCGGCCGCCCCGTGCTACAAAAAACTGACACAGACAGCTTGGGTGTGTCCTTTAGGTCTCTAATGCGGCAGACGGGTAGCAAGGTGGCCGCGAATGGGTGGACTACGGTGGGCGTCCCGCCTATCGGGCGACCACCGTAGCACACCTGAGCTACCTCGATGGACTCTGTGGCTCAGGTGCATTTGGTGGACCATAAGTTGCAAGCCTGAGCAGGGCCTTCGAATCATCTCGGCATGATGGACTCTGAGAGGGGGGTGAGAGGATGCTAGTATGAAATTATGTCGTCAATAGGAAATAATTACGTCAGGCAGTTGGCACTGGGCTTCCAATTAAGGAAGGGGCAGGTGTTGCTCTCCACCTATCTGGCTTTTGGCCAGCGTTGTTATCCTTGTGGCAGGCTACGTCCTCTGTCCTCTTGCGCCCGATATCGACGCCGCAGCCTATCGCGTCCACTCCATGGCCGCCGACGCCGGATCAGCCGCAATTGGGCGCCGCCCTCTTGTCGACCCCCGACGATTTCATCGCCATCCCACGGCCGCTCCCCGTCGCTAGCACCGTCTCGCCGGCGGCCCACGGCCCGGTGACGAGCTTTCGGGCGGTACGCGGCTACCCGGGCACCATCTCATCTACGGACAAGCATACGTGAGGCGAGTATGTGGGGGAGATGTTGTCTGAGAAGGACGCATCGCTGGTTTAGACATACGCCAGCTGGTGAGAAGTAGATTTATTTAGACCGTGATTGCTGCCATGCTTGGTACGTACTGTGTTTTTTATAGCTCTTTGGGACTCTTCATATACTGCTCTTCCTTTTTCGAGTACCCTACCATTGTCCTGTACAGCGCTGCTGGAACGTTCCGTGCACCAGTGAAGGTCGCATGCGCTTTTTCGTGGCATTGCAGCGAACAGCAGGCGCTTTTACTGCGGCGGGCGCGCGCCATTCGTACGTCATATGTGGCTCATCAATGGATTTTATGGCACGTTCCTCATGGACCAGAATACGACAAGAAAGGAGCAGGATTGTGTCACAATGCCATGGGCACTGTAGCCGTGGCCGTTGACATACGGCTTGCACACGCCGCGCTAGAGACGCATACCAAGAATTGCTTAGTTTGACAAGTGCCACACGTTCCGGTTAAAAGAGCATGGCAAGGGAAGTGCACGAGAAGACCGTAGTTTAGTAAAAACAGAGGTGCCGGTATTGACATGGTGGCATGCTTTTGATTATGCTTGAGTGCTGGAGCTCTCTCCTATGGGACACTACTCTCCTACGGGACTCAACCAAGCAAGTTCGATCAAGATGCATGTTCCACGAAAGAAACTGCACACTCATGCCACATCACAGAACAACGAAGAGCTCGCACCTGCAAACATGCAGTTCCACGTCCCTCAAAGCACAATAAAAGGACAAGAACAACTCTAAACAAGCCTTCATGAAGCCACAACGCCAACAAGCCCAGAAAACTGCACACCAAAGCCCACACATGCCCACGTATACCCACATGTAGGGCCATTCCGCACTGAAAAGAGAAACACAGCCCACACAAGCCAACAAAAACGGGGACACACCGCATGGGGCTCGGACAACAAAAACAGAAGACTCCCACATGCATACAAACAAAGCCACGTCTCTTGGCAAGGCCTCCTGAAGGTCTGTTTAGGACGCGCGCACCTGGTTCTTGTCCCACGCAATGTACGCGCCCTTGGCCTTCAAAAGCGAGCAGGAGCCCGTGGAAGAGACGCCGTCGATGGGGAAAGCCTGCTCATGCGGGTACATGTAGTCACCCTCCGAGCACTCGGACACCAAGACCACGACGAGGTCTGCGGGCACGGCGCGGCCGTGCAGCACCTTGCGGCCGTAGTCGGCCGAGCCACGCGCCACGACCTGGCCGTCGCCTCCTAACAGGTCGCACGGACCCGTAGTCTCAGCGGCAGAGCTCTGCGGCGGGGTCGCGGTGAATGCCGGCGTGCCCTGCTGCCCATCCACCATTGCAGCAAAAGACACACGGCGCTTGGCGGCTGTGCCGCCGCCAGCACCCCCACGGCGCTTGCGGGTAGCGGGGGACTTGGGGAGAGGCAGCAGGTCCTCGGCGGCAGCCACCTGAGCTGCACGCAACACCGCGGCTTGACGAGCTGCCGCCCGCGCCGCCGCAGCTGACGCGCGCAGCGACGTGCGACGAATGGCATTGTCGCCCTCCACCGGGGTACCGGGCCGCTGTGCCCCGCCGACACGGATGCCCTCGGCGGGTACCACGGCGGGCGCCCCAGCCGTGACACCCGAGGAAGCTGATGCCGTGACTTGCTCACCCGGCGCCCCCGAGCCAGCGCACGGAGATGCAGCTCGAGCCCGTCCGGCAGGCGCCACACTTGGCGCCAGCGCTGACCCGTCCGTGGTTGGAGCCGGCGAGGCACTCGGAGCCGCGGCTGCTGCATCAGCCGATGCGGTTGACGAGGACGGCGCGCTAGACAGGGATGGAGCGGTGAGGGTGGCCGGCGCCAGGCGCGGCAGCCTGGTCTGCCGCGTGGGTGTCGTTAACTTCGTAGACTTGGCCCGCGTCGAGCGCCTTATCGACAGCGTGGCTGGCGCGACGCCGACCTTGTAGAGCAAGTTGTCCACCGTCACCTTTGCCGCGTGGTCGTTCTCCAAAAGCATCAAAATAGATCCCAGCAAGGTATCCATAGTGGTGTAGGAGTCTCCAGGTACAGGACACTCCTTCATGGTGACCAGTGTACACTGGGTAGGGTCCTTCTGCTCCATCCTCTTCAAGGTCATGTTAAGCAGACGGTTGTCAACCATGACCTGAGAAGACCAATACTGCTCCTTAAAAGGCAGCACCGAGCCGGGGGTAGGTGCCACCAGTGGCCAGATGTCCGTCACGCAGTACTTGCGGCCACGTGTGGTACCCTGGTGCCGACTGAGGCGGCACGACATGATCTCGGAGTAGGCGCGCCGCGTCGTAGTGATAGGCGTGTGGGTGGCCTGCATGATGTCCAGAACCAGGTCCACCGTCTTGCGCGACGGGTAGTTGATGGCTGGGCGATTGACAGACTCCACCACCGGCGCCTCACGCAGCGACTTGCGGCGGACCCACCCCTTGCCCTTGTTGCTCGTGCCCATTGCCGCACCTCCATTGGCCGCGACGGCACCCGTCGAAGCAGCACCCGCCGCACCGCCGTCGGCCGCGCCCGCACCCACGTCCGCACCAGCATCCGCCACGACGTCACCAATTGCAACACCAGAGGCGCCACGACGCCAGTCATCAACTGTGCCTGCTCCGGCGTCGGCAGCCGCAGCACCAACAGAGCTGGGAGGAGTTGCCGTAGATGGGTGCGTCTCGTCCAACACGCCCGGCCGGTCTTGGTGCTCCTCCTGCTGGGAGCCAACCCCGAGATGCGGCACCGACGGACCTGACGGCTCCTCGCGATCAGCCGCCTCCAAAGAACGACTGAGCGACAGAATGTCCTCTCCAGGCGGCCGCACCTTGTCCAACGGGCTCGACATGGCATCGAGATACTCTCCATACGTAAGAGTGTCGCCCGAAGACACGAGCGACGACATGACTGCGTCGCGGCCCGTGTGCGGTGGTCGCGACACGGGCGCTTCTTCACCTTGTACGTGGCCCACGAAGTGAGCCGACGGGACCGTCAACGACGACCCGCCCATCAACATGCTCTCGCGCGCACGAGCCAGGTGGTGAAGTTGACCTTGCACGCGCATCGCATCCTCGTCGTCCTTGATCGAGTCGCCGCCGTGCACGTACGCCCACGCGATGTTCCCCCTGTCGTCCACCCCGCTGATCTGGATGAAGATCTTGAGGCGCACGCCGGAGTTCTCTGCGGCGCGCGCCTGCGCAACCATGGCCGCCGTGTGGTCCAGCACATCCTTGTTGACCCTGGAAGTTCCGCAAACGAAGTTGAGGTGCAAGCCGAGACGGGCAATCCTCGGGTCGGCGTTAGCGACCGCGGTCATGGCGACCGCCCGCCTAGAGCCACCAGTACCACGACGAGACATGGTGGAGGTACGGTGGACTACAGGATGGCAGAAGGCAGACGATGTAGTGGTAGGTGTGTAGAGGATGGAACAGCGAAGGTCCACGACACCCGACCGCACCGACGGTCTTGTACCGAGTCGGCTCCAACACAACCGCCGCACCACGAGCGTGCTACCACCAGCGCCAGCGAGCGCCTCCGAACTCCACGAGCCGACCCGACCAGCAGCTAACCTCCACGGCGCTACAAACCCGGATGGCGGCGGCGCCAGCCTGAGAAGAAACACGACGCCGAGGAGGATCCACGCTATCGCCTGCAGCCCACAGCCCCGCAACGTGCAAAAACAGCCGATAAAAAACGGCCCACGACCGGGCGCCCAGCAGCCCTGCCAGCACCGACAGGCCGGCGCGCCACGAACGCCCCACCCCCCGCCCAGCACCAGCCACGTACCGGTGGGCGACAGGAAGCGTCTTGTAGGGCAGGGCTTCCAGCGGCGACGCCTGTGCCGCCTTAACTGCCAGCGGCCCCGAGCGATGGAGACACCACCGCCCACTGGGGCGATACGCACCGGCAGCCGGGACCAGCTGTAGACCGGCCGCGTGAGTGTCTGCCGCTCTACCCCCCCGAAGCTCAAAACACCCCACAAAAAGCGCCCACGACAGAACGCTCAGCAGCACCCCCAGAACCACAAAGCCGCCGCCCGTCGGCAGCCCCAACCCCCCGGCCTGCAGCAGGCCACGTAGTGGTTGGCGTCGAAAAGTGCCTCGCCGATCGGGGCCTCCAGCAGAGGCGCTGGTTCTGCCTTCGCTGCCAGCGGCGGCCCCGCCCGATGGTGATGCCCCCGTCCTAAAGGGAGATACGCAAAGGGAGGCGGTTGGCGCCGACTACCGCCCACCAGACGCCCAAGCGCGACCTCGCAGCGGCAGCCACGGGGCGCGGCCATCGCCGGTGACCGCGAGGACGGGCGTCCGCAGGAGGCCGTGCGGGGGCGGCCGGAGGCAACAGCGGCGAACAGCCGGCGAGCGTGTGCAGGCGGCTGGCGGTAACGACAGCGAACAGACGGCGGCCGCGCACGGCCGGTCAGCAGCACGGGCGGAGAGTAGGCATCGGCCGTAGGGGGCCCGCCGGCAGCACCGGCGGCAACAAGCCGGCGGTCGCGCGGGGGCGGCAGAAAGCACCAACAGCGACAAGCAGGCGGCCGTGCGGCGGCGGCCGGCAGCAGTGGCGGCGGCAACGAGCCGGCGGTGGGCCGTGCCAGCGCCTGCCGCCCCCCCCCCCGCCCCGAGGGCCCAAACACGCCGCAAAAAAACCGCACGCGGCCCGGCTCCCATCAGCCCGCCGCAACAACGGGCGGCCGGTGCGCCACGCCAGCCCCCGCCACATCGCCCCGCAGCAGGCCACGAACCGCCGGGCGCCGGAATGCGCCTCACCGGGCGGGGCTGGCAGCGGCGACGCCGGTGCCGCCTGCGCTGCCACGGGGCCCGCCCGATGGCGAGGCCGACGCCCGACGGGGCGATACGCACCGGGCGGCGGGCGGCGGCGATGACCGCCGACCTGCCGCCCGAGCACGCCCCCGCGACGGCAGGCACGGGTCGCCGCCGGCACCGGTGGCCGCGACAGCGGGCGCCCGCGCGCGGCCGTGCGGGGGCGGCCAGCAGCAGCCGCGGCGACGGGCCGGCGGCCGGCAGCGCTAGCGCCTGCCGCCCCCCCCCCCCCCCCCCCCCCCGACCGCCCGAAAAACAGCAAAAAAAAACAGCCGCGACCGGGCGCCCAGCAGCCCCCCCCAGCACCGCCCGGCCGGCGCGCCACGCCAGCGCCCACCCCACCGCCCAGCAGCAGGCCACGTACCGGCGGGCGCAGAAATGCACCCCACCGGGCGGGGCTGGCAGCGGTCACGCCGCCGCCGCCTGCGCTGCCACGGGCCCCGCCCGATGGCGAGGCCGACGCCCGACGGGGCGATACGCACCGGGCGGCGGGCGGCGGCGATGACCGCCGACCTGCCGCCCGAGCACGCCCCCGCGACGGCAGGCACGGGTCGCCGCCGGCACCG
>Ga0209093_1001341_pt1 | contig 14002 bp, 17 predicted proteins | sample SidtaG_4_FD_187450 | JGI IMG/M metagenome (GOLD analysis project Ga0209093, IMG submission 187450) | Marine algal microbial communities from Sidmouth, United Kingdom - Sidmouth_Male1 metaG (SPAdes) (version 2) | ecosystem: Host-associated > Algae > Red algae > Unclassified | place: Sidmouth...
ACGCGTGCGCGGCCTACTACCTCCGCGCGGCTACGGAAGCGGCGCCGTCCTTTCGGTACCTCACGTGTGCGCCGCTCGAGGCGATGCTCCGGCCCAAGCTCGACGGCGTCGACGGGTTGGGTGTGGCAGCGGCGCTCGTCGCCATGGTCGACGCGCCGCCGCACAGCACACAAGCGGCGTAGGGGGGGCTCCTAGCCTATGTATTGGCCGGTGTGTGCAACATGTAGTGCGCCGGTGTGCTCTGGTTTTTTTTTTCTCCCCTTGTTCTGCTGCTTTGTGGCGGCGCTCGTTTGCTGCTGAGTGGGGACGGCGGGATCGTATTGCCGACGGTGGCGAGGCCTGCGCGGGCCACCGACATGTGCGGGACTGGAGGCTGTGTTGGCCGACTGTAGTATTCAATCATTCCCACTGTGAGCGCCACCCTCTGCGCGGTTTGTCACTGGTGTGAAGGCTGAGCAGCTCAGGAGAGAAACTTGCAGAGCGCGAGACCCGCCGCAGCTCAGGAGAGAAACTTGCAGAGCGCGAGACGCCGCTCTCGCTGGGAATCGGGAGAGAAAAGCTGTCGGCACGACCACCGTTTTGTGAGACAAAACACAACACAACTATGTTGCCAGCCTGCACATGGTGCGGAACCCTGCTCAGTCACAGACTGTACACTCAGGGAGAGGGACGCTGCCCTCTCCACTCCCCCCCCCCCCCCCCAATCGATGCCGACGTCCGGTGGAAGCGCAGCGCAGGAGTGGCAGGAGCGCTTCCTCGTGGCCGAGCGTGTTGCCAACAACGTGAGCCCACCAGAGGTAGCGCAGGTGTCCGCCTTTGAGAACAACCTCAACGTCAACCTGTAGGGCGTCTTCCGGCTGGTCCACGCAGTGCTACCGGTGATGCGCGCCGCGCGGTCCGGCCGTTTTATTGCCACCTCCTCCCTGACCGGCTTGATCGCCGTGCCCATGATGCCGGTGTACGCGAGGACCAAGTTTGAGCTCAAAGGCTACATAGAGGCAATGGCGGCCGCGTACGCGGGCCTCGGCATGTTCTCTTCCCTAATCGAGTCCGGGCCCGTGGAGACGGCGTTTTTCGGCAACGTGACCGGGTCCAACGAGGCGCCGGCCGAGCTGCACGCCGCCGCCAAGACCTTCCAAGCGTCTTTAGCGGGATTGCGACCGACGACTGCGGGTTTTCAAACCCGCAGTCGTCGGCCGAGTGTGCCAAGTACTTTCCGCGAACGGCGACCGACGAGCGCCCGCAGCTGCGGTACGTGACGTACGAGGCGGTTGCTTCACTGCTCGCCACCAAGTACGTGGATCTGACGGGGAGCAGGGCACTCAAGCCGCTCACTTCAATAGTCTCGCCGCCGGTCAAGCAGTGAGTAGAGATGAAGACCAGGTGCAGGCCCTGTGGGGGCGTGGAAGCGGATGGTGCGAGGGGGGAGCGTTAGATTCTACCGAGTGATATGGCGCATTGTGCCACCAGAAAGAGTGCCCCGCTCGACTGCGCGATGCCCTGGTTCCCGTTGAGAGTGTGGGTGGTGTGGAGGCGGTATGATGTGTTGTTTTATTTCTCTTCTTTCTAGCCTCTCCGTCTGGTAGCCTCTCCGTCTGCCGTTGTCTGTCTACCTACTGACAACGCTGCGGTTGGCCCGCTGGCCCTCGCGCACTCGTGCGCCCGTCTATTCCTCTTGTTGCCCCCAAACGTCCACGCTGTGACGGTGCGTTCCGCGCGCTCCTCACGCGTCCCTCAGAGCCCTACATCTTTGTGCAGTATCGTGCGCCCGTCATTCCAGGTACTGCAGCGCCACAATGACGCAGCCGTGTCGCGCCCCGCTTCAGGGTTGCTTCGTCCACTCAAGGTCTGCCAACGGCCGCGTCAGCCGAATGCTCAATTTGTGGACAGTACCCCATCCAGTTTTGTTTTCGTCTTGAAGCAGGCGCGGAGCGCAACGAACGGCCTTGGGCGCCGGACGAAACAGAAGGTTGTGTAAGGCACAGGCCTGTGTCAGGTGCCACGGAGAAACACACGACACGACAACACGAACACCCTCTTCTATTATTTTTCGTTCCGCCAAAAGGTGGAGAGTCCAGGCCTGTCAAAGAGGCGCTTTTGTGCGTTTGATTGGCCCAAACGTCGATCCGCCTGTCTGGGACTGTCCAGCTTTTGGCGCAACGACCATAATAATCAGGCTGGACAGGTTGAAGACTCTAAGATTGCAAGAATTACTGCCAGCGTGCGGACTGAACACTTTAAGTGTTCATCGTTGACACTGTTGCGAGGATTGGCCGCCGTGCACAGACGACAGCGTGGCGAGCTTTGTTGTCTGCCTCTCACGCGACCGGCCCTAGAAGCGTTGCACGGCCCCAGTGGCTCTGCCGAGTCCACTGGACCTCCTCGCACAGCATTTGCCACCCTGCCCAGCTGTGTGCTGCACCGATGCTGCCCTAACGGTCCACCACTGTCCAGGACCCTCCAGCCCGCCGGCCGGGCCAAAGCCGCTCGCCCCCCCTTCCTCCACAAGACGTCCTTTCGATGTCGCCGTTCGCCCCTGGCGGGTTGCCTCCCTCCCGCGCTCTCCCAATGTCGGCCAAGCGCTCGAGCCCTTGCAGCAGCGACGGCATTAGAGGCGCCCCGCCCATCGGCCGGGATGAAGCCGCTTCCCCTTCCTCCACCAGACGCCGTTTGAATCCCCCCCCCGCGCCTGGCAGACTGCCTCCCTCCCGCGCTCTCCCAATGTCGGCCATGGGCTCGCGCCTGTGCAGCAGCGACGGCATTGGGGGCGCCCAGCCCACCGGTCAGGGTGAAGCCGCTTCCCCTCCCTCCACCAGACGCCATTTGATTCCCCCCTCTGCCCCTGGCGGGCTGTCTCCCTCACTCGCTCGCCCAGTGTCAGCCATGGGCTCGGGCTTGTGCAACTGCAATGGCGTTGGGGGCGCCGGCGGACGTGACGGCGGCAGCTGTAGCCGCGCATGCAGCGACAACGACGGCCGGCGTCAGCTCTATCGCGCACGCCGCGTCGGTCTGCTCGACCTGCCCAACGAGCTCGTCCAACAGGTCCTTGTGCTCCTCCCCACCCACGACCTACTGGCCGTCGCGTGTTCCTGTCGGTCCCTCCGTGCTGCTACCACCGCCTCCGTCGTGGGTGCGCGCCTCGACTGGGCCACCGCCAAGGAGGCGACCCTCGCCCTCAATGAGCCCGGCGACCCGCCATGGACGACCTGGCTGCCGATGCGCTCGTTGGTGGCGGCGGCGGCGACGCGGCGGGGGGCAGGGCAGCGGTACAACCGCCCTCCCGCCGCGGATCACTTGGGGCTTTGCGCCTCCCACGTGCCGGCCGTCTTGCGGCTGCTTGGCGCCACCCGCCCCCACCGCCTTGGCATAACCGTCTTTCCGACGTGGCTGCCCCGGTTTACCAAATCCATTCCGGTCGTCCCTCGGGCGCTGGTAGAGGGCACGCTTCAGCTGGCGGAGCGGCTGGCGCCGAGGGGACAGCTCACTGCCGACGCGTGGACGGTCGACCAGCTGATGCGGTCCGGGGGTCTGCCGACGGGGTTGCGAGGCCTCTCCGTATCTGGCGAGGCTACGGCGCTGGCTGCCATTGCGGGACCTGTAGCCAACTTCCTCGCGTTAGCCGAGCCGCCCGTCGAGGCATTGTCGCTGCGCAACTCGAGCGGCCCGCCGATCCTGGACCTGTACATGCAGTCGACAGGCATTTTGATCGAAGAACCCCCGGACACGGTGGCAAGCTGGTTCGAGCCCGCGCCCCGCGGCCTTAGACGGCTGACGTTGTTCAACATCGTCATCACGCCAGAGGCGGTCGCGTCCCTGGCGGGCCTCGAGCACCTTCGCGACCTCTCCTTAGCATGGTGCATCGTCCAGAACGATTCATTGGCCCTCTTGGGTCTGCCGGCGCTTCCATGCCTTGCGGCTGCCTCCCTGTTTCTCGTCTGCCCCGAGGGCGTCACCCATGGGACGGACTTTGGCGTGCCCATGTTCTTGAAGCAGCGCGAGTTGGACGCGCTGCGGTTACCACAACTGCCGGTGGGGAAGGCAGAAAACTCCGTGGCGCAGCTCGCGGCCCTGCCCCGCTGCCTGATGTTTTCGGTCAGCCCCCCCCGCGCCGGCGTGCCTCCTTGCCCTATGAACACTGGGGTGTTGGCACAAAATTCCATCCGCGGCGCGTTGGCGGTGATCCGCCTCGCGGTGGCCGACGCGGGCGCTACGCTCGCGGTCCTCGGCGGCGGGTTCTTCCCCGCCCTCATTGACGTGCAGTTGCATATTCAGGGGGACGGCGGCGCCGTCGGCTGCTGGCCCGACCGACTGCGGCTGGAATGTCTGGGCTTGACCGGAGAGGAGCCGGCCCAGGCAGCGATCGAGGCGCTCGTGCGAGCCGTCGGCGACGCGCCTGCGCTCGCGGAGTCACTGCAGCTGCTGCGGATCACCACGGCGGCGCTGGTGCCCGCCGACGCGGCGGCGGGGTTGAAGAGCCTTACTGCACTGCGTCAGGTGGAGGTGGTGGTGCCCTTGCCTGCCGCCGCGAGCGCCACCGACCGTGCCGCCCGCCGTGCGTACCTGAACAAGCTGGCGGCTGGACTGAGGGCGGGCGCGACCGCAGTGTTTGGATAAGCACTGCTGGTACGCCTGCCCTACCAGGGATGGAGATGCGGACGCGGTGCGGGACGAGCCAGTCCGCTCCTTCTGCCCCACTCTGTTGCTTCCATTCCCTTGTCGCTCCCCCCTGGCTCATCCCGTTATCCCTGCTATTCCACTCCCCTCTGATCTCGTTGCTCGTTTCGTGCTTCTCGTCCTCTTCTCCCTCCTGACATGTAAAGCCTGGATCTCCATTCCCACGGTCCACCTTTGTGCACCGCCGTCCCCCCACCCACGCTCGCCGCGTCTACGCCGTCAAGCGTGCAGCGATGGCGGCGATGAAGTCGTTCACGTGCTTGGCTGGGTCGCGGTCGGCGCGACCTTGGGACGTGGAGCGTGCCGACGGTCGCTGCGCGTGCGGCATTGCCCATACGTGGCAGCCTTCTCCCCTCACCCCTGCGGCGCTAAGGGGTGGCCCGCCTTACGATCTGGGCTTGCACCTCTCGTCCACTGACGTTGCTGCTTTCTCGCACCGCACGCGTGTGGCGCGCGCAGCACAGCGCAGCGGGCCCACAACCATCGTCAAATACACGCCTGCTGTTGCGTGTTTTGAATCAGGAAACCTGCAAACCGCCCTGGGGCTCTGTCCAGGCTGTTTTTTTCCAGAAAGGGCGCCAAAAGCATCGTTAGAAGAACTTGAAACCCCGTCCTTGATGTCTCTGACGTCCTATGCGACGTACTTCTACTAAGTTTACTTTTGATGGAGCGCTGGCGGAGCTGGCAGTCTTTGCTTTCAGGGTGCCGCCAGGAGGGCTGCCTCACTCGTTGCATCTTGACGAGGCCGCGGCTTTTGGCCCCGCGCTCGCACCCCCTCTATGCGGCACTTCGCCGCACGCGCTGCCAGCCGAGCGACCTCCCCGCACTCGCCCGCCCGCCCGCCCCCTTTGGCCCGGCACTGCCCATTGTTCGCGCCCGGTGCGTGCAGACGCGCTGTAGGCAGACGGCCATTTGGGCGCGCATCTGGTGGGCGTACGCCGAATATTCCTCGCCCGCCTGCCCCGTGCTATTCTCCCTTCCCGTCGTCGCGACCCCTCCCTCCACGTCTCTAATCGCATTCTCAAACTCCACCCCCGTCTGCCCCACACCCTCCTCATTCTCTCATTCATATTGCTGTGCGTGTAGGCTGCCCGCCTGGAAAGTCGGCTTGTTTCCCTGGGGCGGGCGTGGCGCGCTGCGGTGGCACGTGGTGGCCCGGGCTGAACGTGCACCCCCTAGTTACCGGAACTGTCACTGGCATCGCTGCTGCAGGGCTTCTCTCCGTCGCTTGGCCCGCGGTCGAAGCACCCTTTCCTAGTGTGGCCCACCGAGCTTGGCCCTGCGGCGTATTGGGTCGTGCTCGTTCCCACCACCGGTACGGTCGGAGTAGCCCATTGTGTTGCTTTCAACTCGGCCGCACTCCCTTGCATTCCTTCCTTTTTGCTTCTGTGCACCTCACCTCCTCTCGTATCGCTGTTTCCGTTGCTGCTTCCCGGTGCGGACGCCCCTCACCCCTTCGTGGGGCTTTTCTTGTCTATTGGTCGGGTCCCCCGCGGCTGCTCGTGTCCATGCCGCCCCGGGCCGGCCGCCGCTCCCACCCGCCCGTCTGTGCGTCCGCCCGCGCGGGTCCCGGCGCCACCGCCGGTGCGGTGGTGGCGTTGAGACCCCACACCCCCCCCCGCCATCATGGATACCGCTGAGCTGCGGCGGCTGCTACGGGCCAGCGTCGCAGCGCTGCAGGATGATGGGGACGAGGCGAGCGAGCTCCCACCTTTCCGGAGCAGTAGCGCCGCCGCCGGCGTCGCGTCGCGCTCCCTCGCGCGGTCGGCGGGGCTCGCGCCAGCGCTGGCGGTCCGCCGCGCAAGCACCGGCGGTGCGCCTGCGGCGGGCGTGGCCCTGGGCGGCGGCGGTGGTGGGTCCCACCGTCGGCCCGCGTCGGCTGGCGGCGGGCGGCACCGCGGCGACGCGCGGGCGGCGCGGATGGGCGCCCGCCGCGCGCGGAGGACGCTCAACGACCTCCGCTTGCGGTCGGGCGCCGGGCTCGCCCCCTGCGCCCGCTCGGGCGGCCTCCACTTTGACGAGGACGCCGAGTTGGGCGACGTGAGCGACCTGCGGGAGCTCCTCGAGGTGTCCTGGCGCTCCGCCCTGGACGTGTTGCACTCGGACGCGGGCGTCGCCGCCGCGTGGGCGCCGTTTGTGCTCGTCTCGGAGGAGGAGCAGGCGCTGCTCCTCCGCCGCGTCGCGCGGTCGGGCGCGTCGGGGGGGCGTCGGCAGCGGCGGCGGGAGCGGATGCGGGCGGCTGCGGCGCGGGATGCCAGTGCGGCTGCGGCGCGGGATGCCGGTGCGGCGGAGGCGCGGGACGCTGGGGCGGCCGTCGAGAACGGGGCCTTTGATGGGGTGGCTGCGGGCGCTCTGAGTGACGCGGAAATGGCCGTGTCGCCGCTTACAACCGCCGCGCGTGCGTCCGATCCGGTGACGCCCCTGACGCCCGCCGCAGAGGGCGCGGCATCCGCCGCGAACACGCCTGCAGCTGACGCGCGGGCGACAGTGGCGGCCACGGAACCCGTTGTGGTTGCGACAAACTCGCCCGCAGCCGCACCAATGTCGACCGCTCCCCCCCTCCCCGCCACGCGGCTGACTGCCCGAGACCTCCACGACAAGCCCGGGTCGGCCCCCTCCCCCCTGCCCTCTGCCTCAACCTCCCGCGCGGCGCGTGCGCGGCTTCTCGCCTCTCGCCAGCGCTTCCGCCGCCTGGACCGCCGCGTGCGTGGGGTTCTCGCCGACAAGCGCCGCGCGCCGTCGTTGACCCCCTTTGTCGCCGCCGTCGAGCGCCGCGTGGCGCCCGTGCGATGGGGGGAGGGCGACCCGGCGTGCACGCCGTCGACGCTCGACGGGGTGCGCGTCGGCAACGGCGGCAGCGGCGCCCCCGGTGCGGACGTGGCGGCGGGCGCGCCGCCGGGCGTGTGCCTCGCCGAACTCAACGGCCTCCAGCGGCTCATCGTCCACGGCGTCGCGCAGTGGTACGCGCTCGCGTCCGTGTCGCAGGTGGCCCCAGACGGGACCGTGTGGATTGTCGTGCGGCAGCCGCGGCGGGGGGTGAGCGCGGCGCCGCCGCGGCGGGGCGACGGCGGGGCGACCAAGGGCGCGGGCGCCGCCGCGGCTGGGGAGGTCGACAGCCTTGCCGATTACGTGACGGGGTGCCGCTCCTGTGACATGTCGGTCCTGTAGCGGTGGCGTGGGCCCAATGGCTGTGATGGCGGATGCGGTCCGGGCGGCGGTGGGTTCATCGGTCTTCCCTGGCTGGGGTGCGGTGTGCTTGGCGGCGGTGCGGTTGGGGTGGCCGACGGAGCTCAGCGTGGTCTGGTTTTGCAAGTGTGTCGTGTGAGTAGCGCTCTGTTGTGACTTATCTCTTTTTCCTTGTGCAGTTCGCTCTTTTGTGCGAGCTCTGGTTCTGGCGCGTTGTTGTCTGCGGAGCGGTTTGGGAAAGTGTGGAGCCTGGTGGTTGGACTGCGAAACGTCAACCTCGTGCAGTGCCGTATGTGACAATCGGCAGACGTTTTACTGACAACTGTAACAACGCAGCGGTCGGCCAGCACGGTTGTGTTATTCGGTCGACGGACGGTAGTATGTTTGGCGGTGCGATGGAGGTCGATGAGTGGTGTTCCAATGGTCAAGTTGATGGTGGCGGCGGCAGAGATGGACGACGGGTAAGAAGTGAGCTGCTGTCCAGGTTTCGGGGTCTTGGGTGCATATATTGTGTCACACTCGAAGCTGAGCACCATGCAGGGGTTGTCATCGCTTTCTCGGATAGTGCTATGTGGCTCTTGTCCCTGCAAGTTGAAAAGGTTATGGTGTCCGCTCTTTTTTCTTCCCGACGCAAGCGGTGGTACTGGACAGTACATCTCGCGGACCGTTTGTAGAGACGACGTGTGTCTCATGTTTTCTTGGACGTTGACGTAAAAGTGTTAAGCAAATGGGAACGAGGAATTTTAAGACTGGACAAAACTCTCGTCACTGTAAACCTTGTTCTGTCTGGCGGGCCACGCTGCTTCGTCGTTGGGTGCGCCTGCCCAGAGGCGTTGTTCTGGGGCTGTGGGGGGCTTCCACCCTGTCTCAACATTCGCAGGCTCAGCCCATTCCTCGTCTGCCACGCGCGTTTTGCAACCACCTTTGTGCGGCAGAGTGCTGGCGAGCCTCTCACCACGCACCGCCTGTGACCACGCGCCGCCCTCGGGGCTTCTCCGTCTTCCCGCGTCCGCCCGCCCTTGTCGGCCGCGTCACTCGGTCAAGAACGAAAGTGCCGTTACGGGGACCTGCACGCGTCGCACTCATTGTAGTGGCCAACGTCTCATCATTTTGCTGGCTGCTTGTCGGGGACGGGACCGGAGCGGCATCTCTGCGGTGACAGCGGCAACGGCGGCGTGGGCCACGCGGTGGCCACCATGGCAGGTCGGCCCAAGCTGCTGAAGATTGTCATCCTGGGGGAGAGCGGGTACGTACATCGGTCCCTTTTGAACTGGTGAGGAGCGATGGGTGAACAGCGCCGGGCGCTTCTGTTTGGAGCTATGACAGAGTTGTGGGGCTCATTGTTCGGAAGTTTTCTTGCCCCGTGCCTGGGCGCTAACTGGTTCTTTCGGGACTTGCGGGGTGTGCCAGACCCGATCTCGCCTATGCACTTCTTGTCCTCCCTCTGGCTGGCATCCTTTTTTTCGTCTTTGCCCTGCACCCCTCCAAACCTACAGGGTTGGTAAGACCTCCCTCATGGAGCGCTACGTCAACGCCCGCTTTTCCCGCCAATACAAGGCCACCATCGGCGCCGACTTTCTCACAAAGGACGTGGCCGTCGACGGGCGGCCGGCCAACTTGCAGATTTGGGACACAGCCGGGCAGGAGCGGTACCAGTCGCTCGGTTCGGCCTTTTACCGCGGCGCCGACGCGTGCGTGCTCGTCTATGATGTGACTGATGGGCGGTCGTTTGAGGCGCTCGAGTCGTGGCGCGACGAGTTCCTCGTGTCGGCCGCCCCGCGCGACGCGGAGCGCTTTCCATTTGTCGTGCTCGGCAACAAGGTGGACGCGGCAGGCCGCGCGCGGGGTGTGCCGACGAAAGCGGCGGCGGCGTGGGCGTCCTCCAAGGGCGGGGCGCCGTTCTTTGAGACGTCGGCCGCGGCGGATGTGAATGTCGACGCGGCATTTGAGGCAGTGGCCCGCAAGGCACTGGCCCGGGGAGAGGAGGAAGAGGAGTTGTACGTTTCGTCGAGGCGACATGCGGGGAGTGGAGACGCTCGACGTGTGAGGTGCTGTTGTTGGTGGATGCGGGCGGGGATGCAGCGGAATGCCAGATTGGTATGCTTTTTGCTCTGCACGTGCGAGACATTCTGTGCTGACACTGCTCTTGTTTCTGCCACCCGACTGGCTTGCTGTTGTCCATGTGTCTTGACTTGTGCCCACCTGCTCGTATCAACTCCAGCTTACTGCCCGAGACGGTCGAGATCAATGCGAAGGCGGCCGACCAAGGTTGCGCATGTTGATGCGCCTTCGACTTGTGTTCCTCACTCTTGGAGTTCCCTTTCGCGCTGACACATATATGATAGGTTGGTTGCGTCCTTTCCTGTACTGTACAACCGAGTTTACTTGCAATGGCGACATCATTCTCTTTGTGTTTCAACCTGCACCGCGTGGTGCGTACGTGTCCCATGCGTTCCGGCCTTTGACGACTGCGGTACGCCGGGCATCAGCACAAGGCCTATCGCCGCAATGGCCAAGTTTTCCTCCTCTCTGTACTGCATGACGCAATTACACAGTTTTTGTTGTCCGCGCTTCACTGGATGCCGACCATGACCAGACACGTGTGCGCCACAGCGCTCGCATGACACGACCGCGCAGCGACCGCAGATCCGGCGCCCCACGTCCAGCTGGCGCTTTTAACAGCCAGTCCCCAGGCCTCGGCTGAGTGCACTGTACGAGACCCACTGGCCATAGCCGAGGCGGCTGCGCTTGCCGTTTTTCCGCCCCGACCCCGCACTGCCTTTCAGCCCACACGCTCCAATCCTGCGCCGTTTGTCCACGTCCATCCACCCGCCACCTTCCAGACCCACCCGACTCGTCCCCCGCACACATTGAGCGCGTGTAGATTCACACGTCACTGCCGCCACCCGCACTGTCCCGTGAGGACGCGATCGCGCTAGTCGGGCGGCGGCAGTGCGATCATCTGGGCGGGCACGCCCGCGCTATCGTCGAGCGCAACGCCGTCGGCAGCGCGCAGGGTGCCATCAGCGATCCCACCTGCCGCGGCTCATCTGGGTGGATCGCTGTGCACGGGTGACCGCGTCATCTGGCCACGGGTCGACGGCTGGCAATCGGCCGTGGGGCGCGGCGGTGCGCTCTCCAGCCCCATGCAATCGGCGGGACTGGAAGATCCACTGCAGCCGCCGCCAACAGTCCAGTGCGCAGAGAAAGGATAGCAGCATGTGGGATGAGCGGACGTGTAAAATGAGAGAGAGTGAGCGGTTGGCAGGCAGTTCGTGGAGCTGCTCCGTCACAGTTTCAGGCGCGAAGCGGTTGTGCAGGACAATGGTCAGGCGGACAACGGGGGTGATGTAAATTCGACGAGCACCTGAAAAGGGCGACGGGCGATACAGCTACGCACGTCAGGTTCGACGACCTACCTCGGTAGCATGCTTAGATGTCTGCACTACCACCCTCCTCAACTCCTTCCCCAGTCACCCTCGGTCCAGCACCTGGAGATTGCCACCCCTGAAGCTATTCCTCGTCCATGAGTGCCATGGCACACAAGGCCGTCCACCCCAAGGGTCAACAGCTCTCCACGGTCCTGCCTCTCTCGTTGTCCATCGTGGCGGCCCTCGTGATGGCGACCACCCCTGCCACCGCTGGGGACCTCATGGACTACTATGCTGATGGCAAGACGACGTCTGGCGACGGAACCTACTACTGGACAACCGATTGGGGCCAGTGCTCCCTCGTCCCCCGCCCGCCAAACGCGCGCAATCGGCAAGCCATTGCTCTCAACGCGCGGCAGTGGCGGGAGTTGGGCGAGTCGGCTTTTTGCGGCATGTGTTTAACAGTCGAGGGCAGCGGTCGGGGCCACGGCGCCAACCCCATCCAGGGCACCTTCAATGCGTACGTCATGGACCATTGCAGCTCGTGTACGGGGGGCAACTATGGCGGGTATGGGGACCTCGATTTCTCCCACAGCGGCATGGACGGCCGGTGGGACATCAAATGGCGGGCGGTGCCGTGCGACGTGTCGGGACCGATCGAGTATGTGTTTGCGGGCAGCCACCGGTGGTACATCAAGGTGCAGCCACGCAACCTGCCCGTCCCCCCCAAGGAGGTGTACGTCAATGGGGGGTGGGCGGAGCGCAGCCGAGATGGCTTCTTCATCTATCATACGGGGTGGTGGGGGGTCGACCTGCCGTTCAAGCTCGAAACCGTCGACGCCCGCGGTGAGCGGTTCGAGGACTGGATTCATGACATCCGCAACGGCGTGGCCGTCCAAGGGAGCCAGTGGCCGACGCCGGGGGCGACGTCGATGTGGGGCTCCTCGCGGGTAGCCGTGGCGCCGGCAGTCAATGCGAGCGAGGAGGTGGCGGCAATGGCGTCGCCATGAGCTCCGGCGGATGGGGACATAGTGCCGCAAGGCGGCCTGCGACAAGGCCTCAGGGTAGGGGGTGGAGTCGTTACCGCCGCGCCGGCGAGCTCACTCCCAGGAGTCGGGAGTTGTTGCAGCCGTGTGCCGTGTTGGCTGCCGGACTAGAGAGGGGGTGCCGCACCCATTGAGCGGCCGCGCGGGCGGGTTGGGGTCAAGGGCGGGTGGCGCCCGCCGCGCCACCGAGCGGTCGGGCGGTCGATCGACAGTGCACCTGTGGGCGGGTGGCGCACGCAAGTTTTGGTGGGAGCCGATCGGTCGGACGAGATGGTGGGGGTGCCTGCTCTGCTCCCGAGCATGCGGTGGCAGCAAAACAGCAGTGGAGGGCAGGAGGTGATGCACCAAAGGCGCGTTACCGGCCTTTCTCTTCAACATGTTGTCAACCACCTGGACGCCTGGCCCCGAGGCTGAGACCCGCGACATCTTGGACGGAAAATTCTCAGTGTCTCCTCTTGCCGGTCTATCGAAACGTCCTTTGCTCTGGTCGAGACGATTGCGACCCAGTACAAAAGCACAGCATCAACCTGCTCTTGCACGTATCGTCGCGTAGCGCAACCTTGTCGACAGTTGAGGACAACAGAGACTCATACAAGCGTTTTGTCTGTTTCGTTGCCCAACGCCACCAGCAGGGAAACATAGTACACGGGCGCGCGCACACACACACAAACAAACACACACACACACACACACACACAAGCACATACACACACATACAAAAGCATCATAGCCCTCCAAGAGGGATGGGAGGTGCACCGAACTATTGGCCTCTGCTCAACAAGTATATACAAAGCAGGCCATGCCCTCCCCACAATCATCATTTAAAAAAAAGGAGCAACTGCTGTCCTTCCCCCGCAGCCGCCGTCTCAGGACGACACGCTGCTGCTATACGCCTCCTCGGCGTGCCCCACCGCGGCGCCGACCTTGGCCTCCAGCGCCCCCCGGAGGCGCGCCAACTCCCACCGCAACCGCCGGTTTTCCTCCCCCGCCGCCGCCTGCCGCGCGACCGCGTCGTCGCGCGCCGCCGCCGCCGCCGCCGCCGTCGCCGCCGCGCGCGCGCGCGACGCGGCGGCGGTGCGGCGGTTTTGGGCGAGCCGCGCCGCCCGCCGCTCCGCGTCTGTGACGCCGGCGGTGGGGCGGCGGCCACGCTTGCGACGCGGCGGCGGCGGCGCCGCCGCCGCCGCGCAGGCGGTGGGGGCGCCGGGCCGGGCGGCCGCCGCCGCCGTCGCCGCGGCGGCCGCCCCGGCCGTCACCACAGACGGGGGCGCTGCGGCGGCGGCCACCGCCGCCGCGGCAGCCGGCAGCAGGAGCGGCGGTGGCGGCGGCGGCGGCGGTGGCGGGGAGCGGCGGCGCTTGCGCCCCCGCCCCGACGCGTCAGTCGACGCCGACACGGTCGACGGGGACGCGGTCGCGTTTGACGCGCAGCCGCAGGTTGTGGAGCCGCCCACAGCGGCGGCCGCCGCCACGCGTGCCGGCGTGAAGGGTACATGGTCCGTGGCCGTCGGCGCCAAGACGGACGACGCGCCCGACCGGCACGAGGGCGTGACGGGCGTGGACGGCGCCGCGTGGACGGCGGCCGTGATCGGGGCGGGCGGGGGCGCGCCCGCGACGGGGGCGGCGGAGGGGGTGCTCGCCACCGCCGCCGCGGCGGCGCGGAGGAGCTCCAAGCCGGCAAACGCCGACGGCGGCGCCGGCCACGGGCGGGCGGCGGGGAGGAGTGCCGGA
>Ga0209093_1001342_pt1 | contig 14000 bp, 15 predicted proteins | sample SidtaG_4_FD_187450 | JGI IMG/M metagenome (GOLD analysis project Ga0209093, IMG submission 187450) | Marine algal microbial communities from Sidmouth, United Kingdom - Sidmouth_Male1 metaG (SPAdes) (version 2) | ecosystem: Host-associated > Algae > Red algae > Unclassified | place: Sidmouth...
GCGGGGATAGATGGCGGCGGTGCAGGATGGGGGGGAGGTCGAAGGGCACGGAGTGAGCGGAGAAAGCGTTTGCGACGAGCTGAGGGTCGTCTGGCGAGGCACAGTGCCCGAACTTTAAAGCCTCGCGCAGCCCTTTCTGGCTCTGCCAGAGTCCTGGGGCATCCTTGCACGGCCGAGCGGTGCCAGCCAATCAGCTGTCGATTTGCGTTGCAAGATTGCCGGCGATCCGCACAAGGCCTGGCGTCCAGATCAACCTCGGACGCTGAGGCCGGTCTGCCGCTGTCCTCACCATCTCGTGCCGACAGTGATCTCGCCTGAGTGCACAGGGGGCGAGGCCCCTCCTGAATTCGTGAAATTGCATCATTACAGTGATACACTAGCCTGGGACTTGGCCGTGTGAGCTTGATTCTCGTTGTCTTCGCCGTTGGACATGCCATCCGAACCAAATAATTGTGTCGCCAGATCCCCGACCGGCCATTCCAAGTCGTAGGCTGCGGTTTCGATGGGGAACCACTCTGTGTCGCCCCCAAATCGACTGAAAGTAACCAAAGAAGCGCGATGGCAGAACCGCGGACGATGTGTGGGCATGTGATGCCCACCAGACCGCGGCGACAAGCAGAAACAGTAAAGAAGGCACATATCACGACGAGCCAGACTTGGAAGCGCAAACACACACGGCGTGTACAAAGAGGCACATTGCGCCACTGACCGCGACCCCCCCGTTTGCACGCGTCATATCTGACACGAATTCAGAATGAACTCTGCCGTCCACTACAAAGGGACACTCGGAAAATGCAAAAGAAGCATGCTCAAGGTCAGGGCAGCGCGCAAGCAAGTCAGCCATTCGACGCATCCTCGTAGAGGGATGCGGCACGCCCCACTCCCTCATGGACGTTACGCACGATGTTTTCAAGAGCAATTGAGGACGCAGCAGCTCGATCACGTTCTCGTCGACCTTCTACTTCGGGCCGACCTCCTCGCGCTCGTCTGCACCAGACGAGCAGACATGCTGCTTCATATCAGCCTCACGTGCCAGCCGCTGTGCGATTTGCAGGTCGGGGTTCTCGGCGCCGACGACTGGACTGCCCAGAGGAGCGGCATCAGTGCCGTCTCGTACATGCGCTCGAAGAGAATCTGTTTTGCTTCGGGGCTCAGGCTGCGCTGGTGCTAATGCCCGGTCGTCGATGATGATGCAGTGTTGCGTTCCAGAACTCTCTACGATGGGACGGAGGGGTGAGAAAGGTAAAATAGAGCCAGCTTGGGAGGATTCGGCTGTCTGCACTGCTGCATGAACGGCAGGAGGCTCAACAAGAGCAGCAGGAGCAGAGCCCCCAGCCACAGTGCCCGCCGGATCACCTTCTGCATCGGACTCTGTGTAGTATTGTGAGCCAGACAAAGTAGATTTGCACTAGACTTGGTGCTTCTCTCCGCCCAACACTGGTTTCTTGGCGGACGCGGCGGGAGGGGGGTTGTAGCAGTGGGGGGTGGCGTTGCAGAGGGAGGTGGCGCGACGGTCCTTCCAGCACTCGCCCTTGTCTTTCTCGCGGGAGGTGGCCTTGCGGCAGGCGAGGGTGTGGCGGTTAATTCCGCTCGTGCCACTCTTTTTAAAGATCTTGCTCTCGCAAGGGCACTGGCAGGTGGCGTGCTTGGAGCCTCTGACGCAACTGGGCTGGAAGCCCTTGTCGCACGAGTGGACATCGCTAACGTGCTTGGAGCTCTCTCTGCATTGCACGTCCACTCAGTGCTGTCATGACCGTCTTGGAATCCGGTTCTTCCTATGGCGTGCTGTCTCGGATGCCGCCCTGGCCGCCACCACGAGCGAGTCTCTCGGCCTGAGCCTCAGAATAAAGTGAGATGCACAACTCGGAGAGCTCCAGGCGAGAAGGCACGTCGTAAAGGTATCGGGTCCAGTATTTTGTGCATATCTGCTACCGCCGCTCATTCTCGGTCCTTGTCAAAGAGTAGTGGAAATTTGAGCGCATACTGAGAGCGCAGTCCACGCTCTCCTGCGCCGCTAACTTGGCTTCATGAACATCAATGATTTCGAGGGTGTCCGAATTGAGGGTGCGCATGCCTTCGACTCGCAGGCAACGCCGCCGTCGGTACTCGTACGCGACAATAAGAAGCAGCCGTTTGGCTGCAGTGCAGGAGTGTGAAACGCGCAAATACCCCTGCATGGAGTTGACGATCCTCAAGACAGTGCGCCTTGCGCTGGTCTGACTGCTGAGACCGTGCGCAGCCTGCAACAAGGGGTGAGTGTTGTGCATGTCCGACAGCAACGCCGCGTACTAGTGATCCTCGTGGCACAGAACGAAGAACCAAGTGTGGTAGCCAGTGGCCTTCGGATCAGCGATTTCATGCAACAATCAGAAATAATCTTTGGCTGTCAGAGGGCATTCCCGATATATGTTTTGACACGGGCTCGATTCCAGATTAAGATATCTCCTTCTGATCGGAGTCCAGATCAGTATTTTATCTGAATCATGTGTTCGTTCGACTTTGGATAGTCGAATAGTCGACTCCGATTGATTCGTACGGATTCCGGGGGTTCCAGTCCAGAAAATAGGAGCGACGCGCGAGCTACAGTGCTGCCCTCGTGGTGACCAACCGGCCAGCTGCCCTTCGCGCAGGGCCGCTTCTGGAGGGTTCCAGGAGTATTTTTTGGCACTAGCGCGAGGGTGACGAGAGCCATCAGCTGAACGTGTGGCGTGCGTTTTGCTTTGACTGCAGCCTATCGGTCGACAGGAAGCCTCTACGTCTTGCTGAGGTGCTGTGCGGCGAAAGGGGCCTGTTGAGTGCGTCCGCGAAGGCTCGCCCACCATGCCTGGGTGGACATTCCAAATGGGAGGCCCAATCGAATCGCGACCTTCTGTCCCCTCTCGACAAAGAGATCAGCCAATGACAACCCACCACGAGACTCAATCAAGCACCATGCGACAATGCAGGAAAGCTCGACTGTTCCGCCGGAAGAAGGTGAGTATTGAACCTCACCAGACAGTGCATCTCGACGTGCTCTGGTAGCAGCCTTGAGCGGTCCTTGCGCAACACAAGGCCATCCACAGAGAAGTCGCGCTCCGATGCGGCCGATGACTCTGATGCTCCAAGAAGGGAGAGTGCCTCGAGGTGTAGCACAAGAAACTCAGGAACGCGAGACCCCCACAAGGTAACTGCGCCGTCAGCACTGACGTAGGTTGCCAGGAAGCAGTCGAGCTCGCGCTTAACTGCCTCAAGCGGCGTGACCGCCTGTGCATCGTCAGAGTCATCAGAGTCCCAGCCAAGCAAAGTTCTACGGCACAATTTGCGCTCCATCTGCAGCTGCTGCTCTTGAATTGGCATCGTTGGTTGGAAAAAGGCCAGGTGAGACGCCGTCTCCATCACTGCTGACCGTGCTCGTCCAGTTGGGTCGTCTCGGCCAACGCGGGATGCGGCCTTGCTCAGCATCGCTGCCCCGTCAGGCGTCAGCAGCGTCGCCGTCAGAACCGCATCGTTGTTCAACCAATTCTCTACGTCGTCCGAGGTGTGGAAAAACATACGGTCGAGTTCCTCGCGTAGGATCTCGAAAACGGCGACGGCCTCCTCTCGGAGCGCGCCAGAGCCCCTGTCGGTTGTTTTTGAAAGATTCTCGTGCTTGTACAGGCGCCCGTCGAGCTCCGTCACATTTGTGCGGCCCTTTTCGGCCTTCAGGAAGTCAAAGGTGGTCTTGTGTCCTACCGCCTGCGGCTTGTAGAAAGCCTTGGGGCACTGAAACACTCAGAGCTAGATAGTGCGCCGAAAGCGACAGACAAGCCCGAACGCATCGGCCACCGTCGCGGAAGAACTCTGAACCGCTATGCCTGCCTCGTACGCCGGCTGCAACACGCCAATAAGATGGCGCACAGCCTCCCAATACCATCTTTCGAGCTGCCGCTGCTGCTGTGCGGCCGTTCGGTCTTCTAGGTCCCAAAACCCAATCAACCGCGGCATTAGTGTGAAGAACCGAACAAGGGACCGATGTGTGGAGACCCACCGTCCCGGCGTCTCGGTTACCATTTTCCGAGGCGCTTCGTCCCCCGGAAATGGGACCGAGTTCCGCATCTCGACGCTTGCAGTACACTTTTGGACGTGGTTGGCAATCTTGCGCCCGCGGCTCAGCAGGTCGGCGGTTGCCTGATTTCCGCGGATGGCCCTTGTCGCCCGCACAGATGAAGGCCCACCGTGCCCCCCCCGCGCAGCTGCTCCAGCTGCTCCCGTCGCGCCGAGCGACGCCTTCACCGCAAGGTGCATGGTGTGGGCGTCACAGGGGACCCACCGCGGCCAACGGTTCGTCAAGGCCTTCTTCACGTAGGTACCCGAGTCTGAATTTGATGAACTCACGTCCTGGTGACGCACACCGTACCGTTGCAGGAAGCGCTGCGCCCACGCCTTGATGGTGGCGCTGTCGTGACGACCGGTGAATGGAGCGACACCAAGGTGGAGCTCCGCAACAGCCGAGCTGTTGGGATCAATGCACCGCAGCAGAAGCAAGTTATATGACCCGGATCCGTGCCTCTCGTTCCACAGATCTGTGATCAGGTGAAAGAAAAGTAGCCCTCTGTACCGCGACTGCAGACGCCGCACTTTCTCGGGTATTTGATCGGTGATGAAGGAGTAGAGATCAAGAAGGATGTCGCGGACTCCACTCGTTGCGGGCGGGTCGTACGACACACCGAGGCCACGGACGAATTCCAGCATATAACTGCAGCCGGACAGAGCCAATGGAGACATTGTCATCACCAGCATGAGGACGAGGCGCGGATGATGAGGACTGGATTGGGCAGGCGTCATCTCGCGAGAGCGCGTTGCCGTGAGGTAGCCGTCCATAGGCCCGCTCGGTACTCCAGGTGCAGCGACGAGCGGACGAGTACTATTGGCCCGCCACTCCGCCACGTCTTGGTGGCTGCGACACTGGAACTCCTCCGCGGCTGCAGAACAGGCGACGTTGTTGAATTGGCGCCACGCATTTCTTGACTTGCCGCTTCGCAGAAGATAACACGAACTGACCCCTCCGAGTGCACAAACGCGGCACCGAACCACGTAGCGGTCCCTCTGGTCGTCTCCATCGCCGGTAAAGGTGTCCCAAAAGTGGTGCGCGCGAGCGCGTGACGTCCTGGTCTTGTCTCCATCCTTGAGTGGGTGCCACAACGCTCCATTGTGCGTAACACTCGCACGACACTGTAAAGCGGGTGTTGAAATGTACGCACCAATGATAATGGCAAGGAAGTCACCACTGCCGGATGCCCGTGATGAAGCCGGCTCTCCCTCGCCATGCGGGCTCGCAGAACCTGGACGGCTCTGCCCTTGGGGTTGTGCCGTACCGAGTCTCGTCGCGTCATCACAAGTACCTGCGCCGTCGCCGCCGCTTGTGTTGCTGCCGGTAGAGTCCACGCTCGCCACAGGGGATATTGCACGGTGGCTTCGCTGACAGGCAGTACCTCGGGGGTGCGAGAAACCACCGCGGGAAGGGCAACAGTGCACAAAATGCGAAGGCGCACGACGTCGACACCGCTCGCACAGTGAGGTGTCCCGCAGCGTCTGACTGTAGTATCATCCGCGAGGATCCAGGCCTTGAAGGATCCAGGGGCGGCCGCGCCATGGCCGCTGCTGCATCATCCAGCCGCGGACAGACCGTTCGACAGGTGTCGGCCGGATATAGTCAACTTATATCAATGCACTCTGAGACCTGTGTATTGTCATGCTTGGGTTCCGATAAGGTCCATTGTATCTGCGTGCACCACAATTGATTTAAATACGAGCGCCCTGACGTTCCCCACAATCACAATCGATGTGACAATAATGAGCGGATATATCGGGGCAGGATTGATCCATCGCAACCCCTGGTGGTAGCTGAATATGTCGAGCTTGCGGCACGCCGAGATCGGCCCGTACGGCCCCTTGTCTAGAATAATCTTGAAAAAGTAGCTGGGGAGCGCGATCACGCCTTCCATTTGCTCGCGTTGCAGTGCAGTGCCCCTGAGATAATGCACATGAAAGTTCACGATGACATCGTTGATGTACGTTCCCGGAAGCAGCGTCAGGGCATCCTCCGCGGTCACACGGACGCCGCCGAACTGGTGCAACAACGGGAAGATGAAAGGTCTCATGTCTTTAACGCGCTCAAAGAGGGCCTCTCAGTCTGACGCTCCGTCACCTATGGCCACAGTTTGCCGGTCCCCCGGCAGCGCAGCGACCGGCACAAGAAAACCACGTCCCGACGAGGCAGCCGCAAGGGGAGAGGCTCTGTCAATCGCGTCGGCTGTAAGCCCGTGCCGCGGCCGCCGCTGCCTCAATGCTGGGTCAAACACACGCACAGGAAAGGCAAGCACGGAGGCATACGCATGGACGCCACATGCAGGACCGCTAGGTACGATGCTGCGTGGCAGCACCACTGGGCCAGTGGCCACTCGTCCGGCTCCGAGCACCAGATGCAAGTCAGAAGCAGCACAGCAATCGGCGCGGAAGAGGGTGAGAAAGAGCTGCGCGACACGTCCAGACGCAATGTAGGGCGCGGACGGCTGTGGCCACGCTTGCAAGGCGGGTCACGGCGTGTCAGAAAGAACCACTCTCTCGAAAGACGAGATCGAAGGAATTCCGTTGTTGGATTTCAAGGAGGACATATTTTCTGCGGATACACTACTTTTCTGCAATCTGTATTCTTGCAGAACCCATGGCTGTCTGTGCATGCATGGCATGATGGTTGGCGATTGTCCTTTCCTAACGTACTGCGTGGACGTCGCGTGAAGGACTGGTTCAAGAATCCGCTAATGACAAATGACCTGTTGGAATCGTGGTGACAGCGAGCGTTGACCAGGGCCTTTCAGAATCCGGGTTTTTCAGCAGAATCTGGGATATATCGAGATATATCCGGATATATCCGTTGGAATCTTCTCGCCATCCAATGTGAGAGCAAAACGGAAGACACTGCTGGAATGGTCATCTCATGCTCAGGCTCTCCGTGGTAAGACTGATGAACATAAGATGCTGCTGCGAGCAGGATGCCGCCGCTTACAGAACGGTGCTTTATCCGAATCATTATTCCGAAGCCCCTGGCGTTGACCAGAGCTCCAATGCAACAGGCTCTTTAAGACACCTGTCCAACCACTTCCCATATTGTTTTAGTGTTCTGCAAGGAGCTGAATCCCGCATGTCAGCTTTCGCACAATGGCACCGTTCTCAAAGGCCCTGCGGCAGCTCTTCTTGGCCCGCCCGTCTACTTCTTCCACTTGCTCGCGCAACCTGCACCTACCATTGATTCTTCTTCTTCCCGCAACCGGCGCTGACCTGCTATTGCGGCCGCCCCGTCAGCGGCGTTATGGGTGCGTCGACGGGTGCTGCTACTGGGCCTCCCGCCCCTGTCTCCTCGAATGCCGGTACTCCTGCATTGGCGGATCCTTCAACGGGACTCTCACTTGCAAGGCGTGTGACCCGTGCGGCGCTGCCTGCCTCCCCTACAAGGCCCGCCTCACACCGCCGCGCCATCTTCGGCCGACCCCCCTGCCCGTCATCGTCTGCTCGTGCCGGAGATGGATGTTTGAAGCGCCCTCGGCCTGGCCCGCATGCGGGCTCTGCTGACCGGGAGCCAAGTGGTCCGGATGGTGACGACTCTACGCACCGGCGAAGCACGCGTCTTAACATACCCAGTGAGCTCTCCCCTTAACACCCCCCGCCTGAGAGTACACGTTCGACTGCTGCTTGGCACGCCGCCATGACCAAGTCGTGCCCGCCTGTTCCTCCCCTTCATCTCTACCACTTGGCATCCCTGCTGTCAGAGTGCCCCGACCTCGACAGTGACATTTTTTCTTCCTCTGCGTGCCCTCTTTTCACCAGCCGCAAAGGTATCGACCCCCTCTTCGTCGAATACGTAGTCTACGCTAACAGCGGCGAACCGGTGGCGAGTGCTTTTCTTCGATATGTACATGCCGTCTTTGACGCAGCGGATAAGGCGTCCGCCGTGCCGCTACCATCACCGGCCACCGCCATGGAACAAGCCCCCGCCTCACCCGACACAGCTGCAGCAGCTGTCAGCTCGTCCGCCGTGCCGCTACCGCCGCCGATCTCCGCCGCGGGCCACGACCCCGCCGCACCCACCACATCTGCGCCCGCTGGGGGACTCGATGACGGCTTACCGCATCACTACAGCGCTCAAGAGCATTACGATGTCCTTCGATATGATGAAACACTTCCGAGCGGTGGCGCGGCAACACCCTCTCCTGTGTCGGCACCGGCTGATGGAAGTCCTACGGGCGACGCAGAGGCTCAATCAACATCTCATGCTGCGTCTGGGTACGGCGCCTCCGGCACTAAGTCCTCCTCTGCCTCGGAAAGCGAGGAAGAGGAGTCGACTGTGGACGAGAATGGGAACCGCGTCGGCAGGGTCTCGTGAACGACCTGAGAGAGGCCGTGCGCCGTTGCACTTGTCTGAAGGAAAGGCCACAACCCGAACAGCAACACGCGCGGACAAGCTAATGATGAAACCGTGCGTCTTTGCAACTTGCAGCTGGCGCAGAGGTACGCGGCGTTCGGCACACGGACGTGGGCCAACCTGATAAGCCCGTGGCGAAAGAAGTAGAGGACGCCCGGAAATATTTCCAGAGACAGGCACAAGAACAAAAGCAGGACAGATGGGAAGGGCAACCAGGCGCATGGGGAGGTGGTGGAGGGCACGTACGGCCTCCGTATCGCTTCTGGGCCGGGAGAAGCAAGGTCACCCTCGACGGGTCCACACGAGTGGCTTCAAGATATCGTGCGCAGGAAGGCCGCTGACAATAAGTACACTCGCCGCAGAGTCGGCAAGGAGCTGACGCCCGCTACTTGGCAGAAGTCCGTTCTCCAGTGGGCCAAAAGAATCCAAAGCCAGGGCTTGGTTCTGCTGTTTCTCCCTCCGTTCCGTCGTCTTGAGATAGCATGCTTGAATTTTTTTTCATGACGCGTAAAGCCTTCCAGAACACTTCAGGGGGTGGGACCATAGACCCTGCCTCAGCCTATCACGGAAAGAGGCCTTGAAGCAAGATTGTCCACGATCCAGCACATCTCTGCTTCTGCTGAAAAAACGAAAGGAGCAAAGGCGGGTGGGTTCGTGACCACTGGGGGGGGGCTCGCTTTGGATCGGGGGGGAGTGCACGCGGCTGTGGCCGACGCGGTTGCGGTAGCGGTGGCGCAGTCGCAGGTGATGGGGGGGGATTGAGGGAGGGCGGGGAGAGGGGGTGGCCGGCGTCCACAAACGGCCCGGAGCGTCGCCAGTGGTCGGCGTGGCTGTGGGGGGGTTTGGGGAGGTCTATCGGGTAGGGGGGGCTCCTGCAGCGTGCCAGACCGAGCCCCATGCTCGTCGGCGGGCACAGGATGGCGGCCGCGCGCGTGCACGTTGGGTGCGTCGCACCTCGTCTTTTCCGACTTGACACCCGCACGGCGCCCGCCGTCCCGGTGCGGGGGCTCCCGCCCCGGGCCCGTGCCGTCCGTCGACAGTGCGGGCTCCTGCAGACCTTCTCTGTCTTGTTCTTTCCGCTGTAGAGCTTGTTAGTTCATAAATACCCCGCCAAGCGGCGCGCGCATCACGCGGCGCCTCGAAGAAGGAGGCAACAGCGGCGACGGCCGCGGCCGCGGCGACACGGGCGACAGAGGCTGCGACGGCGACAGGGGCCCAGCCGCCTCCGCCGATTGCGCCGATGACGGCGAAGCCCACCGAGCGCTTTTCGGAGGCCGACGCGCACGCGACGGCGCAGGCACCGGCGGCCGCTGCGACACTGCGGCTGGCGCTGGAAATGGCGGACGCGGCGACTGCGACGACGGCCGGGCCGCCTCCGCCGCTTTGGACCGCGGCGGCGGCGCCCGCCGGGCGCCCCTCGGCGGACGGCGTGGACGCGCCGCCGGTGTCATCGGCAGCGGTGCCGGCACAGCCGGCGGCGCCGCCACTGCAGGCCACGACATTCGCGGCGATGACTGCTGCAGCGGCGATGCTGTGAACGCAAAGTCGCACGCGCGCGCAGTCAGGGTGCACGAGCGTGCCCTCTATCACACTGTGGTACAGTTCAGTAGAGAGATCCAACGCTTCTCGTCTATCCGTGCGCCGGAGTGGGCCCCCAGAGCCCGCCCTCTTATACCCTCTCGGTCGTGCCCGCTCTTCGAGGCACCCGCCCTCAGGGCTCCTCCCTACAGCACCGCGCGGCCGCTGTCCTCCTTTACCCAGGGGCTTCGTCCAGGCTGGGCTCCCCCATGCCCGGCACCTTCTACGCATTGGCGCCGTCGCTCGTTGAGTCGCTCCGCCTCGTCGCCCCCCCGCCATGAGTCCAGGCATCCGGCGGCTTCCGTCGTGGGTGACGCCCACCGTCCCGGTGGAGCCTCCCCTGTTGGCCCTTACCGGCCGCGCGGCGCGGTTCCGGGTTGGTCACCCCGCGTTGGGTGGGCGCACCCCCCCCCCGATGGCGAAACCCGCCCGCGGGGACTTGGCGGGCGCCGCGGGCACGGGGGGTGCACTTAGTGGTTGCTCCCTCCGTGTCCACAACAGACGAGAGCGGAAGCCGCAGAGGAAACGGCTGCAGGGACCGCACTGCCTCCACCGTGTTGGAAGCCGGCGGCGGGGGCCGCCATCCTCTTCTCGGCGGCGGGCGAGCGCGCGCCGGCGCCGTCACCTGCGGCGGTGCCGGCCCGGCCAGCCTCGCTGGAACTATCATCCGACACTAGAGCTGTTTCAGTGGCGGCAGCAGCTGACCTCGCGGCCCCAGTGACGACGGCGGCAGGGGCCGTGCCGCCTCCGCCGCTTTGCGCGGCAGCGGCGAAATCGCAGGTATTGGCGCCGTCCGCCGTGCAAAGGTTCCCTGTTCAACCTGGCGCCCCTGAGCACGGGGATGACCCCGCCAGGGGCCAAGAGCCGATGGCTGACCCAGGTGCCGTGGGTGTCGGGCAGGCGCCAAAGCATGGCGCCGGGGGCGCGGCCCAACTGGACGGGGCCTAATCGAGCCGGCGGCGCGGTTGCGTGCCCCACGGTCACGTGATCGGCCCCGGAGGCACGACGACAAGATCCGTCGGTGTGTGACCGAGTTCGGCACCGCGGGCGGTGCGCGGTGCGGTACCGGTTCCAAAGGCGCCTGCCTCGTGAAGGGCGACCAGCCCACGCCCGGCGCACAGAGGCCCGCAGTGCCGGTGGGGCGTGTCGGTGAGGGGAGGCGGGCTGACGTGGCCGACGAAGGTGGCGTGCGGCGTCGGCCGGGGGCGTGCACAGGGAGCCGGCCGACACGGGGAGCTGGATTGGAACGGCGGACTGAGTGTGCGTCTCAATGTAAGAGCGTCGGCACCCGAGCTCCCCGTCCCCCTCCCCCTTACCCGCGCCACCCCCGCCTTACTCTCGAGCGCGGCGTGGCAGGCGAAGATGCGACGGTGCCGCGGCAGCTGCAGATGGGGCGGCAACACTGTCGGCGCCGGCATCTGAGACAGCAACAAGGCCGGCGACTATGCTGGGCCCGGCGCCAGCGCCACCTGACGCTGTGTGGGGTGATGCCGCCACGCTCGCCGCCGGCAGCGCGGAGCCGCTCTCGCGCATACCGCAGCCCATCGGCGGCCGCACCGGCGCTTGTCAGCTGTCTGGACCCGGTGCAGGTGCGCCACGTCCGCCGCGGTCGGAAAATCAGCGGCCACCGGAAGGCCTGTGCCGGTGTTGACTGCGACGCGACAGCCCTGCGCTGGATGGCGCATTACGCGGCACACACTTCATGCAACACTGGCCGTCCCGGCGGCGGCACGGCCGTTGCCCTGGCCGACGGCGTCGCTGTCGTCGCCGCCGACGTCGTCACTGGCGCGCCCGTCGGCGTCGACGGCGGTGCCCACCGCGAGCCGTCGGCGGCGGCGACAGCGGCCACGGGGGTCACCGGGTCTGCCCCCGGTTGCCTTGCCGCTGCCGCCGTGTCCGCTGGCGGTGGCAGGTGACGGCACGACCGTCGGCGCCCGTGGCGGCAAACTCGACGAATTTTTGTCCTTGCGCCATCCGCCCCCCCGGCGGCCACGCCGGTCTGGTGGAGGAGGGCTGCACGGATGCCCCGTCGGCCCACGAGTTGAAGGAGCCCTTCGACTTGGCGGGGCGGAACCCAGGGGTTGTCGCGGGCCCACTGGCCGATCGCGTCTCCAAGGGACACCACTGTGTGGCACAAGCCGGCCATCAAGGTCCCCGTGATACAACCGCGGAGGATTCCGGGGTCACAAGCAACCACCCGCGCAAACCACTGGGGGACACTATCCGACGGTACGTGGTCCAGCTGGTCGAAGGCCGTGTCGGGGATGTCGCTGTGCTCCACGGGGTCGAAGGTGACGATGTGGCTCCCCCAGGAGGTGCCCGGCGACGCGGCGGTCGACGCCGCAGGCGGCGAGGGTCCCGCGGTAGATGATTCCGCTTCGGAGATTACTACGGAGGAAGAAGGCCGGGCGGATCCACCGCCGGTGTAGCGCCGCCCCCGGGCCGCCGAGACGGCGGCGGCCCAACCCCCCCGGGCGTGGCTGTATCCGCGGGCCTCGAGGATGTCCGCGGTGTACGGAAAGTCGAAGGGGCGAAGATCCTCGGCGACAAAGACGCGCGTCCCCCCGTCGCCCGCCTCGAGGTCTACCCAAACCCATCCCTCGCGGTCACGACGATCGACGGTGCGGGCCCGGAGGCGCTGGCGGAACGCCTCCGTGTCGGGGAGCTGGTCCGCGAGGTCCAGAAACGCCTCGAGGGTGGCGGTCGTCTCCCCGTTGGGACCCTCGGCGCCGGAACAGAAGTTCATCGTCTCCAAGGAACGGATCCAGTCCATCAACCGCAGGGGGAAGCGCCACAACACCCGGCGGTTACGGAAGGTGTCGAGGAGGGCGATGGCTGCCCCGAGGGCCCACTCGCTACGGAAGATGGCCCACGGGGTGCGTCGCCCTGCGTGGAGGTCGTCCGCGGCGTACGCGTGGACCCACGGAAGTTCCTCCATACACCCGTCGGGTACCTCCACCCCGGACGTCCACGCGGGAGTCGGCAGGTAGAAGCGCGAGCGGGTCGCTGACGCGCAGCTCGAGTACTCCGCTTGGTGCCAGCCCGCGAGGTGTCCGTCGATCCCGCCCCGGTGGTTACGGGCCGTCGTCAACTTGACCGTCGTGAGGCCCTCCAAGTCTGCCTCCTCGATGTAGGGCGGCGACGTCAAGATGTACTCGACGGTCGGCACCAACGGCGGGTCCGCCGGGGGGTCATCCAAGAACCCGAGGTACAACCGGTGGTAACCTACCTCGCGGCGACGCCGCACCACGGTGATCGACGAGGCGCGGTCGTCCAAGGACGGGATGCGGGAGTGGGGAATCGCGGTTATCTGCTTCTCGAACGGGTTGGCGGGGGGGGCCGGGTCGATCCCTCGGAACGTCGCGTGGGTGAGCGTCTCGGTTACGTCCGGACGCGCCTCCTCGCGCGCCCACGCCGGCGCCCACGTCGACGGGTCGGTCAACACGGTTAGGGGGCCCACGGCGGTGCGGTACATGATCTCCTCGTCGTCCATCGCGGTGAAGAACGCGGGCACGAACGCGGAGGAGCCTGCAGCCGTAGGGTCCTCTGGGAGAAGGAGGGCCCGCGTGGGCCAACAGACGGCGGGAGCGACGGGCGCCACGCGGTGGAGGAGGGGGAGGCTCGCCGCGGGGTGGGTAGAGGAAGGGGGGCCCGCGTGAGCCAACAGACAGAGGAAGCGACGGGCGCCACGTAGTGGGGGAAGGGCGGGCGGCTCGTACTGGGGTGGGAGGAGGAAGAGGGCGACGGACACCGCGGGGGGGGTGGTGACCCGCGGGTGGGGAGGAAGGGGGTCTCGTTGCAGGGCGGGTGTCGTGGTGGGGTGAATGGAGGTACGTAGTGGGGAGGCGCGGCCGCACGTCTCGTGGGACCACGAGGGTGTCGGTAGGTGCGCCGCCCCGGGACACCCCGGGGGGGGGTCGGGATGGGGAGGGGGCGGGCCCCGGTTGGGGGGGGGGGACCGCCCCGACGACCCCGATGTGGGGGG
>Ga0209093_1001343_pt1 | contig 13991 bp, 14 predicted proteins | sample SidtaG_4_FD_187450 | JGI IMG/M metagenome (GOLD analysis project Ga0209093, IMG submission 187450) | Marine algal microbial communities from Sidmouth, United Kingdom - Sidmouth_Male1 metaG (SPAdes) (version 2) | ecosystem: Host-associated > Algae > Red algae > Unclassified | place: Sidmouth...
TAACGGGGGGGGAGGGACAGAAGGGGACGTGGTCACCAGTGGGGTGGCGGCGACCGACGATGGGGGGGGCATTGAGAACGCCGAGGGCCTCGACGGGGGCGGCGGGAGGGACTCTCATTCCGCTGTATCCCCGACGGCAGCACCTATCGCGGTGGTCGCGGCGCCTTCCAAGCACCTGCCGCCGACATGGCCCTAAATGAAGCCCCTGCATTGGCGGCGGACGCCGACGATGCCATTGACGGCGACACGGCTGCTTTCTCTCTCGCGGCGACTGCCCCCAACGTGGCTTCCGGAGCTCGTACTTCAACCCGCGTTCCGCACCCTGCTCTCGCTCCTGGTGTGCCTTTGTCGGTGCATCGTCGTCCACCGGCTGCCCCAACCGCCGACCGCCTTCCCATCGGGGAAGATGTCCTCCTGTAGTTTTACAAGACGGAGATTCTCGTGGCCGTCGGTATGACGGCACGGATGGGCACCACGCCGGCCGTGACGGGCGCGTGCGTACACGGCGCTCAAAATCTCGTCGTCATCGAGGCGTTCGACCCCATCGTGACGTGGTCTTCTTACTCCAACTCCTGCATGCTGGCGTTTTGCAGCTGCTCGGGCGTGCTTGGCAACGGCCGCTCGGCGTTTGCGGGGGTTGTGATGGAGTACCCCCAGATGCAGGCGGCGCTCGGACGCAGCAGCACGTGTCGGCACGCGTTGGCGCTCTTGCGGGCCTATGACTCCATCGCCATCGACCTTGGCGCCACTACCTACCTCGACTTTTGTACGATGCTCCCTCTGAAAATCGGGCCACACCGCTCCGATGAGAGTGACGAAGAGCTGGCGCCGACGATCACCTACCACGTGAAGATGGCCGGCAGGCGCAGGAACGTGCCCATCTACGCCGTGCGCTATGCCAACAAGTGGACGGCGGTCGTCATCCGGCCAACCAGCAACAAGTTCAAGCTCGCCACCTGCTGCCAGCTGTCGTGCAAGTCGAGGCCGTGGGGCTGCATCCACGCCAAGGCGGTGAACAAGATCACGCGCGTCGACGCCGAGTCCATGGCGGTAAGGGCAGAGATGGACCGCGAGGACGGGCTCCCACTCGGCCCCGACGGGGTGCTGGACGAGGGGGAGCCCCATATTGCTGCTCCTTGTAGTGGATCCTGCCCTCACAGCCAACGGGGTATAACCCCGTCGGAAAACCCAGCACAGGATGTGGAACGCTACGCCAGAGCCACAACGCGAACGCTGGGATCACTGGGCGCGAAGCGCACAAAAACGACGGAAGTAACGCAAACGCAACGATGATTTTTTCGAACACGCACAATGACCCCAAAGCATACTCTCATATACCCTCAGAAACAAGACGCAGGACGTGCACAATCCCGACCCCCTGGCGCTACCATGGGGGGACCGGTACCCTACGGGCCACGGTCTCAGGCCCGGGCCTCTAGTGGCCCCTGCCCAGCATCCCTGACAGCCCTTCCACTGGAAAGGGACCCCCGCCCGTCTCGGGCGGAAGCAGGAAAGTCACTACGACTTCCTAGATTTCAGGATTTACCCAAAACCAATACCTCGGGACTTATCCCAAGATTTTTCAAATTTCCCGGATAGAATTCCGGTGGGATTTTATCCCTGGTCGAGATCATATCTCGGTCCGGCTTACGCTCGGATTGCGGAAGCTTCCACAAGCTTCCCGGTCCCCCCAGAGGGCCCGGATTCGGGAAGACGTGTGTCTCCCTTGTGTGTGTCAGACCCCCCCCAGGGGGGCCCGGTCGGGTGTTCCCCGCCTCACGCCCCTCTAGAGGGGTCGTTTCAGGTGTGGCCGTGGGGCTCCCTGGACACCCCCCCAAGAGGGTTGTCCCACGCTACCCTCCTAGGGGGGTGTGGCGTGACTGGTCACGACCCGTCCCCGGCTCATGCCAGGGGGTCGTGTCACCCCTGACAGGGGGTTTTCCCCCACACTCCTGGAGCTGCGCGCCGGGCTGCCGCTGCTGCGCCCGTCCCCAAGCCCGACAAGCCCCCCTAACAGCGGCGCGCGAGGATTATGTTTCCGTGCGCGGCCGAGGTGGCGCTGCGCGACGCGTACAGCGCCGCTGTGGATAGCTTTAGGGACGACGGCGAGTTCCGGCGGCCGGAGCGCGTGCATGTGGAGCCTGAGTGCCTCGTGTGCGGGCTACCTAGTCGTGGACGTGACGTCCAGACTTGGAAGGCGGACCTGTACACCATGCGCGGCCGTCTGGGAGGCGTCGTCGGCACGTGGACGTGCAGCAGCGGTCACCTGGTGGAGTATGACGGCGCCGAGGACGGTCTGTTTGCGGCCGGCCCCGAGACGATCTACGTGCGCGTGTTTCTCGACGCCGTGCTGGGAGTGTGCGTCATTGCGCGCTCGACGATGGCGGCGGCATCGGAGTACTTGACAAGTTTTCTCCGCAACACGGGCGCGTACGCCGACGGGGAGGACGGTCAGGCGCGGCAGCAAGTGTTCAAAGCCGTCGGCGAGTTCACCGAGACCCTGGTCGTCCCCGACGTGGCCTTCCAATGCGGTCACTGGGGCGAAGATGAGGCGGAGAGTGGGCGCTTCAACTGCATTCTCGGCGATGGGCAGATCCTCGCAGGCTTGCAGGACTACATCAAGCCCATTTCGCGGCCGGGCATGGACGCCCCAAGGGCCAACATGGCCATTACCTACGCCTGTGGCTTCCGCAACGCCACTGTGCGGGCGGTGATCAGGCACCGCGTTCGCTCCAGCGCGACGGACACGGTCGCGGTGACCACGGGTGAAGTTCTCAAGTTCCGCCCTTTCACTGAGGTCCTGGGCGAGACCCCACCTGCCCCCCCACCTGCACCGACGCAGGACAGCCGGGGATTGCGCACGCGGGAGCAACAAGAGAAGGCCCTTCAGTGGGCGTCGACGACACTCTTCCACGAGTTCTTTTTCCTCCGCAACCTGCACTCTCCTACCGCGGTCGCCGCCACTGTTGCTGCCGCAAGCGCCACCGAAGTGGGACAGGAGTCGACCGGAAGCGAGGACGGGAGCTTTGTGGACTTGGTCAGTGATGGCGATGGCGGCGTCCAACAAGAATCAGCCAACAGCTCCTCGGAGTACTCTAGCGGTGTCTTGGAGCACTCTGCGGGCGAGAGCAGCAGCAGAGACACGAAGGAGGACGCACCATCTACTGAGGGCGGCCGAGATACCGAGGGGGGCACCACTGAGGCGGGCGGTCTGCCACAGGACTCTGCAGCTGGTGGTGCAGTAGAAGAGAACTTGGAGCTGGACTTGGGCGCTCAGACGATGGCGCTAGAGGCCGTCCCTCAAGCGTTACCCGTGACGCCGCCCTCTCCCGGCGACAGCTCAGAGTTTTTTCTTTTGGATCCGGGCGGCACGGACGGCGCGGTCGATGAGTTTTGTGTCACGGAGTCCGTCAAGGATGTGGGGCCCAAGACCAAGGACTGCTGGCGGGTGCCTCTTTCTTCGGTCGAGAAGCCGGCGGGCACGGCGGACGCCAACAGCAACAACCCTGTGGCAATCTACGAGGCGGACCCGGCGTCTCCGCTGACGCAGCACGCCGTCTCCGCCACGCTGGCGGCAAGCAAACGGCGACGCACGCGCGGCCTCTTCACCATGGTGCAGGTCGGCAAGATCCCCATTGCATTCACGGAGATTGAGCGGCTCATGCCGTACAACTGGCTCAAAGACGAGTGCATCAACGGCATGGTCACGCTGATGCAGTGGAGGAATGACCGCACGGTGGCGGACGACCCGACGGCGCCCACCCCCTACTGTTTCAACACGTTCTTTTACGCCAAGTTTTGGCACCAGCACAAGTACTCCTACCACGCGGTGCAGCGGTGGACGAAGAAATTTGACGTGTTGGCGACGGACAAGCTCTTCATCCCCGTCAACGAGTGCGACACACATTGGATCCTGGTCGTTGTTGAAAAGCGCGCGGGAACCACCTCGCTGTACGAATCCGTGGGCGCGAGGAACCAACGCGTCGCAGAGAGCGTGCGGCTTTGGCTGGTCGACGAGGCCGAGCACTACAGGTCGCCACAGCGCGAGTGGACGGTTGAGCACGCGTGGTGTCGCTCCCAGGAGAACACGGATGACTGCCGCGTCTTCACGGTGGAGAACATGAACTACATCGCGCAGGGCCTGGTCCTAAGAACCATGAGGCGGAGAACGTCGTTCTACCGTCGGCGTATTGCGGCGGAGCTGCTGGCGAAGAGAACAGGGGGGAAGGGTTAGTGGGGTGGGTGGTGGTGCAGGCGGTAGAGATCGCGAGACTACACGTGTCTTGCTTTGGTCGTTTGCGCAAGCTTTTAGTTTTGTTTCTTTTTCTTTTCGCTCTCCACCCGGCATACAACGATGTAGATACACCTGCGCACCCGCTCTAGTAAGTGTTGCGTCGGCCGGCGTCGCGGCCGATGGGCGTCTGGGACTTCGGCGTGGTACTGGTCGTCTTCTTCGCGCGCACATCCCGCCGCAGTCAAGCGCTAGAGAGACGGGGGGGCGACCTTCTGCTCAAGTTGTGTAAAATGGACTCAGAAGTACGGAATTGCAAGATCTTTCCGTGTACAGCACATCAACTGTGCCCCCCGTCCCTGTGGTCCAGTGGAGGTAAAGTTAAGCTCGCCCAACAATGAGAACGCAAGTATGACGAATTTGAACTTGAAAGGTAGCGCCCCGCTGCCGCACTGCTGATGGAATCTGCTGTCAGCACCGTGTCCATGGCCAGCTGCGAACCACCCGTCAACCCGGCCGCAAACCTGCTCCTTGACCTGCCCAGTGCCACATGATCTATGGGTCCTGGCGGACCACGGCGTGGACCCCTGCCGTGATGCGTTGGGGTGTCTCACGGTCTTCATGAGCGCTCTCGATGCCACGCAATCGTTCACACTTTGATGGGAGGAAAGCCACTCGTGGCGCAGCCTGACTGTCCTCCCCCGACGGTCCCCCCCCGTGACTGCCGCCGTGGACACCGTTACCCCACCAATCCCTTGAGCAATTCTCTTTGCCTGCCCCCGCCCCCCACGGTTACCCTACTCGAGGCCGGCCGGGCGCCTTTCCACTGCCCCGAAATGAGCGTTCGCCCCCCGCATGCCCCCCCCGTGACTGCCGCGGTGACTGCCGCCGTGGACTCCGTTCCCCCGCCCATGCCTGGGGCATTTTTCTTTGGCTGCCCCCGCCCCCCATCGGGCCCTTTCGTGCCCGGTCTGGCACCATGCCATTGCCCCGTCATGGGTGTCCGATGCTCACCCCCCGCTGAGGCTCGCGACCTCCTGTGGGCGGCCGTCTGGGGCCCCGCAACAGTGAAGCCAACGTCCCGCGACCCCTGCCGCGTGTCTGTCTTCCCACTTTCCATCCCACCAGCCTCCCCGCCACCTTTTCCTCCTGCCTCCCCACCATTCCTCCCGCTCTCCCCCTACATGGGCGCTGTATCTAACGGCAGCCCTGTTGAGCATCTTACACCCCACCACCCCTCCCCAACCTCCACCGGGCTCTACCCCGCCGTTGCCTGCGGCCCTTCCGCTCGTGTTCCACCTCACCATCTCCTTTAACATCCATCACGCTCCTCCCTGCCATTGACGGCACCCTGGCAGCCCATCTGCAGCCCCAACTTCCCCTGCACCCTCCGCTGCGCTTTACCCTCTCGCTCACGGCCCTTGGCGCGCGACGCGCCTGCCTCTTTGGCTCCCCATCATGTCTGGGACCGCTAGTGGCGCCGCAGCGCGACGAAGAGTCGCTCGCTCGGTCGCAGCGATCGATGCCGTGACCGCCACCGCCGACGCAGCGACGGCAGCGGCCGCGGCAGCGGTCGCGGCCGCAGCTGCCATGTCGGCCGACACGCAGCCCCTGGCCCCAAAAGTGGACAAACGCAACCCGGTTTCGGTGTCAGACGTCGCGTCGGTACCGGGACGCATGCTGGAGGCAGACGCTGTGTCAGCCGGCGAGTGCTTCGTGCGCAACCATCCCGAGTCGTCCGCTCTCTCGGGGTGGACCGTCGACGGGGAGTCGGTCGTCGGTGGGGGGACCGTCGGCGTCGAGAAGGAGTCGGCGAGCTACACCAGGTCGGTGGTCGTGGACCGCCGCCTCGATGAAGCCGCGGCTGAGCCGCCTGCAGCGGAGGTGCCGTTCGTTGAAGGTGAGACGGTGGGCCTACAGGTGCTGGCGGGCTGCTTATCGCCGGCCGACCGCCCCGAGCCATCCGCCGTGGGGGAGGTGGAGGAGGTTTTGTGTGTCTGCAACGACTTCTTTCCCGAGTCGGGCGACGCGGACGTCGACAAGGATCGGTGGATGACCGTGCGGTCCTTCGTGGCGGCCATGCTCGCAGAGCCCGTCCTCAACGTGCTCGTTGCCTGCGACCTCGTCGATATGGAGGTCCTGGCGCGGGCGCTCATCTCGCGGGCGTCCATCTCTGAGTGGATTAAACTGGCGCCGTGCGTGACGCCTGTTGTGTTCGTGTGGCAGTTCCTGCTTCTTGTACGCTCGGCCATGAGCGCAAAGCCCAACCTCTGCCAAGCTGTTGGCGAGTTCATGCTGTTCTGCGTTGTAGCAGAGGAGGAAACGATGGTGCGCTGGGAGTTCAAGGCCAAGCCAGTCGCTAAGGCGTATCGCGACAAGTGGGAGCTAGGCGACGCCGCGACCTATCGGGAGTGGCTGCTCTCCATTGGCGTCCAACAGTCTGTGACCCACGTCGTTGCGAAAAGGCCGTCCAAGGCCCGCGTGTTGGAGCAGGCCGACGAGCTGCGGACGGGGCAGTCTTGGCCAGGCATGCCCGTCCTCCGTGGCTTTCCTCAATACTCAACGGCGGAGAAGCAGCGGGCCAAAGCTGCGGTCAAGCGGGAGGGACAGCAGGTAGACAAGGACAAGGACAGTAACAGGGACAACAAGGTGAAGGAGGTCATGGCCTGGGACGTGGACGACTGCCGGCACACGTTCCCGGACCGCGTGCTTCGCGAGCCCGGGGTTGTGAGGTTTGTGTGTGGCTGCGGCTACATTGTCGGGTGTGAGTGGTTGCGGGAGACAGAAAGCCCCGCGAACGTCGTGTCGGCCCTTGTGCAGCGGTTTAAAAGGTTTCCTCGTGTCGTTTTCTTCAACACCGCCTGCAAAGCTCAAAGCAACGCTCTGCGGCGCCTGCTCTGGATGATTGACGGTGCGTGCACCGCCTGAATCATCGACCGGTTTCATTGGTGCAACCACACGTGCTCGCCGGTGTTTAACGCGGACCGGTACCCCAACCTCTCGCACGGGCACGACACGTCGGGCGCCGAGCGGCAACATTCGATCAAGAAGCGCTCGAAGAACAGTCTTTCGTACGTGACCCAGCGCCGCTTCATTGTAGGCTCCCGCATCATTGCGGCACACAACTACATCCAGACGCCCCGGCGGCGCGAGGCAACCAAGCAGGCCAACGAGTCGCGCCCCGCTGGGGAGGCCACAACCGGCGTCGAGATCCAGCACAAGCCGGTTGAGACGTACTACTATCACTTCATTGTTAGTCATTGCGAGATGAGTGACGGGTGCCCGTGCAGAGACGAGATGAAGCGCGCAGGGCAATCCGGGTTAGAGAGGAAGGTGTGAGAAGCTTTAGAAGTATAGAGAAGAAGCAAGAGAATCGACACACCTTGGACACAGTCGCAGTTCTCCTTCCACTTCATCACTCGCTGGACACAGTGGCAGCTCTCCATCAACTTCAACGGGGAACACGCAAGAGAAAAAAACCCAAGAGAGGGACCCACGATGGTAAGGAACGCCGACCCGCTGTGGATTGGGAGCTTTGTCCGGACGCGGTCCGGTATCAAGCAGGAAAACAGAGAAACTGGGCTGTTTATAAGGTATGGACCCATGGAAACAAAAGCCGACAGCAAGGCCCGATGACACGGCCGCCACGACCCCCACCTCAAACGCAGCCGCTGCCGATAAGTTCAAACGCCGTCTTTGCAGGACTGGACTCCAGACTCAGGGGGTGGTCAGCACCCGCGCCGCGGCTGCCATACGACTACAACAGGGAGACACGACCACGACAAACATCAAAGAAATGAACGCGCATCGTGGGCATAGGAACAGCAGTCAGCGGGTTAAGCTGGCCAGAAATACCCCTGTCAACCTCATCTCCTCTCCCCGGTTGCTGTTGAGACTGCCGTAGCGCCAATCAGGTCCCGGCGAGTCACAGATCAACCGTGATCACGCAATGACCCCAGTGCAAGAATCCGAGTGACAAGGACAGTCGAGCACACATTGAGAAAATAGAGCAACGCTAACTTACCTGTCTGCACGAGCCCGATCAGCAATGCGGCAGCTCGAGGCATGGAGCCAGGCCGCCAGCGGGGCCGCGGAGAGAAGCGGGTTCCCGCGGCAGCAATGATTGCTGTGAAAGAAGCGGTCCATTGGCATCCGGTCCGCCGAGCCAACTGGGAGCAAGAGGGGGCCGCGACCAAGACCCCACCACCTCCAGCAGCACGCGCCGACGTCACCCACCGCAGACCCAATGCCAGTGGGCACCTCCGTCACTTCAGGCCCTCCACCGGAGCAAGGCACAGAAGCAGCCTCAACGCTAGCCTGGGGGGATTACATCGCCGACGGGAGACGTCGAGCACTCGCCACGCGTATGAGAGGGAGCCGTCGAGCGACGGTGGGTGACAGGGGACCCCTGACGGCGGCCAAATCCAGCACACGTGTGGCAGACTGGCGTCTGTCGCGGCGGCGCTGCGCCGCGAAGCGGCGGACAGCTCAGATTGGGCTTGCACGCGCCAGGTGGTCGCGAGCCAGTGTCGTCCCACCTATTGAGCACAGAACTGACCGTTTACAGACAAGCGACCCTGCCTGCCTAAGCCACGGCCTCGGATCAGCGGCTTTCGTAGGAGCATTGGAAACTATGGCTGAAGTACTCCCAACAATTACTCTAAAAGAGTTTTGTTGAGTAGCCCCCAGTTGATGGCCAGCAAACAAGCAGGCCAGTTCATCAACCGCGCTACTGCCTGCGCTACAAGCCGCCATGGACTGTTCGCCAGCACTCATCAGTAGGGAACTAAGGGGGACATATCTAGGCTGACAGTCGGCGGGAGGCGTCATACCGGACGCTGTTATGGAATGAAGCAAAGGAGACTATTTTGCTATCGCCTCGAAGGATGGGGATCTCGCGGGCAGCCTCGGCAGCAAGGAGCAGGGCACCACGGAGAAGTCGGCGTTACAGGTGCTCCACGGAAGGCACGGCGCGACAGTATGAGTCTAGTGCATGGTCGCACCATCTGTAGCTATTTATGTTTCCGGTGCCGCTGATCTGCGCTATGTCCATAGGTTGGCAGCGGACCCGGGACGGTAGCACAGCAGATAGACATGGCCATCAGGGCTGTGAGCCTGGCCACGATCAGCGCGCTGCGGCGCTGCCATCTGTCCTAGGGCTTGGCCGACGGCTCTTGGAAGGCTTCTAATAGATTCTGTGTCTTGGCCCCGGTTGGGCGCCCAGCAGGCTCAGTCCTTCGAGAGGTACGGTCTGTACAGGTCAATGCTGGGTTGTTTGGCACGGTCACGCTCCCGTCTGTACAGGTCACTGCTGGGTTGTTGGGCACGGTCACGCTCCGCACAGCACGGGTTGTAATCGTTGTCTGGCAGATAGAATACAAACCAGCCCGTGGGCACGCGCGAGGGATAGACCAACTAAAAGTAACCATTGCACCCAGCGCCTTTCGTCTCACAGGTAGTGCGCACTGTGGTGCGCATTTCTGAAACAGTAGCATCGCCATAGCACTACAGCTGTCGATACCGTAGCAGTTGTCAAACTATTAGACAGGGAGCGAACTCTCTGGCACGGGTGGTGCCTGCGTGCCCATCGTCCACCACAGACTGGCCGACTGTATGTCTTAGCCACATACGAATCCGTTCGTGTGGGGGTGCGCAGACGCGAGGTGCGCAGGCACGCTTGACTGAAGCTCCCTGAAATCCAGCATGCTAGCTCAGGTACGGGCTCTGACCGTACAGTACAATGACGAAGTTGTTCGTTTTGAAGGATACGAAGGGAAAGCGGAGGCACCCCCCCCCGCTGGCTCTGCCATCTTCGTGCCCTTTTCACCCTACATCGCCGTCCTGCCCACTTGCTCCACCAGCGTTCCGGGCTCAGCAGCATCCAGCTGCTGCCGAATGGGAGGAGAGAGCTACCTTCTGTGAGCGCAGTGCTGAATAGAGAACCCGTCCACCGCGGCATGATCAGCTGCTGCTGAATGGCAAGAGTGAGCAATCTTCTGTGAGGGCTGTGCTGAATGGAGAACCCGTCCACCGCGGGGTGTCGAGTACAAAAAAACATATAAGGATACATATTGCGTCTGATGGGAGAACCTGAGCCGTTCGTGCGTCGCCGCACATCCACCCGCACAACAACTCCCCAACCTACTACCCACCCGTCGTCGTGAATCTTCACCACCCCACTCTAGTGACCCGCGTACTCCTTGGCCGTGAACAGATCGTACAGGTACTCGGACACCTTCTTGCCGATGCGGTAGCCCCCAGGCGGCGGCATAATCCTTTCCAGCAGCATCTTGCCGTCCTCCTTCGACGGCACCTTGGCATAGGCCGCAGCCAAGGGGGCAGGCGTCTTCAAGCCAGCTTCTATAATATAGTCGATGCGCACCAGGCCGACGCCAGGAACGATATCCAGCTGCAACGCCCACAACTGCTGCAGTGAGATCTCGCCGCGCATCAGCTTGGTGCGCTTTTCCCACAGCGAGTAGGTGAGCCAGGCGCGCACGCCCGCGGTTTCGTCCTTGACGTAGTGATGCTGTAGCCAACTAGCCAACCCGTCAGCGGTGCCCAGTCGGCGGCCTCGGTGCCGCACGACCGCGGAGTAGTAGGTGATCGTCTCGTCAATGTTGCGCGTGTGCTGGATGAACAAGTCTGTGGTGACCGCCAGCGATGAGAGGAGCTTGTTAACTTCCGCCAGCATGCCTCGGACGCTCGCGAGGGTGACAAGCACGTCTCCCTCAACCACGAGGGCTTGCAAGCTGCAGCCGGAGGCCGCCATGTAGTACGCCTGCTCTGGACCTCGCCCGTCAATAAGGGAGTCCACAATATCCGCGACAGTCTTCCGCTCAATGATGGTGTCCAGCATCAGCTCTGTACGCGCCGCGGGAGCACCCTCAAAAGCGGCCGCGCCGGCGGCTGTCACCCGCGCAACAAGCACGGCATCGCCCGTCGGCAAGCGACGCGTGAAGACCCGGTCGGCCAACCCAGGGTTGAGGCGCAGCTTCGAGAGGAAGGAGCTTCGCGTCGCGCCACTGCCAGCCGTCTCCCGGTCGTCTACGAGAATGAAGACCTCAGCAGCCAGCGGCCCGCTAGACGAAGGTGGCAGAGGGTAGGTCAATGCCAGCGGCTTGCGGGCGGGCGCCATGCCGGTGCTGTTGCGTGCAGGTGGTTCGGTCCCTGCAATGGGGAAGGTGCGCATCAGGTCGGCCTCCGTCTGCAGGTGGCTGCCGGAAAGGTCGTGCTCGGGCCATGCATCGACAGCAGCAGGCGGCGTCTCGCCGCCGGCTTCCATAGCTGGGTGGGAGTCGTCGTCGACAACGACGATGGCGCTGGCGCCGGAGTTGGCCACCGCCGTCGGCGCGGACGACGCAGCCTCCTCGCGATCCGCGAGGGACTCCCTCGCAGAGGACCGTGGGTTGTCCCCGCACCCATAGTCGATGACGATGATGACCTCATCGTCTGCGTCGCCCCCCGCCGCCAGCGCGCCTGAGGCGCCTTGTCCATCCCCCTGAGCGTCGCCACGACCGCTGTCATCATGGGCATGCGCGCGGCTGGCAGCACCGTGCCGTCCACGTGCCCCCGCTGCGACACGACCCGCGTCATCACCGCCACCATAATCGTTGCCCGCACGTCCGACGTCGAGCACAGGTCCGCCACGGAGGCGCATGATATCCAGGGCGCGATCCGTCACGCGATCCTCTAAGGTGCGACCGCCGGCACTCACAGCCTCGCCCGCGAGCTCACGCCCGACCGCGGCCACGGCAACAGAGGTGGGGAATCCAGGACTACAAAGCCGCCGCATCTGTGCCACACCGCTGGTGGCCGTAGCATCAGGATAGGTTCCCGGCTCAGGAGGAGGTGGGGTGCGCGGCGGCGGAGGTGGTCCAGTGGATCCGCTTCCAGTGGCACCGACAGTATCACCGCTGCCATGACCAGGTCCAGCCATCACGGCCACGCAACGGCCGAAGATGGGAGCGGGAGAAGTGGTAAGAGGAACGAGGGGAAGGTGGAGTGGGAGGGGGCACAGAGAGGCAGATCGGCCATGCGGAGGCGGCGTGCGACTTGGAGGTAGAGCGAGGGGGGGAGGGGGCACGCATCGTACCCGTTGGTGAAGGTACGTGGCGGAGGGCCGGTGTCCCGCAGCCCGCGCAAATCTGTCAGTGGCGGGTCCCTGGAGGCTCCCAGCAGCTGGCTGTGATGGGTGTGAATCGTGGGCGAAAGAGAGATCCAGGGACCACAGATCGACAGCCGATAGGTCGATCAAGGTCCAAGTGGCGCATCATATCTCGGTGAAGCGCCCAAAAAGGGGGGCCTGTTCACCAGACAATGTCTTCAATGTGGGTCTCTCGACGTGACAATTGCATACTTTATGTCCCGCATTGCAGCATCGATATCGAAGACCCGGCACCTCGGCCGTCGGATCCTCGGTATTCTCCACTGTCAACGAGCCAGGTCAGGGTTGTGGGACACGGCGGTGGCAGAATCGCGCAGCAGCGGCCCCCTGCTGCTTACAGGCTTTCTGGCGCGCTGCGATGACAGGTTATGTGCAATGGGTCGCGGGAAGACCGTTCTCGCTACAGCGACACTAGGATTGCGGCTGCCTCTTCCGTTCCACTGGAACACGTGCGTCCCGCCCAAAGATTGAGAGCCACGCCTCTGCCTCCGATGCCCCTGTGGTGAGGGCTGATTGGCCGAAGCGGCCAGCGGTCTGGGCTAGTAGCTTTCGTGGCAGCAGCATGGCCACCACTCCACTGGCGACTGGCCTGGTTTCTAATGCAGGAAGGCACATGAGGTGGGGGGCTGGCTGTGGAAGCTGATGTGTCTGCAGCAGCACACCACCGAGTCACTGTCGCCGCTCACGCTTCCCTGGCGGGGATCTGGAAGAAGCGGGCGAGCCCACACTGGCACGTGTTCTTGGCGGGCTGCGACAGCTAGGCGTGATGCCATTGGTAAAGGGTGTCTCTCTGTGTACTGGCAGGGCGCTACAGCTGCCAGCACCGCCGTGGGGACCCCAACCGCCTCAGCGTAGATCTTGATGGGAGCGGGGAGGTCGCAGGTGCAACTGTTCTGGGCGCGCTTCTTTCTCGAAAGCATAGCGGTCCATTTTTCGCAACCGTGCGCGCTGGTCCCTTCTTCCGGGAAGCGCTTGTCGATGCTGTGGGTCATCGTCAGCACGTTATGTGAGGGGGTAAGTGAGGGCGGGGGGAGAGACTGCAAACGACGATAGCCCCCCCACTATCGATCCCCGACACCCACTTGAGCCGCGGTGTGTCCAGCTTGGCACGGCAGTTGGCGACCATCTGTCGTGTTGAGCGCTGACACGGTCCGTATCGGTACGTGGGCGTGGTGCCGTCTTTGTGGGGGTGGACGCCCCGTCGTCAGCGGTTCTGCCCACTCATTTTTTCAGGTTACTTCTTGGTAACTTTGAGGCGACACAGGCGCGAGCTGTGTCGCCAAGAAGTCGCCAAGGGGGGCTACAAACCGAGTTATACGGTGGATCCAAGGGGACACCCAAGCAAACGGATAGCTAACCGGTTTGTCCGCTTTCAGGGTTGATCTGCGGAACTTATTTACCACTGATTTTGGGCATAGGTTTCAGTCCTATATGGTGGATGCAGATTTGTTGTTCAAATTTAGTGCCAATCTATGACTGACTGGCGGGCGGGCGGGCGGCCGCGGCGGCCCACCGGCGGCGGCGGGGTCCCACCACCGCGGCGCACGCCCCCCCCCCCCCCCCCCCCCCCCCCCCCCCCCCCCCCCCCCCCCC
>Ga0209093_1001344_pt1 | contig 13985 bp, 11 predicted proteins | sample SidtaG_4_FD_187450 | JGI IMG/M metagenome (GOLD analysis project Ga0209093, IMG submission 187450) | Marine algal microbial communities from Sidmouth, United Kingdom - Sidmouth_Male1 metaG (SPAdes) (version 2) | ecosystem: Host-associated > Algae > Red algae > Unclassified | place: Sidmouth...
ACCCCTAATGGGTCCCCCAGAAACAATTACATCAAAGTACATGCAACTACAAAACACACAAAATAGCACCGTAGTGCATCGATCACCATGTCCATCGGAACAAGTCCAATCTTGGGTGGGGAGTTACAGGAAGTACACTCGGACTTGTCCCGCCAAGTAGACTTCGCCACGTGGAGTTGCTGAGCATCGTTCAACAGGAGGTTCACCTCCTCGTACCGATTTGCCGCCTGGTCTCGCGTCGCGGCTGGCAGCTCCAGCGGAGGCAGCGATCCGTCCCCGGCAGGATGTTCATGGCCCCGTGATGACGCGTCCGCGTCTATGCCGCCTCGGCTACCTGCTGCAACGCCTTGACGACGACGAAGAGACGCGTACTGCTCAAGGGGCATCTGCCCAGCTGCAGCTGGTGGCAATCCGTAGTCGGCCGCCGACTGCTCTGGTGCCAGGCGGGAAACAGGGAACAGCGAGGAATGCCCTCTGCGCTGCAGCGTCTGCACATCGGTCACAAAGAGAACGCCAGGACAATGAAGATGATGATTGCCCGTAGCGTCGGCCAATCCTTCGTGACCGCTTTCACGTTCGTCGCCAAGTTTGAGCGCGACAGCATCCTCCCCAACACGCAACGCCGCGCGCCCAACCTCTCTCGCCGGCCCGCGAGCAGCGGCAAGCCCCCCGGATGCGGACGCGGCAGGCTTGTGCGCCGCAACGTCGCCGGTGGTGGTGGTCCGAACCTTGGCGTGCGCCCGTAAAGCTTCCGCTTCAGAGTTGCTCGCAACAAGGTGGCACGTTGCACACACCCAGCGCTCCTTGTACACGGGAAGTCCAGGCAACGGAGCAAGTCTCGGAGAGTCGGCCGAGGCGGGCCATGGGTCGGACGTGTAGCGCCGCAGCAGCGCAACTTGCGCCTGCGACCGGCGTTGGCGCAGGGTGTAGCGGCACGATGCCCGCACCAGCGTCCGCTCGTCCACATCCAACTTGGCGCCATCCTCTTCCGCCTTGTGGGAGGCGCGAGAAAAATGCGACTTGGCCGCATCCAAGTCCATGATGGTGACAGCACAAGGCACACATACCACCGCACCGATGGGTTGACAAGAGACAAAAAGGCGGTCAAACAGGGCGCGCCCCTCGGCCTCCCCGGCCATCTTGCGCACGGCCGCGGACCGCGCATATGCGGCTGATCCCTCGGTGGGGCTTGACTTGGGCGTCGACAACACCCCCGCAGAGGAAGACCTTGCCGCGGCCACGTGCCCTGCATCACGTTCGGGGGCAGAGGTCGAATCGACCACGGCCACAGCAGTCGCCGGCACGGCCACGGCCCCCGGAGTCGCGGGCGCTCGTGCTGCTCCCCCGTCTTGCACACCACACGCAATAGTGCGTCGATGCGAACCTTCGGATGCGGCCGCCGACGCTCTTGCACGTACACCAATGCCACCGTCAGGCTCTGCGTGAAAGGACGGCGCCTCAGGTGCACGTGCTTTGTCCACCGCAAAGCCCGCACTCGACGTGGCATTACCGACTACCTGCTGGCCGCCGTCGAGGCGGCATGTCTCCTTCAGACTAGACCCGCCCAGCGCCGGCCTCATCGTCCGTAGCAAACCCACCCCTGCGTCCCTTGAAGACACCAAAGGCCCGGCCGGCGTCTCCGACGGCTGTAGCGCGCTTGGGCGACCGCCACTGGGCGCTGTGGCGCCGCAGTTGACGACCCGCGCAACGGCCAGCGCAGCCACACGGTCCGAAGCTGCTGGCGCTTGAACGCGTTGCTCTTCTTTCGCGATCGCTCTGGCAGCCGCAGCGGCCGCTGCCAAGCCGTAGGCCGCCCCGCCGAAACCACAGGCAGCCGCGACGCCTGCCGGCCCTCTGACCGCCGTGGAGTTGTTGGCTCCCCAGACGGCAGCTGCTGCCGTACCCCCGGAATCCGCCAGCGCACTGCCGCCTCGACCGCCATCCTCCGAGGTCCGCCGGGCAAGCGCTCGACGTGGCGCGTGCATGTATGCGTCCATTGGTCCGCGCACCTTGCCCTTGGTGCTGAATCCAGCCGCCTGGCGCTTAGAGGAAGCCGCTGCGACCGAAGCGGTTGCCACAGAGCTCTGGTCAGCGTCCAAGAACCCTAAGACAGGCGCACGGCGCCCATCAAGTGCGGCGCGCCCTTAGGGGGCGGCGGCCACCAATGGGTTGACGGGCACATCCGCCGCCGCCGCATCCACCACAGAGGCCACGGCAGTGTTCCCCCCGTCATAGTCACTGGACGACGCGCCGGCGGCAGCACAAGTGTTGTCGTCGACAACCCCGGATAGAACGTCCTCCTCTTCGTCGCCATCCTCATATTCCTCCTCTTCCTCCTCGTCCTGCACCTCCGCGTCCTCGTCCACGGCACGGTTAGCCGCTGCGCCGGCGCAAGAGCCGGCGGCCGCGTCCGCACACGTGCGAAGCTCTTGATCGTCCTCACGTTCGTCCGCAATGGCATCAGACTGCTCCGGGTCAGAGCCATCACCATCTTGGACGACACGACGACGGCGCAGGCGCTTATTCCCCCCCGCTACAGCTTCCGCCGCGGTACCCGTTGCGTCACCATCATCTTCAGGCACGCCTGCGTCATCATCGTCTCCTTCATGACCGGCGCCGTCATCATGGCCGTCGCCTTCCTCGACGCCGTCGCCGTCTGCGTCAGAGGCGTCGCCGTCGTCGGTCTCCCGGTAGGTGCGCGTGCCGACGACGCCATCGTCACCTTGAGCATCGCCACTGCTATAGTCGCTTTCACTATCCGCCTCTTCGACCTCGTCGAGAATGAGCCCACCAGCCGCCCCACGCCGCATCTTGGAATGAGCACGGTAGCGACCGCCGCCGGAAACCGGGCTCATCGGTCCCGTTGACGACCCAGACGACTCTGTCGGGGGTGTGCCGCTGCCGCTGCGCGAAACGGTGCCCGCCATGACCGCGAGGACGCGTGGGCGCGGACACCAATAGAGCACCGGGATGAACCGCAAGAGTAACGCCGTCGGCAAAGAACAGCAAACCAGCACTTGTCGGCCACTGGCGCAGGAACAAACTGGCAACGAAGGAAGACGCAGAGTCCCCAAACCCAGGGAACCGCACACTCTCGGGCGGCCAGCGATCTGGAGTGGGTTTCTGTGGTTGTCCAAACCGAGCAGACGAGATCCCGCTCGACAGGCCCAGCACTCGGCCGTGGATGCAAGCCAGGGACGCAGTTCCTGAAACGGCCGGCAGTGGTCCACCGCGCGGTCCTGGAACACCGCAGTCACAGCCTCAGCGGGCCGCGGTGCCGTTGCGCGAGCGCGCGCCCCAAGGTTTTGGCGGGCGCGCCTGTCAAGCCCGTTGAAGGCACCGCGCGCGCGCCCCATGATTTTGGCGGGCACACCTCCCAAGCCCGCGGGAGGCGGCGCAAAGGAAAAAGCGACAACCGGTCCTTCAAAAACCTAGGCGCAGACCTCAAAATTCTTTGCCAGAGCATCCCTGGCGCTGCATCTCCGATGATAAGACCGGGCCCAGGCCCTGCGCTCGATTCAAAAACCCTACAACACGCACGCTGGTTAGCGGATGTTGCGGCGCTTGGCGGGGCTCTTCGGACTGGTACCCGGTGCGCTGCACGTGGTTGGACCGGTGCAGCACGCTCGCAAAGCGCGCCAAGCCACACCTTGCCAGCAGGTGCCAAGGCAGGTGGGGCCGACGAGGCCGCAAGACTGGCCATCACTCTTTGCCAAGTTACCGGCGAAATAGAGGCCCCGAGAGCCCGCGCGTGCACCGATCGCAGCGAGTTCTGCCAAGCGGCGAAAGGAACAGCAGACAGCAGCGGCGCCCAAGGCACTGCTCTGAGCGACTTGGTTGCGCAACCCGTCGAATGAGCCTATTGGATGAGCCGCAACCAGTCCGAGGGTGCACGCTAGAACAGCGCCCCTGCCAAAAACGCTGGATGCACAGTGTGCAGCACTCATGCGCTGTGTCCAGGGGCGGAAGCAGCCCCGCCTTTTTGGAGGAACGGGCTTCAGCGGAGTCTCCCCCAGTTGGTCACTAGCGACGCAGCATGCGCCTCATATTAATTGGGCGATGCACTCACTCGTGCGCGATAGCACCCACGCCTCGTATGAGCACGTGCCAGGCGACAGCCCTCGTGTGGGCAAATCATCCGCCTCGCGGCACACGGCTGTGGCCAGTGCCCGACAAGCATCAAGCGCCGACGAGAGCAATTGACGACCTGGATCGCTGGCCCCCAGGCCGGCGCGCAAGACAGAAACAGCCTGCGCGCTTCATTGCCGAATGAATGCGAGCGCGCTTGCGGCGACATCAGAAACGGGAGGGTCTGGGCGGCTTTGTCAAACCTCGAGTCACGAACCGCATTGGGACAAGCGTGAAGATCTTTAGCGTCCTCCACGGAGCCTCGCCGCAACGTGGGGAAAAAACGGCCTGAACGACGCTGCCGGTACTCTCACGACGGAACGTACAAAGAAAAGATGCGGCCGCCCGTTTGGATCTCCAAAGCCGGATCCGCAACTGTAGCCCGGAGCGTATCGCAATAACGGCCCAGATCATGCCTCGCGCGATCTAGCCCCCGCCACGCTCTGTAATCCATCACATTAATGGACACGCCGCAGCCCGTGAAGTGATTCATGGCTTTGTGACAACCTTCCGCTGTAGGGCCAAAGGTAGGGCGCAGTCGGAGGGTCAGCGCATGAAGGGTAGCCACCAACTCACCCACAATTGTGCCAGCCGCTACGCACAAGGGCATTGTGTATTCCCTCGAAGCCAAGCGGCACGTTGTAAGGCATTTTGGAGAAAATCTCGTGACGGAGCTGTTGACGCTCGCGTGGGCAATTGACCAATGTCTGAAAGCTCTCGAGATCTCAAACACGAGTTTGGCAGACACACACGCGAGGGTGCCGCATCAAAGGAAAGACGGTGTCGCCGAGATGTAAGGCATGCGTCGCTCGGCGCGACGGCCAAGCGCTGGCATGCGCTTCGGCAGTCTTCTCTGAGATGCAGGTCGCGCTGAGCACGTAAAATGAAGTTGTGCGGTCCTAAGACGTGGAGGTGCTCGGTCGCGGCTACAAGAGCAAGTGTTCCGCGTGCTGTACGCGCGCATTGATGCGTACGCCTGAAAAAATGCGATTGAAGCGTGAGTTTTCTTATTTGTTGGTCAGTCACTGTGTGCAGCCTTCGATGCGCGCGCGACTACCAAGCAAGTCGACGCGAACTGGTATCATTGTAGGAGGACAACCGTTTGAAACGCGGTCCAGAGGTCAAAATAAAATTGCGTAACGCCCCATAATGGCTCGTTGTTGGAGCACTGTAACATATGCGCACAATGAAGGCTACTTGCGGGTCTGGGTTGCGTGGGGCTGCAAGCTCTAAAGTGCGCGACCCCTGGCGCATATCTTGATGAGCGCACTTGGTGGACATCAAGTTGAGATTCACGGATATCCTGTTTGCAAACGACAGTACAATGAAGTGTGGGACCCCGCGGCGACGGTGGCAGGAGCGTGCTGCGGCGGCACGGACCACTGGGACCGGAGCATGACTCGTGGGGAGCGTACGCTGGCGAACGCGTTGACAGTGGCATGGGGTGGGCTGAGTGGCAGAGAGCACTGTGTCGGACCTGGCGGAGACAAGATTGGTCCGGGGAGCCGCGAAGGCCCCCAGAATTCAGATAGATGGCACGCTGCCGCACAGAGTCGGCTAGTGGGACAAACCCAGAGCGCGTTCAGACTTCCCGTCTTCGGCGCGAGCGCAGAGGCAACCAGCAAGGAAAAAAAACCGAAGCGCCGCACAATGTGGGACGCACTTTGGCGTTCACGAGGCGCACCCCCATCGAACTTACTCCAAAATGCTGAGGTTTCATCGTTTAAGAGGTGTCACTGCTCAACGGGCCGGGGATTCCCTCAAATAGAAGTTGATCGCTACAACAATGAGGGGCTTCAGCTGGACATCAGACAGAATCCTGGCTGGATGTACCTCGCAGGCTGTGGAAGCCGGAACAAAATCCGCCGTGACGCCGGCGCGTAGGTGTTGTGGAAGGCCGGGGGGAGAAGCTGCTCAGCGCTTCCCCCCGCTGTCCACGGTACCCGCCAAGTCCAAGAACGGGTGGGCGACGCCGGCGGTGCCACTGCCATGAGGACGACCCATGACAGGGGCTCACGCCGAGGGGGCGCGGCCGCCGCAACGCGGCGGCCGGCGACCCACGGCGGCCGGCGACCCACGGCGGCCGGCGACCCACGGCAGCCGGCACCGGCACCCCACGCCGGATGCTGTGACTAGTGACCCGTGGCGGCCGGCGACCATGTTGGAGGGCGCCGCCGGGCAGGCGGACTGCACCGGCAGGCCTGGGTGGATCGTTCGCGGCCATCCAACGCGGACGAAGGCACCGATGCACGTACGCTTGCAGCCGCGGGGTGCAACCCGGGACTGGTGCGGTGCTCTCCCCGGGTAGAGGCAGCGGTCACAGGTGCTCGGAAGTGCGGACAGGAAGCGGGTGCCGCTGAGAGTGCGGGCGTCGCCTGGAAGGGCATCTTAGAACGGGTGTTGGGGACTGGCCCCAGGCATGCGAATGAAAGAGGCAGAGCTGCTACCTTCTCACTGCGATTAGCTCGCGCGGAGAGAACGAGTACACGCGCGCGCACTATAGCCGGGCGCAGCGTGAGCGACTAGACCGCTCACAACAGGGCGGCACTCCGCCACGGAGAAAGACGTCGGCACATATTGAGGAAGAGATGTTGACGTTGCAGATGCGTACGTCTGTCGTCGCCGCCTCGAATGGCATGCACCGTAGGGCCCATGCATTACATGCGCACAAGGATTGGCCAGGAAAATTCTGTGGAAGGCGCACCAGCCGCCGTTTGCTCATTGGTGGAGGAGTAAAGGAGGCCACTTGCGATTATGTATCGTGTCAGGCTGCGCGTTCTGATGTGCTCGACCGCAGGCGCCGAATTCGATGTGCGCACTCGGCTCACATCAAGTTGGGATGCACGGACATTCTGTTTGCACACGACACTGTGTTAGACGGGCGACCCTGCGGCCAAGCGGCAGCAGTGCACCGCGGAAGCGCGACTCACGTGGGCGAGCCGGTGTCACATAGCTTGAGCTGTCGCAAACCTCATGCCGGACGGGGGGAAGCAGATGGCCTCACCGCCTGCGCCACACCCGAGAATGAACGATGAAAAAAAAGATGTGGTTCTCTGTGCTGCTGTACCGGCCCTCTCCTGCACCCACCCAGGCTCGGCTCGCACCGCTATGTGTACGGTCTCCTGGCCTCAGCCCTCACACACGTGCACTCCACTCACCCGCACCCGCAGCACCCACCGCACTCAGGGCGCCATCGAGTGCGCTCGGCAGGGCACCGCTCGTCAATAGGCGGTGCCCACGCGTGAGAAAACAAAACTGGAGGCGCGCCATCACCCCTTCATGTATATCTTTCGGCGTATCTGTCGGGGGCCACTGGCGTGGCAGTCGCCAGGGATGCCATGCACCACATGGCTTTGATTTCAAGCGGTGCGTCCGACCGTGCTCGCGGTTCTCTTGCTGAGGGCACAAAGGCGTGGAGCGGTCAAGGCGCGATGGGGAGACGCCGGTTGAGTTGAAATCGGCCAGGCGCCGTGCCGCTAGCGGTGCACAGAGAAAGAAGGCCGGGAATTTGTGATGTTACAGGGCTCTGGCTCGACCTCGCTTCGCAGATTGAAGAGAATGAATTCGAGCGACACAACCGGTGCTTGAGTGTAAGAAAACTTGGAGCGGAGGACAGCATGGCGGTGGCGCCGCGGTCGCCGCCGTTCACACAATTTGCTCAACAGCACGTGCTCTGCGGGAGATGAGCCTGAAATGCGTTTTTTGGCGATGGCAAACGGTGTCTGAGAAACTATCTGCGCCAGACAGACTCTTGAAAATGAAGCGGGGGAGCGCAGGACGATAGAAGACGTGCGGCATTTGTTCTCGTCGCCGTCGAGGCCACACCGGGGGACTGAAAGGGCGGGGAGGGGGCTAATCCTCTGCCTGAGTGCTTCTAAAATGCTCGAAATGTCATGTCCGCCGCGGGTACGTGAAGTGTTGGGGGTACAATCCACGAATACTGCATTCGACGGAGACTGCGTGCAATAGCGGCCCATATGGGGATGCGAAGCTCAATGTGTGTGCCTGAAGGCGCGGATGTCGATGTTCTCACGCTGGGCAGATCAAGTCGTTGGCGCTACCGAGTTATACCCACGGGCCAGGGTCAACCAAACGAAGACGCCTGAGGCAACGCAAAAAGGCCCAGATGTAGCACAGAGAAGCGCGTCACTGGTTTTACAGAAAACAGCGCGGAAAGGTCCGCTGAGCCCTTTGCTGGGGATAGCCTACATGTCACCCATGAGCTGAACGAGGGTTGGAAGCGGCCAAGATGAGGCCATGTACGTGGGTATAGCGAGAGGCCACCCGTTGTGCCTGATGTCGCAACAAGGATTCTAATGTCTGCGTAAAAACGGGGAGGGGAAGCGCGTTTTTACTCATCCCGCTCTGAGGAAGTTTGAGTACCAGCGACCTCGCGTTGGCAAGTCAACCCGTGTATGCTATAGCATTATGAAGAGGCCGCGCGCCGGAGCGATAGATCTCGGAAGGCACGGGCCTGTGCCGATTGCCGCCACAGTCTAAGACTGCTCCACCGTGGACATTCCCGCGGCAACCATATCGTCCTTCAGCGAATGGATCGGATCACACTTCCGAGGGGGGGCGCCACATGGTGAGGTAGCGGTGGTTGCCGTGTTTCTGTTTTCTGTGTGCAAAGCAACCCGCCACAGACCTCGCGGGTGTTGTGAAGCCTCAAGGTCCTCCGTCGGTCGCCTACTTCGGCGTTTCACTTCGTGACGCTCGCAGGGTCAGTCTCGAGCGCGTCGAGGTAAAGCTTGTGTTCCTCTGCGTTTCCGGGGCTATTCATCAAGCGCTGCCTACTGATAAACCCCTCCAGACGGTGCTCTCCCCACTCTGCGCCTGTCCAAAGTCGGCCCATTCAGGCGACAACCGGCCCGGGCCCGTCGCGCCCGCCCGTCACTCGACCCGCTCTCGCCCGCCACTCAGCCACCCGCACTCAGTCGCTCGCTCCCTGGAGGCCCTTGACCTATTCCACTCGCCTTCCTGCACCGGCCCGTGGCGCCGCGCAGGTGAGGCTCACCTGTCGCGCACCACATCTGCGAGACGAGAGCACGGGGGGCACACCGCGTAGTTGCACTTCGCGCCCCCGCATCGGGGAAGGCGGGGCGCGGCGAAGGGGAAGCGTTGATACGGGGGCAGAACGGCGGGGGGTGTAGCAAACAAGCGTGGCTGGCCGCAAGGGCGCTACAAACGGTCGTTACAGGGCTGGCGGGGGGGGTCCCGCGCGGCTTTGGTGAAGGAAGAGCTCTGTCGTGGTGAGCAATCGGAGGACAAGCTCGGGATATTCTTTGTTGGTGCACTCCTCGTCTGTGTGCTTTGGCAGTGGCGTGCCTCTTTCCCAGCGTTCTGGGGGGGCACGATCCGATGCGGGGAGAACCAAAGACTGGGAGCGGCTTGTGATATCCAAGATATGGTTGCGGCCCGTGCTGCTTGGCACGGGTGCAGCTCCAGACGGTTGGTATCGGGTGCGCCTTGCAGAAGCGAGCGCCTGGTTGCGGCCCCGGGTGCGGTCACGGGTGCGGCCTGTGAGCCCATATTTGGGTCCGGCTGCGAAAGCCAACGACTGGTTGCGGCCCGAGATGCTCAGTGATCAGCGCGATTTCTGAAAGTCGACCCTGGGTGCCGCTTAAACAAGTCAACGACTGATCGCGGCTCCAGATGCCCAGTCATGAGTGCGGCCCATGTTGGTTGTAATTTTGTGCCAAGTGCTGAGGCCAACGACTATGTGCAGTGGCGCAATCAAAACCGTGGGCGCGGCTTGCAGAGGGCACCAGCCGGGCGCGGCAGACAACCACGGTGATCGGATGCGGCTTCTGCGCGCCGCGACTGGGTGCGAATGCTGAATGCACCAAGCGGTGATGGCTCGACCCGGCCAAATTTGGATGCGGCTTGTCAGCATCCGAAGAAGGTGGCGCTTCATGATCCAGAATCAGAGGCGCGGCCGGATCAGCCCTGGTGACACTTGGCCGGGGGGGTGGGACGGCACAATGAATTTCGCCTGAGAATGATGCTTTGACTGGGTGCGGATCAATCGCCGAGGAGGTGAATTCAGAGGGGTGGGGACGGCACAAGAAAAATCGCCTTAGAATGGCGTTTTGGAAGGGGGCGGATCATGTGGATGAATCGTTCCAATACCAGGCACGTCCGTGCAATACCCTGGCCAAAAAAGGCGCGGCACAAATGAGACGGTCACTCGGTACATACAGCCTTTCTCTCAAAAAAAAACCACGGCCGTGCGTTGCGCTGCGCGCAGCGCAAGCAGTGGCTCAATGCCGGCACCTCGATGCACCGCGTGCTAGGCAGCAGTCCGCGGGGGCACCGCGTGCTAGGCAGCAGGCGCCCGGGGCACCGCGTGCTAGGCAGCAGTCCGCGGTGGCACCTGCCTCGGCTCCAGACGAACACGGCTGCAGGTGGCGCCGGGCTGCTCAGCGCCGCAGAGGTTGCCTCGGCGCCATCCTCACGACAGCACCGCCCCAGACGCAGGGCGTGCCCTGCGGGACTCCCTAGCGCTGAGCTCCTTAAAGGGGGTAGGAGCACAAATGCCCAAATCGACGTCGCGGACCCCGCATTTTTTTGTGGAACCCCTTTCACGGGTCCGTACACAGCGTTTTTTCCCGCAACTTTTTGTGAAGCGCACTTGGGGCACCGGTTGGTATGAGCCCTTCGCATCCGTATGCACGTCTCATGGGCATGTGAAAGGGTGCGGTACGTACCCGGGCCAACCGGCGCCCCACGTGCGCTTCACAAAAAGTTGCGGGAAAAAACGCTGTCTACGGACCCGTGAGAGGGGTTCCACAAAAAAATGCGGGGTCCGCGACGTCGATTTGGGCATTTGTGCTCCTACCCCCTTTAAGGAGCTCAGCGCAGTGCGCGCGGCACACTGCGGTGGCCGCATGCGTCGCACGACCCCTTGCCGGACACCACTGCCAAAAATTCAACTACAATGACACTACATTGTCGATTTGCATACGCGGGCTTCCATCGCGTCCTATGCCATCAGGACAGCACCTCTGATCCAAACAAGGATCCTCTGAGTGAAACACTGACTTAAGTTCCGACTGGAAGTATGTACAGCAGTGTTCAAGACGCATTTAAAGAGTAACTGTATTCGTTTTTTGGATCAGCCGGCTTCCGTCGCTGCACACAGCATCAGGAGGGCCCCCACGCCAAAATCAACACGTAAGTCTGTATTTTAACTCTTTATTGGTGACACTACACCTTGGGAGCACCCTGTCCTAAAGGCCAGGGAAATGGTGATTCCAGGGGGGTGGGGACGGCACAAACCAAGTCGCCATAGAATCGCGTTCTGGGCGCGGTCGGATCAAATGCAGATCGATCTCGAAACAGCCAGATCGTGCCCGATGAACATCATGCCGCGAGATCCGACACGGCTGAATCGGGCGAATTGAAATTCGCAAGGGGGGCTAGCTGTAAAACAGCTACCGACCTCAAAACCAAGGTGCGGATGGATTCGGACAGGTGCGGGTTTTGTGGCCTCTGAGCGCATTCCAAGCAGGGTGCTGTGATCGGCCTGCCACGAGGGCGCGGCTGGATCCGCACCATGCGATTCCATGCCCTCAGAGCACTCGGGTGCGGCTTCGATTTGCGATTATACTCTTATGACTGCCGTTCACACCGTCAACGATTCGAACTCACGCTCTCGAAATGTGCATCACATGTCATGGCTTTCGCCAGCCCATTCGACCGCATCGCAGTTGGCGACGCCAAGGTGGACGTGATGTTGTGCTTAACTCCAATCGTGCCGGTCCTGGTGCAGCGCTGTGCTGACTCGCGCACCACCCACTGCCTACCACTCCGTCGGCAACAGTGCTCGCCAGAAGAATGCATGATCATAAAGACGGCACCATCACCCATAAAGCCCCTCAGTCAATCCAAAATGAATCGCCCTCGTTGCGATACATCTGCAAGAAAGGTCGGGATTCCTTTGCGGCCACTCATCCATCGTGCCAATGTCGAAGTACGTAAACGCGAGCACTACCCGAACCATGGTAAGAAAAACCCCGAACAAACCACGCATCCATTAACCTCCATTCTCTACGACTGCGCGGACCGACCACACAAAAAAGGTTCCACACTGTGTGCCCTGCACATTCATACTGCCCGATGTGGTACCATTCCCAACAATGGCACACACTCCTTTTGAGTCTGACGGGATTTGTCGTTCCCCCCCACCCTGAAAGCAAACGGGGTGGGGTCAAACACAGCTGCTCTCGACAGACCAGTCTGTCCGGATGCATTCTTGATTGAAGCAACATTGTGGTACATACACAAAACATGGGACTTGCTGCTGTAGTATCCCAAATCGCTGCTGCAGTATCCCAAATCGCTTTTTCTTTGCCGAAGATGGCGCATCTGGCATGCATGACAACCGAGATGTCCTACTTGAGGGAGAGGGCCACTGCAAAGGTTCCATCGTTGGCGAACGAAAGTGTCCGGGTGTCTCATGATTCGGACACGCGAATGCGTACGTGCTGGTGGACCCCCTTGGGAGAAAATAATTTCAGTGGACATCTTTAACAACAGTCCTGCTCAGTTGCTCAGCATGACCAACTGGCAGCCACTGCGCTCGTACACGAGCTGAAAAGTCAATGAACGATATGCCTCATGCTCTGTTTCGATGCCAGTACGAGGCTGCGTGGCATTCTGCTTCCCGTCGTGAACGCTGAAATTGCAGCACTCTTGGGTTTTCCCGTGCACGGTACGTGTCCCACAAAGCAGACGTTCTGTGCTGAACTGAACGACTGGCGCGTCACTGCAAAGGGAGAGGCAAGGTGAAGAAGAATGATATACGTTCTCCAGTGCTCTCCATGAAAAGCGCCTGTCGCGACGCCCTCTCGGCAAGAAACTCGCTGATGAATGCCTGGGATAATATTTTTGCAGTGTGCCCAGTATTGCCTGTTCTGCTTCACAATAACAATACTCAGACTGGACAAGGTCTCATCAATATATTCAGCCAAATACACAGCATTGACCAATGAAAAGTCGACCAGTCTCGACCTTGTTCTTGTCAAAAGCGGATACATTGGGCAGACTGCAGTCATTGTCATTCCTTTCCGGCTCTATCGCTCTCTTTCATTTTGAACCGTAACAATGACTGCCTTTGCATCTATCAATGACAGCTGGCGTCTTCTTTGGCATGGTGGGGAAGTCTGAATGGGTACCACCGATGTCACCTGTCAACGCCGCAACGGCTATATCAAGGACTGATGACGAGGTGTCATTTCGCAGTGTACAGCCGGAAGCGGTTCTGCCGACGCGTTGGGAACAAGCATTCGCGTTGCTCGAGTGGACCCCTGTATTAACAAATTGCCGATGCACAGTACGCGAAAAACAGAGGCATTATGCGACGTCTGACTGTTGAGACGAGCGGCATGCTTTAACAACTGATGATTACCTCCTTAACATTAAAGCAAATCTCATTGGGTGGCTTGACAGTCATTTGTCAAGGGCCCTGCAAATGACGCTTGGCCTAAACTCACGTGACTGAAGGAAGGTGTCCCCTCGCCGCGTACAGTGTAATGCGAGTCAGACACCACTGTGGTGGGGGAACAGAAGAACCACTTCACAGTACCGGATCACCGCAGAGCCGGAAATCCAAGAAACGAAATTCCAGGCACGTGCGTGCAATACCCTGGCCTTCAGGGCGGTGGCGCGCTCGGCGACGCATCGACACCGGCCACGCCGGCCGGCTCCATAGCCGCAAGCGCGCACGGGGGCACGTAAAGCCACGTTGCCGTGGCGGGGGGGGCGTAGGGCGGGGAAAGGGGTGCCGCCGCCGCCACCGCAGCGGCGGCGGCCCGCCGGCGTCGCGCGAGGCCGACGGGAGGGGCCGTCACTCC
>Ga0209093_1001345_pt1 | contig 13982 bp, 9 predicted proteins | sample SidtaG_4_FD_187450 | JGI IMG/M metagenome (GOLD analysis project Ga0209093, IMG submission 187450) | Marine algal microbial communities from Sidmouth, United Kingdom - Sidmouth_Male1 metaG (SPAdes) (version 2) | ecosystem: Host-associated > Algae > Red algae > Unclassified | place: Sidmouth...
TTTTATTCGATTCTACTTTGCCCGTCGGGTCGGGCTTGTCCTCGTCTGCGGCGATTGAGGTATTGACGGGTTATATCCTGATGACCCTTGCCGGATTTGAGGTCGATAGAGTCGCAATGGCACTACTTTGTCAGAAAGCAGAAAATGAATTTGTAGGGGTCAATTGCGGTATCATGGACCAATTCGCTGTAGCAATGGGCAAAGCACAAAATGCCATTCAACTCAATTGCCAAACACTTGAATACCAACACATTCCATTCAATATAGAAGGTTTTAAAATCGTCATAATGAACTCCAATAAAGAACGCGAACTTGCCGATTCTGCTTACAACGAGCGTCGTGCTTCCTGCGAAGAAGCTCTTGCACTCATCCGCAAAAAACACGATGTACCCAATCTTTGTGAAGCCGAATTTCCGATGATAATGGAAGCTGTAAAAGACCCTGTTTTGCTGGCTCGTGCGCGACACGTTTGGTGGGAAAATCAATACGTACACGAAGCCATAGAAGCCCTCCAAGATGGCGACTGGCAAACACTCGGCGAAAGTATGGACGCCTCTCATCTTTCCCTTGCCAATGATTACGAAGTGAGTTGTGATGAGTTGGATTTTCTGGTGGATGCGGCGCGTTTGGTCGAGGGTTGCGTAGGTGCGCGGATGACGGGCGCGGGCTTTGGCGGCTGTGCAGTCGCGCTTGTGCATGAGGATGCTATCAGCGATTTTACGGAATATGTCAAGACTCAATATCACAAATCTACCAATCTTGATACCGATATCTATGTTTGCGAAATCGTAGATGGGGTAGGAGAGCAATAGACGACAGACGGACGCTTCGCTTGACGGTTGACGAACACTTCGTTTGACGGTGGACGGAATTTACTATCGACTATTAACTGCAAACTATGGACTAATCACAACATTTGAAGTTAAAAGCCTGTTAATTACAGGGCATTTGAATGGAAAAAAACGTACTTTTGCACCCTTTTTGATAAAAGAATGATTTTTGAATGGATTGAAATTTTACAAATCAAAATTCAATCAAAAATCTAAAATCACCCAATCAAAAATCAATACATGGAATATTTAGTTATAGCCGGTCAGTTAATATTAAGTTTGTCGATACTCGTTGTGTTGCACGAATGGGGGCATTTCTTCCCTGCTCGTTTGTTTGGTACGCGCGTGGAGAAATTTTATTTGTTTTTCGACCCATGGTTTTCACTTTTTAAGAAGAAAATTGGGGATACAGAATATGGTGTTGGTTGGTTGCCACTTGGTGGTTATGTCAAAATATCGGGGATGATGGACGAAAGTTTTGACAAAGAACAACTCGCACAAGAACCTCAACCGTGGGAGTTCCGTTCTAAACCCGCATGGCAACGCCTCATTATTATGATTGGTGGTGTTACGGTCAATTTTATTCTGGGTTTTCTCTTATGGGGAATGGTTTTATTCATTTGGGGAGAAAAGTATCTGCCGAATGACAGCGTGACTTATGGTATTTATGTAGATGAATTGGGAGAAGAAATGGGCTTGCAGAATGGCGATAACATCGTTTCTATCGGAGGAAAACCCTTCGAAGATTTTGGAGCCTTACGCAAAGAGATAGTTTTCAATGAAGCCAATACGATGACCATAGAGCGTAACGGACAGCCGATTACGCTTGATATAGATGAAAAATATGTTAGCAAATTAGCGGGTTATCGCGGCTTTTTTGCTACGCCACGCCATCCTTTTGTCGTGGGCAAAGTCCTCAAAGATAATCCTGCCGAAAAAAGCGGTATCGAAGAAGGTGACTCGATTATCGGCTTCAATGATATGCAAATTGCCTACTTCGACCAATTTAAAAATGAAGCCAACATCCACCGTGACGAAACTATAAAAGTTACGCTCGTACGAAATGGTAAAACGTGGGTCGAAGATGTCAAACTCGATTCCTGCGGACGCATGGGCGTCATGCCTTACGGTGCAGACCGTTACCTTGATTTTGGCATGGAAAAATACGCGCTCGGTCCTGCTATGGCAGCGGGTGTCAAAAAGGGCTGGGACTTTCTCGCTGCCAATGTCAAAGGCTTCGGGATGATGTTCTCAGGCAAAATCAAAGCCTCTGAAAGTCTCGGCGGTTTTGGTACGATTGCCAACCTCTTTCCTTCAAAATGGGACTGGGGGCAGTTTTGGAAAATCACTGCGATATTGTCGCTCATCTTGGCATTTATGAACATCCTTCCTATTCCAATTTTGGATGGTGGTCATGTCATGTTTTTATTGTATGAAATGGTGGTCGGGCGTCCGCCAAGCCAGCGTTTCATGGAAATTTCGATGAATATCGGCTTATTCTTAATCTTCGGCTTGCTCATATACGCCAATGGAATGGACATTTTCCGCGCATGGACAGGGGCAAGTGCGCCACCATGTTAATTAATTGGGAATTTATAATGGATAATTGAGAATGGATAGCGGTATATTCGTTTTCGTTCTCAATTATCCATTTTCAATTATAAATTATCTTGAACTATTTTGAATTATACGAACTCCCAATACGTTTCATATTGGATGAGCATGAGGTAAAACGTAAATTTTACCAATTGAGCAAGAAATACCATCCTGATTTTTACACCCTTGAATCTGAAGAAAAGCAGGCGGAAATATTGGAACTTTCTACATTGACGAATGAAGGGTATCAAATATTATCGGATGCTGACAAACGAATGAAGTATATTTTATCCCTGAAAAATATATTGGACGAAGAAGGTAAGGCACAAATTCCACAGGACTTCCTAATGGAAATGATGGACGTCAATGAGGCATTGATGGAATTAGAGTTTGATTTTGATGAAAATAATTTTTCTCAATTAAAAAATACGCTTCGTGAAAAAGAAAACGCACTATACGAAACAGTACGACCAACACTCGAAAACTACCAAGACGGCACAACACCCGATTCAGAACTAAAAAAAATCAAAGAATATTACTACAAAAAACGCTATCTATTGCGAATTCAAGAAAATTTAAATAAATTTGCAGCCCTTTAAAAGTTCAAGTGCATACCGATAGTTATCGTGGACAAGTACAAGTTCAATTTTTTTAAACTTAAACTTCGTCTTAAACTTAAACTTAAATACTACCATGCCTGAGTGGCGGAATTGGTAGACGCGCTGGATTCAAAATCCAGTTCACGCAAGTGAGTGCGGGTTCGATTCCCGCCTCAGGTACACTGATAATCAGTAATTTAGAAAGCCTCGTGCATCGCACGGGGCTTTTTTGATTTCTTAGGTACAACATAGGTACAACAAATTGAAATTTGCTAGTCCTTTTGATTTCTGTCTTTTTTCATAGCTTTCAATACAAAGAAGCCGGGATACTTTGCTCCGTATATCTGTTCGGCAGCCGGATCAAATACTTCCAAGTAGTCAATGAGTTCAAATTGTGAAAGGAACGTTTTATTCAGATAATCATTCATCGTGTGCGTCGGTTCTTTTACCAAAATTGTCGAGCCCAATATCAGACTGTCAACAGTGGTTTGTTCAAAGTAATCATCTGCCAAGTTCTTTCGTTCAAAAAATTGACGGAACGGGTGAGTAACGAGATAGACAAGTAAACCACCGGGCTTTAAGGCCCGATACATTTCACTAAAAATAGGCTTCATATCATTTGAAGTCATGATAGCATACTTTGAAAATACACAATCAAAGTAGTTGTCTTTATGTGGTAGCTCTTCTGCGTAACCAACTTCAAAAATCACATTCGGGTATTTTTGCTGTGCGATTGAGATAAGTTCTTTGGACGCATCTATACCATATATGGTTCCACCAATTTCATGATAATAATTTGCGTCTGTTCCATCGCCACAAGCTAAATCCAATACTTTCTTATTTTTCAGTGTTTCACCTATGAATTCATACATCACTTTTCGGTTAATCTGATTTTTCTCAACATGCTCTCGGCTGAACTCACTAGAAAAATTATTGTACTGCTCACGTAAATCCATTATCAAAATTATAAACTATACTATGCAGATTGTAAATGTAACCTTACATGAATTTATCCCAACCTCCACCGTTTTCACGTTTAGGATATATTTTTGATGTAAATTTACCGTTCTTAATTTTTGTATATGGGATTAATAGCAGACGGTGTTTCTTTTACCTTTGAGCAGAATAAAAATGTACTTAGCGACATCTCATTCAAAATGAGGGATAATGATATTGTCGCAATAGTAGGTACTTCGGGCTGCGGCAAATCAACATTTCTGAAAATCCTTTGCGGAATTTTACCTCAATCCAAGCATCACGCCTTTGTAGGTGATATTCGTATAGATGGAATGAGTCCGAAAGAGTATTCGAAGTTAGGGAAAACTGGTTTTATGTTTCAAGACCCCACGCTTCTTCCAAATCTCACAGTAAGAGAGAACATCGCATTGCCCCTTAAGATTACGAATGGTGATGTTGATGAAAAAGCAGTTACCGATTTGATAGAAATGATTGCCCTCAGTAATTACGAAGGCTATCTGCCAGGGCAATTATCAGGTGGGATGAAAACTAGAGTAGCACTCGCGCGTACATTCATTACTAAACCGTCATTTATTCTACTTGACGAACCAATGACAGCTCTCGTCAATCCTTCTACTTTTCGTTTAGGTTCATTCGGATTTGGCAATTATGTCTTTACCGTACCGCCCAATCGCTCCATTTATTCCGAGCGACTGGATGTGATTGATGGCTTGGGTATATACGTGGACGTACTCGCAGGTGTGGACTTCAACGAGCGTCAGGCTTTTTGGATATTCAAATCGGTCGATCCTGCTACCGGACTCGCGCCCGACGATGCCTTTACGGGCTTCCTTCCTGTGAATGATACCACCATTAATTTCTACAACGATACCATCCCAAAACCCGGCGAAGGTTTTGTCAACTACTCCATCCGCAGTGCCGACGATGTCGTGACGGGCGATAGCATTTCCGCGCAAGCGGGTATCGTATTCGACCTCAACGCGCCTGTGATTACCAATAACTGGGTCAATGTCGTGGACGCCTTCCCGCCCATGAGTAGCATTGAGCCGATTCCGCAAAGCGTTTCGAGCAATATGATTGAGCTTACCTTTGTCGCAGAAGACGACTCAGGTGGTTCCGGTTTGCGCGATATTGATTTGTATGTTTCTCGCGACGGTGCGCCTTTTTACCTGCACGAAGAAGGCATTGACAGTACAAAATATACCTTTGCAGGTTTAGACGGTGGCGAGTATTGCTTCTTCACCTTAGCCACTGATAATGTGGAAAATACAGAAGCCATGAAAACCGAATCCACGATATGTACCATGCTCGAAAGTCGGCAGGTATTTAACCTTAGCGTTTTCCTTGAAGGTGCTCATGATAGCATTGGCAGTATGACTACAACGCTCAATACGTCGCGCCACATACTACCCGGGCAGACACCTGTCAGCAATCTCACTACTCCAACACCCGCAGGGCAACCCTACAACCGCCCACCCTGGAACTACGAAGGCACAGAAGGTATAGATTGGACAGACGCCGACTATCCGGCAGAAGCCGTTGATTGGGTATTGGTTTCTTTTAGAACGAATATTCAAAAAAGCACACAAATCGGCATGACTGCTGCTCTGCTGCTCCAAGATGGTAAGGTCGAAATTCCTGCAACATTTGCATTGCCTGACGGCACGGATTCCACTTACGTCGTTGTAGAACATCGCAACCATATTGGTGTCATGACGCCACAAGCCATCAATGTTGTGAATGATACATTGACCTATAATTTCACATTGACAGATAGTTACGATGGCAATGGCACAGGCTCGGGGCAGAAACAAATGTCAACGGGCGAGTGGGCAATGTTTGCCGGAGATGCTGACCAAAGTGATCTGCCGAGTTATGATATATTAGGCTCAGATAAAATTCTATGGGAAATACAAAACGGTGATTTTGACTATTACAGCACGCCTGATTTCAATCTGAATGGAGATGTTAATGGTGAAGATAAAGTCCTTTGGTTTGATAATAATGGTATATCTTCTCGCGTGCCAAAGGAATGACAGAACTATTCCTAATGAACTAATGAACAATAATTTTATTTAAATTGTATTTTATTGATTATTAATTTTTTATAACGAAAATAAAATAAAAAGCGCGGACTATCTCCACTCCAAAGGGAGAGATAGTCCGCGTTCTAATTTTACACTTAGGCAATCAGGAAGAATAAATTAGTCAATTTTAGGATAGTCATTTTTTCTTGTAAGGAATTTTCAAAAACCGCACATAGCCTACGCTACTGCCTGTCCCGTACTTGATTCGGGATAAGGATGTTTGAAAGTTTCTTAGAAGGAAAAAGGGCAGCATAAAATGACTAATTTATTCTTCTTGATTGCCTTAAACCTGACTCGGCTACCCGTCTAACTTTGCCTAAAGTGAAGCCTCGTCAGACGAATCCCTTTTTTCGGAGCGAATATTTTATGCGACAGATTACTATATTTTACAACGACCTTCGCCTGCCGAGTAAACCCCACGGGCAAACTTAGACGGATAGCCCATTTTACATTTAGTGTTTTACATTTTACATTTCAAAAAATATAAAAATTGTAAAGAACCAAACTATTTACCCCTTACCGTTAGAGTAGGTTACGGCAAACAAAAAACGCTTCGGGCAAGCCCGAAGCGTCACAAAATAATTTTCTATGTCTATTGGTAATTGGCTTATGTGTTCCTTTTAACAAGACTTACAATAAAGAGCAAGACTACTGCACCAATCACAGCCGTAATGATAGAACCTATCATACCGCCGCCGGCAGAAACACCGAGTTGATTAAAGATAAAACCACCGAGGAAACTACCGAGAATACCCACGATAATGTTACCTAAAACACCAAAGCCACGTCCTTTCATGAGTTGACCGGCAATAAAACCTGCCACAGCACCAAGTGCTAACCAAATTAATAGAGCTGTTAAGTCCATAATTATTAGTAATTAATTAGTTAGAAAATAATCGGGTGGCGATACGCCTAATATGACTCATATGTCTAAAATAGTAACTATCGTGAAGTCTATAATTTAAATAAAAAAATTTTTTTAGTACTTTGTTTTGCGTAGAGTTGTTTCGTCGAAATTTAATTTTGCAAAATGCCTTAGTTTTGTTATGAATAAACAATAAAATTATACCGATTAAAAAGCCGAATAGTTGAAGAAATCTTGTTTAACATGTTTTTCTATTCGGTATTTTGTGAAAAAAACAAATGGAGTGAAATGAGTTGCTTATATTCGTCACATCAAACAAAAATAACTCAAGTTGCCGACTTGAGTAAATTCCAAATCCCAAGTACCAAATTCCAATAAAATGCAGTCAAAATTGGTCCCGAAAGCTTTCGGGATGGTTTTTGGAATTTTTCATTTGTCCACAACTTGAATTAAAAATATTTGACTACGTTATGAAAAAAATACTCATATTCCTCTGTTGTTTATGCCCCATGCTCATCTTTGCACAAGAAGATGAAGATGCGTTTAAAATTCGCGAAATTTACGATATATCGCTCACACAAGGCGATGCTTACGCCACACTCGAACACCTTTGTACAAAGGTCGGTGGCAGATTGAGTGGTTCGCCGGGAGCTGCGGCTGCCGTAGATTACGGTAAAGCCAAATTTGAAACAATGGACTTTGATAGTGTGTGGTTACAACCTTGTATGGTGCCGCACTGGGAACGTGGTGATAAAGAAGTGGTAAAAATTGTCGCTTCTCAAACCATTGGTACACAGTCACTTAACGGCGTTGCATTGGGCGGTTCAGGCAGTTCAGGCAAATTGGGCGTAGCAGGCGAAGTCATCGAAGTCAAGGGCATCGAAGAACTAAAAGCCCTCGGCGCAGCAAAAGTGCGCGGTAAAATCGTCTTTTATAATCGTCCGATGGATCCTTTACAAGTCAGTACTTTTGCAGCTTATGGCGGTGCGGTGGATCAGCGCGTATATGGACCCGCAGCCGCGATGGAACTGGGTGCAGTAGCCACTTTGGTACGTTCGATGACCACCAAATTGGATGATGTGCCGCATAGTGGCGTGACGTATTTTGAGGATAGAAGCAAAGCGATTCCGGCAGTAGCCATCAGCACGAAAGATGCCGAACTGCTGAGTACTTTACTGGAAAAAGAACCCGTGCGCGTATATGTAAAAACGGATTGTGAATGGATGCCCGACAAGCTCTCTTACAACGTAGTGGGCGAGATACGCGGCAGCCAATTTCCTGATGAAATTATCGTCGTAGGTGGACATCTCGATTCATGGGATTTGAACCAAGGCGCACACGACGACGGCGCAGGTTGCTCACAGGCATTGGATGTTATTAATACTTTTAATAAGCTGAATATCAAGCCACAACGCACGCTTCGTTGTGTATGGTTTATGAATGAAGAAAACGGACAGGAAGGCGCGAAAGCCTACGCCAATTGGTCGAACGACAAGGGCGAAAAACACATTGCCGCCATCGAATCGGATAGGGGAGGCTTCACTCCACGCGGCTTCACCACAGAAGCAGATGACTCGGTGTATAAAACACACATCAAAAAGGCAAAAGAATGGGACAAACTACTTGCCCCTTATGGCATTACGATAAAACCAAGCGGTGGCAGTGGCGCAGATGTAACCAGACTCAAACCACAAATGGGTTTACTTTTTGGATTACAACCCGATTCGCAACGATATTTTGATTACCACCATGCCCCTAATGACAATTTTGATGCAGTAAATAAACGCGAACTCGAACTCGGCGCAGCAGCCATGTCTTCATTGGTGTATTTGCTGGATAAATATGGAATGTGAAATAATGGTTAATGGTTAATGGTTAATTTTGAATAAATTTATTTCATAAATTTCTAAAAAAAAATTATAATTTAATTTTTAATTAATTAAAAATTAAATTTATTAACCATTAACCATTAACCATTAACCATTAACCATTAACCATTAACCATTAACCATTAACCATTAACCATTAACCATATGTACAAATTTTATATCAACGATACTTACGAATTTGAATTAGCAGAAGGCGACCTGCAATACGATGTTCAAGAATATGAGCAGGGGCGTTTTCATGTCCTTTTGAATGATAAATCGTACCGCGCCGAGCTTGTTCAAGCTGATACAGAAGCGAAGACCTTGACTATCAAAGTGAATGGTAATACGTACACCATTCAAGCTGAGGACAAATACGATAGATTACTCAAACAATTGGGATTCAGTAATATGAATAACCAAAAAGTAAGTAATATCAAAGCTCCAATGCCGGGTTTGGTACTGAAAATTCCAACCAAAGCAGGAGAGCAAATTCAGAAAGGAGATATTTTATTGATACTCGAAGCCATGAAAATGGAAAATGCTATCAAATCACCCGGAGAAGGGACGATTAAACAAATAAAAGTCAAAGAAGGCGATGCTGTGGATAAGGGGCAGGTATTGATAGAACTGGAATAGCATTTTAAAATTATGGTTCTTTGACAATTTTTGTAAAACCAATCAAATTCTTATATCACGCAGAGGTCGCAGAGAACGCAGAGTGTTGATAATCAAATCTCTGCGACCTCTGCGTTCTCTGTGTGAAACATTTTGAATTCGGATATTGCAAAAACTGTCAAAGAACCAAAATTATCAAACACACAACACATTCAAAATGAAACAACTAAACGCGATAATCTTATTCGGATTGCTCTTGCTACTCCATTCCTGCGGTGGCTGCGGCGATGACTCCACTCCAGCACCACCACCGCCCAATTCAAATGACATACTGAGCATCAGCAACGCACAAAACGGTGAAGAAATAGGTGTATTGGTGGACGGAAATATGGATGCTGTTGCCGTCAATGACAGTGCTTTTGTAAGTCTGGATAAAGATATGCAATTGGGCGAAATTACCGGTTCGGGCGAAGCCATGATATTCAATAGTCGTCGTGCGCCCGTATTGCGGCAAAACATTAATTGGAAGAGTGGAAACACCATTATAGCCGAAACAATGCCCAACGAAATTCTGATTCCGGTGACGGTCTGGATACTGCACGCGCCTTATACCACCAATCGCACGAATGCCATCGACTGGTCGCTGACCACTTCTATGATTTGGGAAAATGAACGAATGGGCGTTGCTTTTGAAGACTACGAAATCATTGACGCGACTGCGAATCCCAATGCTTCCAATTATCTGAATTTTTCTTGCTCCATGCGTAATAATCTGATCAATGATATTGGCAACAAACCAAACAGAATCAACATTTATGTAGTAGAAACTGTTGATGGTGGCGTGTCTCGCGGACAGGCGTGTTCGATTGGAAGTGACTTTGTAGCAATGGCTTCGCAGGCAGGCTCGGAATTGCTCTCGCACGAAATTGGGCATAATTTTGGACTATTACATACTGATTCACGGTCTGATTTTAATCGTACCAATGTGATGCACAGTGCAAGCAATACGCGACAATATTTTACTGAAGGTCAGGTTTTTAGGTCGCATTTCAATCCAAGTTCGGCATTGAATGATACCTATAATGCACGTCCGGGAAAGCCTATTCGCAATTGCGGACACTTGCAAAACGATAGCCAATGTCCCGATATTGGAAAACGCATTTGGGAAGATGGTACTTTTCGACCGAATTAACGTAACCCAGACATTCTTGTCTGGCTTATGTTGAAATTGTTTTTATTATAAATGTTTGTAAAATAAGCATATGTGTCTGTTTTACAAAAAAAATTATAGACAAGAATGTCTGTGTTACGTTATGAAAAAAATACTTTTTTTATCTATCATATTAATATCGTCGTTCAGGCTTTCAGCTCAAAATCTCAACCAATTGAGCGACGAACAACTCGCTGAATATCTAATCAATCAGAGTTGTACGGTCGATTCGGGCAATGCTTTGAAAACCACATTAAGGTCAGAAAAAGTCCGAAATGTAGAACCTTTACTCATTCAGGCCTACGAGAAAGGACCCTCAAAAGCTGAATTGGATGCCTTTGAGAAATCTTGCCGAAAACGTTTTGACATGATTAAAAAAGCACTTGATTCGGGTAGAAATTATGGTCTGTCAGAAGAAGATTTAGCCCTTGTACGCGGACGTACATGGGAGGATTTTTACAAAAAAGAAAAGAAAAATTATGTGATGAGCCGTCGCTCTCAAGCTCTGCTCGCACTCGGACGTACAGGCGGCACGGAAGCTAAAAAGTTTCTCCAAAAAGAAGCAAATAATACAAAATCGCCTTTACAAAAATCGGCGAAAGCGGCATTAAAATTAGTCAACGAGTAGCCCATATTCGTAGAGAAAATTCATGAATTTTCTCTACGAATATGCAAAATAAAAACTCGCCTTGCATTTTTGAAAATGCAAGGCGAGTTTTTATTTTTGTGACTTTCTATCGACTATCGACTGCTCAGAAATTCATTTTTAATCTCAAATTAATCCTTCTTGATGTCAGGTAATTCGGCACTGCAAAGTACTGATTTTGAGTCGTTTTCACCCAAGTATTAGAGGCAGCATTGGCGACTTGCAAGAGGTTGAACACCTCAAAACTCATCCATGCCCGTCGCGAAAATTTGAAAGGACTGCGACCACGTTCGGCGCGTCTGTTTTCATCCCACAGCAAATACGAAAACCCGATGTCGATACGATGGTAAGGCGAGTAGCGATACGTGTTACGTGCCACGACATTATTTTGCAAAATTCCGAAGGGGAGTCCCGTACCTACGGTGAAATTCATATTCATTTTAAAATTGGGATTTTTGGGCAGATAATCTTGAAAAAACATCGAAAAACTCATCAACTGGTCGGTAGGACGAGGAACGTCCGATACAGGTCTGGAGATGGTATCACCCACTTCGCGGATGGTGTGCTGTACACCAATGATTTGTTCACGAGTCCTTAGTAAGGAGAGGTTTATCCATGATTCTGCGCCGGGTACAAACTCGCCGTTTAATCGAAGGTCAAGTCCGGTAGCGTAGCCTTTCAGATTATTATCACCATAATATCGAATACGAACATTATCGACATCAAAAGCCACAATGTCCCACAAACTTTTATAGTACGCCTCCGAAATTAAGCGAAACGGGCGATCATATATTTTGAAATCATAGACCAAACCAAGTACGCCGTGTATGGATTTTTGTGCCATGAGTGCGCGGTTGACTTCGCCTTCCAGATTACGCATTTCGCGGTAAAACGGCGGCTGGTAATACGCACCAACGGAGGCTTTGACCATGAGGTTATTTTTGCCTGTGAGGGGTTTGTAGTAAAATTGAGCGCGGGGCGTGATGATGGTTTCCCCGTTCAAATCCCAATGCGAGGCACGTACACCGAGTGTTACGCCTATTTCGCGGGTCGTATCTTGAGTGAATTTGAAGGTGTTTTGGAGGTAACCACTAATACGATTTGATTCGAGGTCAATATCGGACTTGACGACATTAAACAGGCGCAATTCGTCATCGTCGTAGGGCAGCGTGTAGAGTGCGGAGTCGAGGCGTTCCCATTCGTTGATTTCATCAAGGATTTGCTCACGTTGGTACTTGAAACCCCAGCGCAAATGGCTGTTCATTTTGCGTTTTTCATTATCGACGAGTGTCGTTTCCCAGCCGCCTCGGTGTGCTACATTTGTCACATTGGCGGTGAGGTAATTGCGGACAAATTGCTGCTGTTCACCTGCCCCGATGACGGCAATAATATCTTCTCCTGCGCCTTCTTCACCGAGATTGGTTTCCAAAATTCCGAGTGAATATCTGCCTGTGATGTCAATGCGTTCATTTTCGTTGCTCTGATAGGAAGAAGCGAGAAATTTCAAATAATAATCCCCATTTTTCGGCAAATGACTCAATGAAATACCATTCATATAGGTATCAAAATTATCGCGTTCTTGTCCGTCGAATAACACACGAAATTGGAGTGCGAGATTAATCAAACCAAGCGTAGTGTTTCGTTGCTGAGGAACATAATTATAAGAACTCGTATTGATATTACCGATGTAACCCAATTGCCAACTCGGATTCAAATCGTAAGTGAAATAGCCCTGCAAATCAAAGAAATTTGGGATGTACTCTCCCGTAGTTTGAAGGCTACCGAGCAGGTAGCGGGTCGTTTTATACCTTGCCCCAATTAAATATCTAAATGCCTGCTTTTCATCTTTTTTCTTCTTTATGCTCCCCTCTACATGCGCCGAACCGCCCAAAAAACTCATGCCTACGGAAGCCCGCACGGAGTCAGGGCGTTTGTATTTCACGTCCAATACGGACGACAATTTATCCCCAAATCGAGCCTGAAAACCACCTGATGAAAAGGCAATGGAGCGTATCAAATCAATATTCGGAAAAGTCAGACCTTCCTGCTGCCCGGAGCGTATCAAAAACGGACGATATATCTCAAAATCATTGACATAGACCAAGTTTTCATCGTAGCTACCACCCCGCACGGAGTACTGCGAACTCAATTCGTCAGCACTACCCGTCACACCTGTTGCGAATGTAGAGATGTCTAAATTTCCGCTCGTAGAAGGCAGGTATTCAAAGGGTTTGGTAGAGATGCGTTGCAGTGTGCCGACCTCCTCACGTTCAATATCGCCGGTGACAGTGGCGGTTTCGGTTTCTATCGCTTTGGGTTTGAGTTTGACATTGATGGTTTGTTTTTGCCCTTGTTTGAGATTGACGGTGTAGGGTACTTTTTCGTAACCTAAATAGTTGAATTCGACGGTAAGATTGCGATTAGGCGGTAGGTCTAGGTCAAATTTACCTTTGTCGTTTGTGTTCGTTCCTATGCCTGCACTAGATACACCTACACTAACCCCTTCAAGGGCTTCGCCTGTACTGGCATCAGTGACTTTTCCGCTAAGGGTCGCTTTATTTTGTGCAAAACAAAATATTGATAATGAGCTGATTAGGATTATTGAAAGTATTTTTTTCATAGTACTCGTACAGGCGACTTTGGTCGCCATGTTGATAAAATTGATGAATGTGGCTATGCCACCTA
>Ga0209093_1001348_pt1 | contig 13974 bp, 22 predicted proteins | sample SidtaG_4_FD_187450 | JGI IMG/M metagenome (GOLD analysis project Ga0209093, IMG submission 187450) | Marine algal microbial communities from Sidmouth, United Kingdom - Sidmouth_Male1 metaG (SPAdes) (version 2) | ecosystem: Host-associated > Algae > Red algae > Unclassified | place: Sidmouth...
GTGCGCGGCACGCCGCGGGGGGCGTGGCCGACGCGGCGGGCCGCGCGGCGCCGTGCAGCGTCGCCACCGTTGGCCCGTGGCGTGCGCGCGGGGGGGCCCTCGGTCGAGGTGGGTCCGACGCGGCTGTGCGTGGCGGCGAGTGCGCACCCCGCCCCGGTCGATTGGTTGGGTGCTCGCCGCGATGCCACGGTCCGTCGCCGCGTCCATGGGGATGAGCGGGCTGTGTGTTGCGGCGTGCGGGGATGGCGAGGATGGGTTTGTCCATCATGTGCACAGTGCAGGCGTTTGGCAGGTCCCGTGTGGGTCGACGGCGTCGGTCGGGGACGCGTTTTGTGCCACGTTTAGCCTCACACCCACGTTGGCATCCCTCTGTCTCTCCGTGGGGCCCCTCCCATGCCCGACGTTGCTGTTGCCGGGGGTCTCCGATGAAGAATACGCAAGGTGGTAGTACTGCCGTTGTGTGCCACCCTGGCTTGTATCCCCAATGCTGTGAGAGTCATTCAAGAGCACAATTGGTCGAGCCTTTTATCTGTCGTGGACGGCACTGGATCGATTTGGTTTTTTCGTGAGCCTGTGACTTGTCCCTTTGCAAGGGAGGCAACAGCCAGGATGTCCTCGGATCCTGGTTTTCCCTCGCTCCAGCTGATACAGTCTTTCTCCATTCCTGTAGGTTCCTTTACTATCCGCCCCTGGATAAGAACGAGACAGCTTTGCACTGCCGGGAAGGGCGATTCTTCCGTCTTCTGCACGAAAAAAGAGGGCTACTTGGGAGTCTGTCAGGCGACACAAAGGGTGGACAGCACTGGAGAGAGACTGTACAATAGAAAGCGTCGGCAAACCGGCGTGGGTACAAATGTGGGTCCGGAAGGGGCCCCGGCACGAACGTGGGGTTGGGTTGAAATCCGAGGGTGGGGTTGGGTTCCTGCACCGGCGAGATATTGTGAGATAGGGCGCCGATTGAATCGTCATCGTCTGGTAGATAGCTCAAAGGTGTGGGGTTGGGTTGACGCACAAAGAGTTCGCCACGGCACACAGTACGTGAGAAATACAATCGAAGAAGTTATCAGCTGACAATACCCGCAGAGATCCAATGTGGCGCCGTTTTGTGAAGCGCAACCTCGCGTTCGAAAGGGCGGCAGCCGCCCGCCCAAACCGGGCGCAGCCCCAACGCCACCAGCCGGCTGCACAGGCGTTTCGCGCGCGTGCGGGGCCGTGTCCCTGATAGGCTTCGTTTGACACGCCGTCGTCGACGAGGAGGGCACACCCCCCCGCCGCCGTGCACAGGCATCGTGCTTGTTCTACTGCGGCCATCGGGATGAGCGCTCAACGGGGCACCACCGAGAGTGCCATGGACCCGCCTCCTGCCCCCTTTGACCACAATCTACCCCCACGGCCACTCGAGGAGTCCGACGGCGCTCCTGCGGAGGAGAGTGGGGGTGATGAGTTGGACTCACCTGCTCCAGAGGCTGAGGTCAACGAGCTTTTTGAGAAGGAGGAGTCGGGCCTCTACAGGGTAAGCAGTTGCGGTTATCTGTACTGGTGTGTACCCACTTGAGAGGGCCCATTCTAATTCAGATGGCGCCACGGAGCATGAACCGACCGTACAACATGGGCCAAGATTAACTGACTGGGTGGACATTGGCATACTGACTGCGTGGGTTCTGTACCTGTGCCTTTGTCGGATTGGTGTTTTCTTGGCATGCTGCGGCCGCTTTCAGGTATCAAAAAAAACAACGGTCGAGAGCGTCACCTTTCACACCGACATGTCTTCGGCCACGTACTTTGCGTCATCTCCAAGAGGTGCTGCCCACATCCTCTATCTGTCCCAAGATGCTCTGAAATCTTTTTGGAGGGACAATCCGACTGCGTGGGGACTCCCTCGGGCCAATATCGCCCCTGTGGCTGTTTACATCGGCGGACGCGCTGTCCGTCATGTCGGTAACAGCAGGGGATGTCTACCCCCTTTGGTCTGCTCTCGCATGGGCGCGGAGCTCAAATCTCTCAAGCACAACGAGGTTGACTTTGAACGCCCAGAGTGGGTGACGGCCATGGAGGACACGGTAAGGGAAAGTGATGCGAGGCACACCGTGATCAAGAAGACACTGGTACGTCTGGGGGACTCCTAATGATGTGTGGCTACGTTCCTCTTCTCGCTCCGTGTGAGGTCGTTCCGACTTTCTTAATTTGTGGCTTGCCTGATGCATACACTGACTCATGCACCTTTCTGTTCATTGGTACGTCTTTTATTTGGCCCTTATTCTCAGGCCCGTTTCAAGCTTCTGCAGGTGAAGATGGCAACGTGTCCATTTGAAGAAAATGACCAGCACTGCACGGGCCAAGGGTACGTGCGGACCCCCGAGGACGGGAGCAGGCCATTCGTGGGCTGTAAAATGTGGAAAGCAGGAGATCCGCGCACCTGCGAGGGCGGCCACAACGCGTGCTACTTGCGCGACGGCATGTACCCGGAACTGCTCGAGCAGTATCGAACGGATGGGGCTCCAGCCGGCGTGGTAAAGGACGGGGCATGCACCTTCATTGCTCCCAAGTGCCACAAGGGCAAAGTCTGCGACCGCCATGGCGGCGAGGACCCGCCACCCGAGCGTGCCGGAAATGGGTCGGCTTGCCCGGTCCGGGCTCGCCTACTGCACCCGACTTTCATCAAGGACGCGAGCAGCATTCGGGTCATCCTGCTCCTATTCAACACGCACAACCACGTCTATCACGTGTGCAAGCCATCAGGTGCTGCTATCTTGGACGCCATTGAGACGCACCCAGACGCTTCTATCCGCTCGCTGCAAGTACGTGCCCTCGATTATCTTCGTTTTCGTCTGCCGCTGAGTTTCTTATTGCTTTCTTGACCACTCGGGTTGGCGTGTTTTTCTCTATTTCTGAGCCTCAGACACTGACCGACACGAGAACATGAACATGTTTGCGACCGTTTCTCTTGAATTGTCGCGCTCTTTGGCTGCTTTCTTTTCCGTCACGGCACTCGTGTTATTCTTTATTCTGGCAGAGGGCCGTGGCATCGTCATCTGACGGCCCGCGAGCGGATGCGCGCCACCTGCGCAACCTCCGGGCGTCGGCACGTGCGACAAAAACTCCACACGGCCAGGACCTACTTGGAGTGATGGACCTCCGCCGTCGCGCCGAAGGCGAGCACCTCTACATACGGGAGATCGTTGACAACAATGAGTACAAGATTATATTTTTCAGAGCGACCAGCAGGCGCAGCTCTCTGGGCGCCTCCGCAACTTCCAAGCGGATACGACTTTCGACGTGATGGCGCCTGGCTCGGCACGTACGGGGGTCTCCCAAGCAGCCATTGACAGCAGTGCACCGCACGACCACGACTGACATCATTTTTCCATCGTGTACGTTACCTCCCATCTTCGTTGAGTGCCTCTTTTGATGAACTGTGATGCTCTTTCTGGGTGGGTCCTTATGTCAAATGGCACTACTATCGGACACTGCGCTTCTCACTTTTCTGTTACTATTTCCCTTTTTCTTTGTATTTTTTTGTTTTTCTTTTCCGTGGAACAGGGCTTGGTTGACATCTTTCAACAAGGCCGTTGTTGTCATGCGGGCCATCCTGATCGGAAAAACCAAGCCCATGTATGTCGCAATGTGGCGGTTCTTTTTCCACAACGCGGCGCTGCAGGGGCTCGACCCGCCCGCCCGACAGGTGACCGGGCCCGGACCGACGACGGCAGACCCTCCGCTGGCCCCCGCCTACGAAGGTCGCACCGCCAAGATTGTGGACCTCCCCAACTCTTCTGTTTACCCATCCGGACCAGCGCCAACTGGCCACCCGCTTCGCAAGCGCGTGCCTCTGGTCGCGCTGGTGCTCGATTTTGAGACGGCGGAGCACGACGGTGCTTTTGAGGCAATGGCGATTGAGGTTGGCGGCGCGCCGTCGGACTACTACGGGTAAGTGATTGGTTTCCGGGTGCACCTCTGCCGGTTCTTGCTCAAGAAGTGCGGCAACGACCCTAAGGACGCGTTTATGACGGCGGTGCTGGCGATACGGGGCAGTTCTCCGCCTGGGGGCTTGGCGGCCGTCCGGGTGGAGCTGGAGGCGCTTTCTGAGCGCGCAAGCGTCACTGGGGAGGGGAAGAGGGTCGAGCTTATTAAGTGGATGCTCAAGAATGGCTCCGCGCTACGAGCTGCGTTTCCTCTGTCAGCGGCCGCGCTGTCGAGGACGGAGGTTCTAGCGTCCGGCCAGAGAACCGACGCGTCGGAGTCACCCAACCTTCAAACGTATATTGAGGTCAAGGAGCGCCGACCGCGGACGCTTTTGGGTGTCATCAAGACGCTGATGGAGTTTGACGCTCTGGTCATGTCCGAGGTGATGCCGACGGAGAAGGGGTTCAATTTCTGTGGGGACTCCGAGCGGGTGCGTCTGACCCGGTATCTGAACCGCCGCAAACGCAACGACATCCCTGCGGGTGGCGCACCCCCGAAGGCGTCACCTCGAAAGAAGGTGAACGCGCCTCGGGTGAGCCGTTGGGTGTCACCTGCTTCTGGCTCGGGCGGGGCTCCCCTCGGCACCGACATCACTCCTCTGCCCGGTGACTTGGCGCCCTCCTCTCCGTGTGCCACTGCCTTTGCGCTCTCTTGGCGCACCCCTCATGGTGCAGCCGCCTCGCTCCTTCTCGTGCAGACGTCGGATGCCGGTATGTCGCAGCACGCGCCTTGGGCGAGCGACGTGCAGCACGTCGCGACCGGTCCCAGCGGGCCACCTGTGTGGATGATTCCTCCCTCTTGCATTTCGCAGAGTGGTTGGCCGCCGGTTGTTGCCGCCGGTGATGTTTCCTACTACCCTTCACCCCCTGTTGGCTATACTTGGTCTCTTGTTCCTTATCAGGTATCGGGCTCCGTTCCACCGCAGTAGGGAGGGGTCTCCTAGTAGTTCTTAGCTTCAATGAAGGTACATGACAGCTGCACTTCTATTGTCTTACAAAAAGAGAAACCGTGGTCGGCGGCGGGGACCACAGCGAGGCGCGTAAGCCGTGACGCACATCCCCCCCCGACACGGGCCTGCAGTCCTCATCGACGGCTGTGCCGACGGCCGCCGAGGTCAACAGGGTGCCCGCCTCCTCCCCTAGCGCACGCGTGCAGTGGTTGTTCGCTGCGGAACGGAAAGCGGCCGACACTGACACGGTGCCCGCCCCTCGCACCCCAACAAGAACATACAGTCGATGGTGGTTGCTGCGCCGACGACCACCGTCCCCGACACGGCGCTCGGCCCCCCACCGCAACAGGGACACGCCGTCTTTGAAGTTCGTGGCGCAGACGGCCGCTGAAGCCAACAAGGTGCCCGCCGCCCCCCCCAGTGCATACATGTCGTCCTTGACGGTGGCGACGCAGGGGGCGGCCGACGCCCACACGGTGCACGCCTTTCCCCGCAACACGCGTGCGCAGTGGCTTGTCTCCGCGGCGCAGACGGCCCTGAAACGTTGCCTGCCCCTCCCCCCGACACGCCCATTCGCGCTTGAAAGTGGCAGCGTAGACGGCCGACGAAGCCACCACTTTGACCACCTTCCCCCGCCAACACGCGCCCGCAATGTTCGGTCGCCGCCGCGCAGACAGTCCGACGCCGACACACTACCTCCCCCCTCCCCCAACACGGACATGCCGTCCTTGAGAGTGGCGGCGCACACGGCGGCGGACGCCGAAATTGTGCGCGCCTCCCCCCTATCAAAGGCGTGCAGTGGATTTTCGCCGCGCAGCTGACCGCGAGCAACGCGGACATGGCGCCCGCCCCCCCGCCGCAACAGGGACATGCCGTCCTTGACGGTGGCGGCACAGACGGCTGCCGGCGCCGACCTGGTGCTCGCCACCTCCCCCAGCGCCAAAATGCAAGTTATGAACGGTGGCCGCGCACACGGACGCAGAGGCCGACAGGGTGCTCTACCCCCGACAAATCACAGGCGAGCAATAGTTGGTAGGGGTGCTACGGACGGCCGACGCCGTCGAGACGGTGCCCGCCCCCCCGCCCCCCAGCACGAGCATTTCGTCGTTGAAGATGGCGGCGCGGACAGCTGCCGACGCCACTACGGTGCCCGCCCCCCCCCCCAACCCTCACATGCTGTCCTTGACGACAGCGGCGTGGGCAGCTACCTACGGCGAGACGGTGCCCGCCCCCCCCTCCAATACGGACGTGCCCGCCTTCACGGTGGCAGCTCGGGCGGCCGCCGACACCGGCACGGTGCCTGCTGCCCCAACCATGAGGCACGTGTCGTCTTTCATGGTGGTGGCGCGGACGGAGGCGACACAGACTCGGTACCCCCCTGCCCGCTGAACTCGCGCGCGCAGTGGTTGGGCGTTGCGCCGCTTCCGGCTTACGACGCGAACACGACGTCCGTTATCCCGCCCATCCCGAACATTCAGTTGTTGGCGGTGGAGGCGCGGACGGCGGCGGACGCCGACACGGTGCCTGCCCCCCCCTCAACAGACGCATTCAGTCGATGGTGGCCGTGGCGCTGACGGCCACCACCGTGACGCCCGGCCCTGTACACGCGCAGTCAGTGGCGGAAGCTGTGCGGACGGCCTCTGACGCAGACGCAGTGCCCGCGCCCCCCCCTGCACGTCCAGGCAGTCTGTGGTAGGCCACGGGCAGACTGGTGGCGCGGGCTTGAGTGCTGCTGATGCTGACACTCTGTCCGGGTCCTCGTGCCACGCGCCTTAGGTGGAGGCGGTGGCGGTGTCTGACAGCGGTGTGGGTGGCTGCTGGGAAAGCGGAGCGGGGAATTGGCTGATACCGCCATACATCGTCCAGGACTCGCTACGTGTGCGCCGCCCTGCGGGCGCGACCGCGGCTTCGGCGGCTACAGCTCTCGACCCCCCTTGCCACAGGGCCGCATCCGAGTCTTGGAAACAAATGGAGACCACAGTGGATAGAGACAGAAAGTGCGTGACAAGGTGGTCCCCCGCCCACGTGATGAGAATACGAAAAACTTGAATCGCTCGCTATAAGAGTGTTGTGCTCTTGCTCACGACGTTTTATGGCACACGCTTTATCGTTCACCCAACCTCATCCTACCTTGTTCCCATGGCACTGCTGTTGCTACCCGCTGGCACTCTCTCCTATCCACCCGTCTCTTTTACCTCCCCCCCCCCCCCCCCCTCGCCACAGCGACCAAACACACAGTGTCAATCCATCTCCCAAAGAGCTCCTAACATGGCGTCCATGTTTCCTCCCATCCCCCCCTCCAGGGTGAGAAAGGAGCTCACCAGACACCAAAACGTCCTCCTTGGCCGCCACCCTCACCTCTGATCGTTCTGCACAGTCACGGGACGCCCTCGTCGCACGCACCGCCGCGGCCGCCTTCGCCGTCGCAGCCATCGCCGTCGCCGCCATTGCAGCCGCGACGAGCGTCACCAGCGGCCGAGACGGCCGAACGAGGGGGCGGTGCGGCAGCCACGAGGGAAGGTCAATGTAGGAGGTGAGGGCGGGGCGCTTGCAGGGGGGGGGGGAGCTGAAGGCTGGGTGGTGCAACGCGCGCGGCGTGGAGGTTGCACGAAGAGCGCCATCGGCGGCCGACACGGCCGAGAGGGAGAGAGAGGCGGCATCCAGGTGAAGAAGGGTGATGGTCGGGGCGATCGTCGTCGGCTGCCGAGACGGCCGAGGAGGACTGCGAGGCGGCATCCAGGATGAGAAGGGTGATGGTGGGGGTGATGAACGGGGGGGAGTGGGAGGCGGCATCCAGGTGGAGCAGGGAGATGGTCGGGGCGATGAGGGGGCGGCGGAAGGGGAGGGGACATTGGCGTGAGAGCGGGGCGGCGGCATGGTGGGGGGCGGGATGAAGGTTCGGTCTACTCGCAAGAACGGTGTGCGTCCCCAAGCCGACGTTCCCTCGTAACACCGAGGGCGCGAGCGCACGATTATAGATCCCTCACAAACTGACGGACAATGGAGTCGCCGAAAGTTCGGTGCATTTGTCTTTGCGAGCTTGTTTGTGAGCCGGAACTCCTTCGTGTCCAACCTAACCCCACACAACTGAGCTATCTACAAGGAGCAGGCGCAAGCGTTGCCATATCACACTTGGACCTCGGCTTCACCAGATCCCAACGCCACCAAAAGAATTCAACACAACCCCACGCTGGATGCGGGCACGGTCAGGAAGGGGGCCTCTACGACCGCCGTGGGTGCGGCTCCGATCGAGAATTTTTCCGTATTTGACCCACATCTTGACTGCCAACGCTCTCTAATCAGTCATCAAAGAGGTGGCAGGGTACACCAATTAGTAGTCCCCCGAAAACATGCATGTGCCCCCCATAAAACCCTCATTTTGGACAGATACGCCGTCCTCAGAGGTCATCTGCAGACATCCTTACAAAAGGAATGTCCAGCATCAAATCTTCGAAGACCCTCATCTTCGACGGCCGAATGTGTGGCCGCATCCATCCCGAGTTCGGCGAAAGGCAGAAGCTCGCTCGGGTGCAGCATGACCCTATCGTGAGTCGATGTGCCCGCCCAGCAGGTTCAGCGTCACAACAGTCGACCCTCTGAACGGGAGCCATTCCCGTTCATCCTCCCATTCTTGAGCAAGCTTCTGAACGGGAGCGTCTCCCGTCCACGACCTGTTCCGGTGCAAGGCTCTAGTCTCGTGCTCTTGGCCGTTTGGAGGCCTCCATGGGCTTGAACTGATAGCAGTTGCGTTGGTAAGGACCGGTGTGATCGACCGAAAAGTCATTGGCGCGCACGTCCATTTATTTTTCGGCGACTCACCTGGTCGCACGGCCATCTTACGGCGCGTCGTCTGTTCTTTTTGGGCCTCCATCCTGACTCCCTGCGCCACTTTTTGGGAGCGATAACAGATGCACTTTGTTGTGCGACGCGCCGGGAGTACGATTCAATCCACAAAGTGTGATAAAGTGCTGGTTCGGCAGCACGCGGAGTGACAAAACGAAATAGCCACGGTGCCCCCCACTCCCCCACATGGGTTGGGTTGACCATGCCAGACCTATACCGGCCAGCACACTACTAAAATACAAAGAAGAAAAACAAGACAGTGGTCCCCGCCCGCTCATGGGCTGCGGGGAGAGAGCGCCAAACCTCTCGCGGCCAACAATAGATGCAGCGGAGCCCGGGATGGGAGACCGCATATGCTCACGACGTTTGGGCTCAGTTCACCCTCTCGTACATCCCCTTGATGGCATGAGAGGTGGCAGCATGCGCAGCGGCCACGGCCTCCCGCTCCACCGGCCCGGCCGCGTCCGCACCCGACGCCTCCTAGCCGTTGCCATGGTCAACGACCGAGCGGTTCATGCTGGCGCCGGTGGTGTGCAGCGGTAGGGAAAAGCGGAGGGTTTCCGCCAGCAGAGGCCGGCGCCAAAGGCTCGCGGTACGACGGGTCGTCGCGACGCGGCTCCTCACCGCCCGTCATTCGCAGGCCACCGCAGCTGCGGGCGCCTTGGCTCGACAACAGGTGGCGTACAACAGCCAGCTCCTAAACCCACTCCGCTCGGTGACCGCCGTTGGGGCCCGGCGTCGCGTCGACCGCGTCCTCATCGTCTGAGTCGCTGGCGGCCCGCTTCTTAAGATGCGCCCTGATCTTCATGCTCACCAACGCGAAGTGCGCCGTGATACAGGCGATAATTTCCGCGCCGCCGGGCGCAGCGCCGGCCTCGGGGAAGAGGTGAAGTAGGCCGAGCACCGAGAAGACGACTTGCAGCGCGCAAAGCATCCCGCCGCCATAATCCAGCTCAGTAATGAACGCGTCACTGGCAAGCAGGGCGGCCGCATCGTCTGGCGAAAACACCACCTCTACCTTGGTGCGAGTTACACGGGTGCGCCGAAGAGTCCCCAACCCCGCGTGGTCGTTGACAAAAGTTTAGAACGCCGAGACGGCCTTGTTGCCGATGCGATGGTAAAAATGATACGACGCACGGTGGAGGTAGCGATACGCCAACGTCGTGTTGCGACGGACGCGGACGACAGACTCTAAATCCGGAGAGTGCGCCGCCGGCGCCGAGGCAGGCACGTTTCGTCGGCGCTGCGGCAGGATCCAGCGACCCGACGACATCTTGTCCGCCTCTCGGACGAAAAGATGGAAGCGCTCTGACGTCCAAATCGTCATGAGCACGTTGACATCGGTGGTGTCCACCCACACGTCCACTGCGCTACGCGGGCGTGAAAGCTTCTCCAGCAGGAACTCGACGACCTTGGGTTACGACGGATCCTAGAAGCAAAGCAAGAAGCGCGCACAAACTCAGCCAGTGTGGAGCATTAAAGTCAGTGGAAGAGTGAATAAGAACACGACGGTGTCCCCGGCGTCGGACAGCCCAGGCGTCCACCGACGAAAGCCTGTACGCACAAACACCACTAGATGACGCGCACACCCCCGCACGTCATAGTTCAGAGGCAGTCCCGCTCGTGGTACCAGTCGAACAGGAGCATACCTTCAGGTCAAGAACCCACTGGGCATCTTGCTCCTCCGTCATTCCTGGCGTCTGAGCAGATTCAGCAGCCGCGCAACCTCCCATGATCTCTCCAGCACCCCCCTCCGTGTCCCTCGTCGCGGGTGGCGACGCATCCGCTTGGTTCTCAGCCCTCTGCGTCAACACGGAGGTGATGTTGCCGGACGATGAAGCCAGCGTGCGGTGTTGAAAGACCAGTGACGCAGTCAAGCGATCTTCCAGCACAGCAAAGTCATCGACCTTCTTGGTCACAGCTCGCAGCTGGCTGCTCATGATGTCGACCTCCTTGCGTTCAGTAGTAATTTCACGACGCACTCCAGAAATTCGGACGCCTGTAGTCTTCACGATATCGACGACGTGCGCGACAGCGGCCGGGCCCGCCGAGATGCCCCCGGCCGCTGCCGCCGATGAAGCACGGCCAGCGCGCGCGGGCGGTGTGGCACGGTTGGGCGCCGCCGACACTCCGCGAGTACGCGGGGACGCGGCGCCGCTACCAGGCGAATGTCGGGTTGTTCCAGCCAACAAGCCCGCACGCGGCTGCTGCGACGCACCGGCACCGATGCTAGCGCTTCCGCCCTCGGCGACTGACGCGCCGGAGCCTGCAGCGGTCCCACCAGCTCCCGGTGTCCACCCGCGCCGCGTCAGAGACGGGATAGGTGGTGAGCAGCCCGTCGTGGCAGCGCCACGCCGCTTTTTCTGCACTGGCAAAGTCGAGGTGAGCCCCGCCATCGACCCTGGCAACGCCGGCCCTGGTGCGGTGCGCGGCGTGTTCTCCTCGTCGCTCGCGTTGCAAAGCCTTTCATCGTCGTAGTCATCGTCGACAGGGCCTCGGCGCGCGAATGAGCGCGCCGCTGGCACCCCCGGCGGTGCACGGTGATGAAAACGCGTGTGCAGACCACAGAACGGCCCGTACGAAGATGAACGGAACGCTGTCTCGGTGACGGACGACGGGGTCTTGTGAAGCGGGCAGTACAGTAGGTGGGTGCGTTGAGGTTCTACGAAAGAGGTGGCGCGGGCCGGAAGGGAGCAGCATGATGAAACCCAGGCGCCCCCACGCTCTCAGCACCCGCAAACACCCCCACTCCCAGCAAGCATACACACACCACGCACATCCGCGGGCGGAGGGCGCACGGGCAGCGAGCACACCCGCTCACAGCCCCTCAAAATCCCGACCATGCACCTCGCTAATTTCCCGGAGCTCATCCCCTAAACGGTGCCCAAAGTCAACTACATGCGATAACATCAAAAATCATGTCAGAGTACATAACCAATTGCAATGTGACATCCAGCCAGAGAATTGAGTGACATAATTGCTGAGCAATGCTCAAGACTCCCCCAAATCGCATGCGTCACTTTAGAAGTTCTGATGGCCAATCTGAGTTGTGACGACGCCGACCCGATCCGACCGGACCAAGCCCGTAGTAGTATTGCTGACCTCCAAACATTGGCGGTTGCAGAGTGGTTGCAAACATTCAACAGCGTACGTGGACCAATGGAAAGGCTAGGAATCATCTGAGTTCCTTACAGCGTCTCCCCATGCAGCTCTGCGCACTGGAAACGCACATCAGGATCTCAAGAAATCTGAAGAAATTTGTTGATCTGCTGACAAATCACAGGTCTGGACCAGAACCCTCTCCATACCCTCTTCAGGCCCAGCAAGCGGCCCAAAAAATCTCAGGAAATCTGATTGTGGGTTGCAATGGCGCTGCGTGACTCCTGCAAGGCACGGTGATTGGCTTGCAAGATTACTGGCGGCAACTCTCAGCCAATAGTTCGATCGTGGTTTGTGGAACAGCCAATCCGACTTCATTTCTACGCCCTGTCGTCGGCTCTGTCTCCCTTCTCTCTGCAACCGCCATTTTTTGGAGGTTAGCAATACCGCGATGGAAAGTCGGTTTTCTTGATCCGACATCGGCAAAATCGACCCGACCCGACCGAGCCCGTAGTGGTACCGCGTCGGAAGGTCGCATCCGCCGCGACGCAAACCCGACTACGGCAACTCGCGCCCGCTGCGCTCGAGCCGCTACCACTGCGCCATGTCGGCGCCGCCCAAGCCGGCTCCGACGCCGATCGCGTGGCGGAACGACGTGAAGGCGGGCGACAGTAGAGGTTTGGTGAGTCCGTCGGCGGGCATTTCCGCGCAGGGGAGAAAGTAGAAAGCTACGTCCCCGCGCGTCTGGAAGTCACGTACCATGTGGTAGGCGGCGTCCACGGGCTTTGTGCGGCCCGTCGCCTCGTGGTTGTTGATCATTGCAAGGCACGACTGGTTGTCCTCCCCCATCAGCACGGCCTGGCCATCGACGCCAAGCACCCCCAGCAGCTTGCGGAGCCACAGGGCCTCCTTCGTAGCCATGGCGACCGCCACGTACTCGGCCTCGGCGGTCGAAGTTGCCACAATCGACTGTCGCTTGCTCGCTCACGCAACGGGACCACTGTTGACGTTGAAGATGAACCCCGTGGTAGACCGACGGCCGTCAACGTCGCCCGCCCAGTCAGCGTCGACGTAATTCTGCAGGGGCTCCCTGCTACCGTACGCCACCCCTAGACGTGTTGTGCCGCGAAGGTGGCGCAGCACACCCTTGGCCGCGCGCATGCTAGCTTGCTCGGGGAAATACATGAATCGGGACAGCACGCCGACTGCAGACAACACGTCTGGCCGCGTCATTGTCTACAAGTAGAGCAGGAAGCCTACTAGCGCCGCGTACCCGTTGCCCTCCGGCAGCAGGTCCTTCCCCGTCTTTGCGAGCTGCACTCCCGACGCCATGGGGGTCTTATTGGGTGTCGTCAACTTCATGCCGAGCGCCTCGAGCAGCGCCGCAGTGCGACCCGGGTTGCTCAGAGTATTCGTTCTGGCCTTGCCGTCGCGCATGACCTTGATGCCAACGAATTCCTTTACCTCCGCCATGTCGTGCACGTCGAACTTTCCAGACACTGCCGACTCGACGGCCTTAACTCCCGCCAGGCTCTTTCCCGCAACGATAAGGTCGTCGACGTAGACCAGGACGAAGACGCGTCCGTGCACAGGGTGATTCCACTCGTAAACGCACGGGTCCACTGGTGACCGAGAGGCGCCCATCTCCTTATGCTCTTTGTCCAGCTTCATGCCCCAAAGACGTCCCGCCTGTTTTGTCCCGTACAGGGCCAGGTTCAGCCGGAAAATCTCCGCCGAGTCCCCGTCCTCGACACCATCTGGCAGCTTGATGTACATCTCCTTGTACATCTTTGCGTTCAGGAAGGCTGTCTTAACGACGAAATGGTGAATCTCCCAGTCATTGCCGGCCGCCACGGCGACAATTGCACGCGTGGTCGCCGCATTTGGAACCGGTGCCCACGTCTCATCGAAGTCCCGCCCCGGAACTTGGTTGAAGCCCTGAGCCAAAAGCCGCAACTTGTACCGCGTCAGCTTTCCCTCTGCATCGTGCTTGATCGTCGGCAGCCGTGCCCACCGCATCTCAGCCGCATCTCACTGCACTTCGGCTGCATTTCTCAGACCATCGCATTTTCGGAAGCTTCGCACGACAGGCCTGCAGATGTCGTCATATGTGAGTCCAG
>Ga0209093_1001350_pt1 | contig 13960 bp, 10 predicted proteins | sample SidtaG_4_FD_187450 | JGI IMG/M metagenome (GOLD analysis project Ga0209093, IMG submission 187450) | Marine algal microbial communities from Sidmouth, United Kingdom - Sidmouth_Male1 metaG (SPAdes) (version 2) | ecosystem: Host-associated > Algae > Red algae > Unclassified | place: Sidmouth...
CACGTGTCCGCGCTGCGGCGTTCGCCCCCGGGGGGGGGGCGCCCCGCAGGGGGTTGGGGTGGGATGCCCAAGCAGAACACGGTAGCAGTCAGAAGCAGATTGCTCATGCAACACGGTCATCGTGATGATGCATCATGCAGAATGCTGGGCTGCCGGTAGCCACAAATGGCGAGAGTTGGAACCACGACGGCCAGTCCAGGTGCAAAAGCAGTCGGCCATCACCAAGGGGAACACGTGCATGAACACGAGCGGAAAAAATCGACCACGGCTCTCAGAGCCAGACACGCAAGAGACAAGCGCCAAGACACAGACCACCCCGTCGCCAGTCAGAGACTCCTACGGAAAGGGTCGCGCCGTCGTGGCCGTCGCAACGGCGGGGAGTGGTGCTCGGTCAGGGCCAAGCAGCGGTACGAGGACGCTGGTTGCCAGCAGCCCCACGCGTCCTTCCGGGGTGACCGCTTCGTTGTTCCCCGCGCCGCAGCTGGGCGACACACTTGGCAACCGGGGTCCTTCCAGAGCGACGGAGCGGGTGAGACGACAGCTCGAGCAACGCGACACAACTGACGGGCACGGGCACACAGGCTGAATTTGCCAGGAGCCAAGAGGCAGTTACAGGGATTGACACGGTCAGGAACCGGGCTTGACGTTTGATTGTTACACTGTATGTTGCAATGCACTAGTGGCACTGCTGGGTAGCCTCGCTCCAAGATGTGAACACGAGTTGACACTGTGCCACTGCCGCGGCAGACGGTGCCGTCAAGCTTGTGTGGGCACACCAGGGGGGCCATGTGGCGTAAAATGAGTGTAATTGTTCCGAATTGGATACAGACGTGCACGATGCTAGGACTTGACCCGGTCAGCCGCTGCCCGGTCAACACCGGCGCAGCCGGCTTTCGCGCGTGCTCCCCTTGAGCACCGTGTCCGCCCTCCGACGTCAAGCCACGGAGGCGACTGGACCAGCACCTGACCGTCTGCTTGCCCTCCCCCCCCATCACTTCCACCGCCGACGCTTGTCGTGCAGAGGTTTGACTTGCACTCTAACCGAGTGAGTGGAGAGAATGCGGAGCCTCTGCAACGAGGCCGTTGCTCCTGTCCGCTCATACTGCGGAAACGACGGCGTACTCGGACATGGGCCGGCTGGGGTGCGCGCCGCTTGGCCGTTCGTGTGGGTGGTTGACGATTGGAGATCTTGCTTCTTGGCTTGGAGCACTGCTGCTGACGCGCCAAATGAGCCATATGAGCTAAATGAGCCATATGGACAAGCTGAGCGTCAGCTGTTAGACAGACACTCGGTGTCCGTCTGGCGACCCACTCGTACGTAGGCACTCATCATCATGCCGCCTGACCCAAACCGTTGACTGATGCTCCCCAGCCGGTTTGCCACCTCTCGCTCGCTCTTGGTTGTTATCCTGCCCGTTTTGAGGACCCCAGCGCTGTCTCCGGCCACCGCCTTGTTTTTTTTTCCAGGACGGTCACGGTGGCTCCTCAGGTTGAGGGGCCACGCTTGTCGTGGTGTCTTCCCACAGCGTTTTTTTCCACTGTACGTTCCTCCTGGACCGACCACGACTGAAACCGAGCTCGCCAGCCAGGCCGACCCACGGCAGAGCTGCAAATGAGAGGGGGGCGCCGCCGCGCCTGAGCCCTACAAGAGGGGCGGCCCACCCCACCTTAGCCGCCCGTCTCACTTTCTATCACTCCACCAACCGCGCGCGCCTCGTCGTCGTCCCCCCCCTCCCTCCTGTTGCTGCCCCCTCATCCTGCCCTGTCGTAGACTCTCCTACTCACGGCCCGACAATGTCGGGCCGAGGCGGTGGAGGTGACAAGCGCCCAATGGCCAGCGGGGCGACGGGACGCGCCGCGGGCGCCGCCAAGATTGCCCGAGTGGCTGCTGCGGCTTCCATTGCGCCGACCGAGGAGGAACGTGTGGAAGAAATGCGCGCTGCTTCTGCCGACCCGCCTGCCACCCTTACTCCAAGCGCCATCGAGAGAACTGCGCCTTCCTGGGGACGGCTTGGCTTGCTTGGCGCGTCGCCGGCGCCGAGTGCTTCCGTGGAAGCACGCGCTCCCCCCACTGGTGATCTCAACAGCCAAGACGGGACGCAGGTGCTCCCTATGGTAGAGTTCAGCGCGCCTCCACCGCCACCGCTGTTTGACACGACGTTCTTCCCATTCTCACCGGCAATGGCGGCGGCTGCCGGACCTCCGCCTCCGATGAACGCGGCCAACGTGCTCAGCCCTATGTCTAATATGCGCGAGCGCGGATTCCCCCTCGGCGCTGGGGCGCCGTTTGCGGGCGTTCCTGTGTCTACGGCGCCGTTGGAGCCATTTGGGTCCTCACACACGCATCCGGTCGGTTCACTCGCTGCAATGGCAATGGCCATGAACTCTGGCGCTGGCCTGGCGCCGGCGTCGGCCAGCTACAACCAAGCGCCTGGGGGAGCCATGTACAACCCGGCGACCACGGCGTCCATGTACAACCCGGCGGCTGCGGCGGCCGTGTACAACCCGGCTGCTGCGGCGGCCGTGTACAACCCAGCGTCGGCGGCGGCAGTGTACAACCCGGCGCCCGTGGCGGCCTCGTACAACCCGGCATTGGCGGGGACCAACCACCGGGAGACAGTTGCGCCCGGCTACGGTCCTGCTGCTGAGGGGGGGCCGCCTGCTCGCGCCACGGCTGCGGTGGCGCCGGGTGTGGCGTCGGCGCGGGCACCCATGGGCGCCACGGAGTCAGTGACGCCAGTGGTTGTGTCGGCGCCGGCGCCCACGGTCTCCACAGCGGCAGTTGCACCGGTGGTGACGTTTGTGCCGGCGCCCGCAGTCGCCACAGCAACTGTGACGCCGGCGGTGGCGCCGGGGGCGGCGCTCGCGTTTGACACGTCGGCGGTGGCGCCGGTTGCTGGGTCGGGGGTGGTGGCATCTGCGGAACCGTCGGGGGCTGGCCCCATGGTTACTGCGGCGGCGACAGCATCAGGAGTTGCGTTGGGGACGGCAGCCGCCGTCGCGATGGCGGCTGCTTCCGGGGAGTTGGGGACGAGTGCATTCAATTCCGTCGGACATATGCCGGCGTCGACAACGCCGCCGCGCCATCTTTCGCGTCGCGGCTCTGCACCGGACGCGCTGGCCCACTCGTCCCCGACCACCCCTTTGACTTTGCAGCGCCCATCGACCCCGCCGGCACTGGTACGCGCGGGGCGCCGCCGTGGCCCGCCTCGCCCGCGCATTTCGTCGGCACCAGCCCCGGCATCCCTTGCTGGAATGCCGGCGACTCAAGGACCGCCCGCGACAGCGGGGGCGGCCACCGCTCTGCGCCCGGCCAGCTCGGATGCCACCACTCCGCGCCCTGACCCCCGTGCGACTGACCCTTCGCTCCCGCCCTCCCCGGCGGCCGACGCTGCGCGCGTGGCACCGTCGGCGGATGGCGCCCCGCGACCGGCCACCCCGTCGACACTTCCTGCCGCGCGCCGACCACGCGCACGGCGTCCGCGCTCTGCTGCCCCATCCGCCGGCCGTTCTGTCGGAGGCTCTGCCACGGGCGCTGCTACTGGCTGGGCGGGTGGCCCGGCCAGCGTCGCGGCCGGCGATGGTGCCGAGGGCGCAGGGAGCCGCCGTACGGCTCCTGCTGCGGCCGGCGAAGACGTGGTGTTGGTCGGCCCTGCGAGCGCTCTGTCGGTCCCTGTTGTCAACGGGGGGGTCGAAAAGGTGCTGAACGGCGTCATGTCGATGGTGAGCACCCTTGCAGATGCGGTCAGTACCATTGGGGACCAGGTGCAAACGCAGGGGAGGGCGATGGAGAGCTTGGGCGTAATCATCGCCAAGATGAACCAGCCCGTGTCGGCTCCACAACCTGAGCGGCGGCGGGCGCTTCATGGCTTTGTTGACACGGACGAGGACTACTCTGACTATGAGGAGCTCAAGGCCGCCAAGGGAAAGGGAGAGATTTCGGTTCTGCAGCGGGGTACGCTCAAGATGCTCGCTATCCGCCGAAATGTCAAGTCTCGCTACTTTGGCCACCTCGGCGGAGCAACCATTACCAACGACGTTCTTCCAGATGGAGACGCCGACTGGGAGATGCTGATGGAGGAGACAATGGAGGAGCTTAAGCTTGACGCGCCCGAGGCCTACGACTTCCTGACCTCCGACATATCGCCACCGGTCAAGCGCCGTCGTCCGTCAGGCAAGAAGGGGAAGGGCAACGGGAAGGGGAAGGGCAAGTCGACAGTCCAGGCGGCGAAGAAGCGTGCTTGTGTGGGCGCCGTCTCGGGCACAGACTCGAGCTCGTGCTTGGACTCTGGCTCTGGCACCGAAGCTGCTGTTGGCGAGGCCAAGCAGAACGGACGGGACGAAACCTCCGTCGGTGCTAAGAAGACCAAGGACGGCGACGACACCGTGCGGGCGTACCAGCCCATGACCCAGGCGATTTCGCACGTACTCGAGGCTGTGAAGCGGCGCGTCGTGCCGACTTGGTTTGAGGCAGTGAGCTCGTCCCGCAAAACCATGGGGCGGACGACGGCTGCGAAATGGCTCGAGAATATGAACAAGCTGCCCGATGACGAAGATGAGATCACCCAGGAGCAGCGCGACGCCCCTGTGCGGCCGCGCTTCCTCTGCTCGGACGACGGGCACGACGCGGTGTTGGCCGCTGTCAAGGACATGTTCACGCATCTGGGGGTCGCGGACCGCATCTGCGTGCCCGAAGGTATTGGCAACAAGGAGACCGTGCATACCACGGCAGGGCACGTCGCCCTCGTAACAATGTTTGTGCGCGCCGAGCTCGAGCAAATTGCGGCCGGCGCCCGCCGCAAGCGCCGCGGGAAAGACAACGGCTGGTACGACCGCTGGCGCTGGGAGATTTTGACGGTCCACCCCCTCATGCCGACGACAACCGCGCCGTGGCGCGGCTACGTTGTCAACGACGTCAACGCGCCGACACGGTGCGACTTTGAGCTCCCGCCAGTGCCGATCAACTCCGTCCGCTCGCGCACGGTCCGAGCACGACCGGTCCGGGTCAACACTGCAGCTCCTCTCCAAGCGACGGCGGGTAGTACGGGTGTCGCGGGTGGGTCAGGTGCCCCACGCATGGCGGCTGACGACTCGACGACGGGGAGCGTTGCGCATGCCGCCGGGGTCACCGAAGCGGTTGAGACGGGAGGTGTTTCGACGGGGGGCACCGCGGCTCGCATCTGATTCTTGCACTTGTGACGGCGGAGGCGACTTAACCTGTTCTCGTTTGCTCATGTCTTGAGTCGCTTTCTTCTCGGTGCTTGCTCGTGCACATGCTGTTGTGCGCATGTCTTTTGTTTGGGTACGTGCTGTTTGGCACATACATGTCTTGTTTGCTTTGTTTCTGTCGATACTTGTATGCGGGTGCTCGCTTTGGCGACGCGCTTGGTACTCGACCTGGGCTTGCATTCTTTGTGGGGCGGGATGTTGGAGTTCGTGTGAGGAGCTTCGAACTACCCTCCAATGCGCTGTTTTGTTTTGCGCATGTGGTCTTGCCGGTGACGTTGTGCTGTACGGTGGTCAGTTGGCGGTCTGCCGGCAGCCGGCGTGTGCGCTTCACACTGAGGCGTGCGGCCCAGCACACCGTGCACCCGCCGCACCCGCGACCGCGCCCCGACCACACCGTCCCGTCCGCGACGCCGCGTGCAGGACGACAGCGAACAGCCCCGGAGCACGCCAGAAACCCCGCATCCGGATCCGCCCGCGATCGGTACAGCGCATCAATAGGGGACGTATCTGGGACACTCCCTATCAGATCTGGCCGAGCTGCTGTATCCAGATTTGGTTTCTTGCGATGGGAAGGATGTTCATCGCAAAGGTCTCCATCGAGTTTCCCATCGAGGTCCATCGAACTCCAACCATCGCAGTCCCATCGCAAATCGGCTTGCGATGGGAAATAGTCCTAACCAGACGATCGGTGGGGTAGGGCACGACGCCCTCCCTGCACCAGCCACATCGTTGCCGGCAGCACCAGCGGCGTACGCATCCCAGCATCGTTGCGCTGCGGGGGTGTGTGAGCATGAGGCCACGTCAGCTGTTGCCGAGGGGCCCAGACCCGGTCACCTGTCGTAAGTCGTCGGCCTGCGAGCAGCACCGCCTGACGCGTGGCAAGGGTGTGATTGGGCCTGACAGGCGCAGCGAAACACTTCCCACACCTCAGCGGCGCATTCTCACCCACCCCTGCCAAGTCGCGGACGCATCGCCACGGCCGCCGCCGCTGTTGCGTTCGTGCAGGGCAGACACCCCCCCTGGTCCGCGCAAGGCGCGTGGGCAATAGGGTCCCCGCGCAACACGCTCTCATGCGGTTGGGGTCTGGGGGGCATCCACGGACTGCCGACACCGAATTGCTTTTTGTCGCCGTCGTCGTGCGGTCGCCCACCGGCACGTGACGCCGCCGCGCGTGTGCCATTGCTGTGGCGCATCCGATCGTTGCCCGCTTTTATTGCTGCCGACTCGGTCTCGACTTCCTCGTCCCGCCCGTGCACGCTCGGGGAGGCAGCGCGGCAGCGTCGACGACGGTGCGGCAAGCGGCTCGGAAGCAGCGTAGTGCGCACGACGACGGTGGGGCAAGCGGCGGAACCAGGGTGGTGCACACGATGGACTCGACCGACGACGTGTGGATCAAGGATGCCGACATGCGGTCGGACATGCAGCAGACCGCGATTAGCATTGCCAGGGCGGTACGCTGGTGGGTGGGCGGCCTCCGTCGACGTCCGCGACGGCACGCGGGCGTTGATTGGCGGTGGACAGCTTCCAGGGGGTCCTTGCTGATGAAACATAGACGCCAATGGCGTTCCTCTTGGCTTCATCGCGGTGCGCGTCGTTGTGATGTCGGCTGCATTCGCGGCTTCGGTAGGTCTCTTGACATTGACCCGATTGCATACGGTCTTCTGCTGGTGTTAGGGTGTATGTTGCTTCTTGATCCTCTTTTCCACCGCCACCCCCTCTTTCTGTTCGTTCGCCTCCATGAATACCCCCAGGCCATCTACAAGCGGCAGCTCAACGAAAAAGCCGTCGCGGCGCTGCTGCAGGAGGAATTCGATAGCCGCTACGGCGGTCCGTGGCACTGCATCGTCGGGAGGTACGTGGGTGGCGGCGGGGATTGCTTGCGTCGCCTCCCTCGAAAGGGGGAGAGTGTTGCGTGTCGTGATGGCGAGACCATGTTGAATCATCGACGCCGATTACATTTTGTGCGTGTGCTGTCCTCGTGGTTCGGGTCGCCGCGACCACGGTTGTGGGCCCCTTGGCGGTGTCGGTGTATCCTAGGTTGTTTCATTTGTGACGCAGGCTCCCCTTACCGTCACATGGTGAGCTTCTGATATTGACTTGTTCTTGGCGTGGTGCTTTGTCTCTTGTTCCGTTGCAATGCATTGCGGCGGCCTCCGCTCCCTCCCCCTGTCTCTGCCCCCCTTGTTGCACACACCTGCAGGCACTATGCAACCAAGGTCATTCACCAACCCGGCGGCTACCTCTACTTCTACATCAATGGCGAGGGGGTTCTCCTGTTCAAGGCGCTGCAGGATTCGTCGCGGTGACCGCCACCCGTGCCGTCGGGTGTGCATTGTGTCGGATGGTAGCGGTTGCCAGGACGGACGGTGGCCGGAGTGGTGACGGGGGCGTTGGAACAAGGTCTTGAACCCCGCTCAGCCATCGGGGCTTGCGGCACCAACGTTGGGTGGTGGCGTGCACGTCCGTGATGGTGGGAGGTGGAGCGGGTGGTGGAGGTGGAAGGGGTGATGACCGGTGGAAGGGGTGGTGGGAGGTGGACGTGCCCCGTCTACCATGGGCGGTGGAGCCAGGTAGGCGGAAGCGTACGCGCCGCCCGCCCTGGACACTGCTTTGTCACATGACGCCTGTGGTCGTACAACCGCACGGCCGAGGCCAAACTGGAAACAAAACACGATCGACTGGTGACGCTGCCTGTCCGACTAAACGGCGATCCTCCCCACCCCACTCCACGTGCAACCCCGAGTGCTTGTCAACACCAATGTGTTCCGTGCCTCTGTGCATGCATGTAACGACCGCACGGACCACATTAGAAAAAAAATCAAGAGGTTGCCCGACAGGACCATCCCACATCACGGCGCGGCCCGTCACGGCGCCGCCGGCACACACCCCGCGCCGTGCTCCGTCTCGCTCGTGGGCGCCGTCGACGCCCCCCCCCCCCCCCCCCCCCCCCCCCCCCCCCCCCCCCCGCCCCCCCGGCGGCGCCGCGGCGGCGGCCAACGCGACGAGCACCCCCGGCGCCACCGCATGCCCCGCGACCGGCACGAGGTGCATGCCCATCTTTTCCGAGTGCGCCTCCACCACCACCGCCAGGCGGTGGGCGGCCAAAAACGCGCCCGCCGCGTCCACGGCGGCGAGGCGCACGAGGCCCTCAGCCGACGCTGCGTGCGCGGTCGCGTCGAGGAGGTACGCCTCCACCAGCGCGGGCGCCGGCAGGCGCGACGCGAGCGCGTGCAGCAGTGCGCGTAGGGCGTCGGCGTAGAGCGCGAGTTCCGCCGCCAGGGGGGGGAGCGCCGCCTGCTGGGGGGGCGGGGGGGAGGCGAGGTCCCCGCCCGTGGAAGCCGCCGCCGCCGCCGCCGCCGCCGCCGCGGCCAGTGCCGCCGCCGACGCGGCGCCGTCAGTGGCGGCGAGCAGCGCGGCGCGGGAGCGCGCAAACCACGTGGCGAGCGTCGACGCGAGCGCCGCCGTGCCCGCCGCCGCCGAGTGGGTGGCCGCCGCGGGCGCCGCCGCCGCCGCCGCCGCCGCCGCCGCCGCCGCCGCCGCCGCCACGGGCGGCGAGTCAAACACCGCCGCCGCCAGTGCAGGGGAAAGTGGGTGCGCCGTCGGCACGGGCGTGGCGGTGCCGCCCGGCGCCGGCGCCGGCGGCGAGGCGAGCCGCCGCCGCGGCGGCGGCGACGGTGCGGGCGGCGGCAGCGTCGCCGCGGCCGGGCGGGGCCGCTTGCGTTTACGCGCCGCTGCCGCCGCCGCTGCCATTGCCGACGGCGCCGCCGCCGTGGCGGCCGCGCGCAGCGGCCGACGCAGACGCTTGTTCCCGACGGGGATCCCCCCCGCACGGCGCGGCGGTGCCCCCACCGGCGGTGGCGGCGCGCCGTCCGAGGAGGTCCCCCCTGATGCGCACGTCACGGCGCTGATGGGGTGGTCCGAGGGGGGCGTGCCGCCCCGCGAGCCGCCGCTGCTGCCGCCCGAGGGGGACTCGGCCATCGCGTCGGCGGCGGCGCCCAGGGGGGACCACCACACGCCGGCGGGCAGGGTCGCCCGCGGCGCCGCCGTCGCCGTCGGCAGCGTCGACGGCAGCGTCGCCACTGCCGACGGCGGCGGCGGCGGCGGCGGCGGGAGTGGCAGCGGCAGCGGGGCGTCCGCCCGAAACGCGTCGGCCGCTGCGGCGGCGGGTTTGGTGGCCGGCCACGGCGCAACGGCGGCGCGCGGGCGGGGCGCAAACCACGCCGCCCGCGGCGCAGATGCCCCCCGCCCGCGGCGAGGCATCGACACGCCGCCAGTCGTGTGGGAGAGCGGCGGCGACGGCGAGCGCGTCGACGGCAAAGACGTGGGCGGGGGCGCCCACGGCGGTAATGCCATTGGTGGCGCCGGCGGCGGCGGCGGTGGCGGCGCCGGCGGAGGCGCAAAGGGCGACGACGCGACCGGCGGCGGCGCCTCTGGGGCGGCGGTCGGCATGGCGTCGGCGGCGGCCTTGGCGGCCGGCAAAAACCACTTGGAAAGGCTCATGCTGCTTGCGAGGGGGTCCCCCTGGCACCCCTCGCCGCCGTCGGCGAGGCCGCTGCTGAGCGGCGTCGCCAAATCGGCGAGGTCGATCAAGGAGCCGGCCGACGCCGCAGAGGCGGCGGGGAAAGCCCAGCGGCTGCAGTCGGGGACGCGGCCGTCCTCCGCCGCCCAATCCGTCCACTCCCACTCCCCGGCGGGCCGGCGGGCGGCGGGCGCGCCGCCACTGACGCCGCCGCCGTCGGGGGCGGGGTAGGCGGCGCCACCGCCACCCCTGTGAGCGTAGCGGCCCGCGTCGATTCCCTCCTCCATCATGACGGGGAGGAAGGGGAGATCGTCGAGGAGGTCGAGGCACGCCCCGCCATGGGCGCGCCCGTCGTCCAGTGGCTCTGTGTCGATGAGTGGGTGGTGGTGGTGGTGCATGATCGGGCCCAACGTCGGCGCGTCGGGCACTCCCGACCGTGCGATCCAGGGGGTCAACCGACGCGCAGCGACGTAGTGCGCCTTGCGCAAACGCGCCGCAGCGGGACACGCCTCGGGCAAGCGCGTCGCCGTCGCGCTACAGGGACCCGGGTGGGGGGGATGGCCACGGGGACCGTGACCCGTCGGCCGAGACAGTCACGGAGACGGGAATGCTCCGACAGTGACAAGGACGTAAGAGAGGTGGAACTGGGAACCCCGAGGCAATGGGCGTCACCGTCGTAGCCCCGGGCGTACGTACGGGGGTGCGAGAGTGTGAGCGCACGACGCAGGTGTGGTACGATGGCCGACACGTGCCGCCCTCAAGAAGGGCGATGAGGCGCACGTGTGAACACACGCTGCGACTGGGCAACGGTGCCCGCCAACCGCCGCTGCACACCCTCGTGGGGACAACCCCAGGCGCGCACGTGCAGGCGGCTCAGAGCGGCGCTGCCGCGACGGCCGGGGGCGCCTGCGTGGTCGCGGAGCGAAGTCAGTCTAGCACCCGCACGTGTGAGTTGCTCGTCGCGCAATGGGTGCCCCGCGCGTGGTTGGCAGGATCGAGTTAGGCCGCCCGGGGGGGCCAGCGGGCGTCCCTCTGCGAGCGCGCGCGGCGGGGGGGCACTGCCTGTTGCCCCTGCCTCTGAGAGAATCGGGGAGCGGGGGGGCGGCGGAGGACCGGGATTGCTTCGCCACGCACCTCCCACGGCCGCTCTGGCGGGTGGTGGCGGCGCTGCTGGATCCACCTCCTGCCACACCTCTTCGGCCAGCGGCCGGCGGTCGAGGTAGGGGTAGATTTCCTCGCCCGTGTGGGGGCCAGCGCCGCCACCCCACCGCTTGCAGACACTTGCCCCAGGGGCGCCCGTGGGGGCGCCACGGGAGGCCGTCCTTGGCGGCGGTCCGCGACGGCGGCGACGTCTCCTCCCCACGAAGCGATATGGCAGCACGTGGCGAGCCATCGACAGCACGTGCAGAAAAACCTCTCAAAGCGGGTCATGGGCGGGGCGGACCAGCCGCCGCCTCCCATGACGGACATAAAGATATTCTAGGGGGGCCACGCTGCGCGAGCCACCCCCCGCCCAAAGGGTCGCACTGTGTGGCAGAAAAGGCCGTCTGCAAGGTCTTCTGACGGGTGCTTCTGCTGGTCACAAGAGCGAAAAAATTCAAGTGGTGGCGGTCCTCTGACAGGTGGGACACACGAACGGTTCACAAAGACCGCCACCATGCGGGCATCTAGAACGGAAGGCCAAACGGGAGTCAAGTTTGGAGGCAGACCGAACGCGAGCGACTCCCGCTCTGCCTCCCGTTCGCGAACGGGAAGAAGGACGGGAAACACTTCTGTTCGGGTCAACGACCATCTCGATGTCAAGCCCCGGCCGTTACACGCATAGCCGTGAAGCGGTCCCGATGGCGTGTGTTAGCTAACGCAGGCCAATAGGTGGCGGTATCACTTTGGTTTGTCTGTGGGCCGCTTCTCAGAGGTATCCTGCCGCGCTTGGAATTGTCAGCACGTCTCTGACAGGTCGCTTGTTTCAAGTATACTACCAGTTGACCGACACGAGACCAGACAGCCCATTGCGTCACCCAACGCTATATACCTTGCTTGTAGACTGATTCAAGGCTACGAGCATCCCATAACGTCATCCTTTGCGTGGTCAGTACTTCGATGGGCAGCAGTTCGTGCCTCACGATGCATCGTTTCTAAGTGCACGCTGTCACTGCAAGGGTAGGAACTGCCACGCAGCGACGACTGACGATAGCTGGTCGAAGGAGACTGCGCATCTCAGCGCTCGAAGTGTACTTGAAGATCTGTCGGTAGGTATGATCCAGAGTTGGCGGCATTTCCCCGAAACCCCCGCACGTACATCTCAGTTGACACTATGGGCCCTCGTGACTGGGAACTCGACGACCCGAGCTCGTCGGGAGCGGGAGTCACTGCCGCTTGGAATGATGCCTCCGAACGGGTGGGTGAACGGGAGCGACTCACGTTCGGCGTGTCGATTTTTTCACGAGCGACCGCCAAGCCACCCACCATACCGGGGCAAGAATCGGTCCAGAGAGTGCGCTACGATTCAGACTGCCGAGATCCGCCGATCCTTCAGGCAGGGATGGAAAAAATCCCGAATTATATATCCCGGATTGATTCATCTATAGATTAATCGATTAATTATCGAAAAATCCCATCGATTAACATTTTCAATCGAAGGGTTTTTTTCTGGCTGAAGACTTGTTGGCTAAAGAGCTGTGGTTGACCGGCGACATTGTGTCGTCGTGTCTGCTTCCCTGTGGGGCTCCCCATGGCCACTCACCTCCACGGATTGGTCGCCACCGCCGCCGCCACCGCCACCGTCTGGGCAATCCCCCACCTCTCTGGGTGGAGAGGAAGTGCCGCTGCGCCGTCACCATCACGGTTGTTGAGTATGTGGCCCATGTCACTAGTCCGGAGAGTAAATAACCTGCCGACAGTCGGGTTCGTTTTCGTGGGCGTGGGACGGGGGAATGCGTCGTGTTCGAGTTGAGACACCGTTGTTGCCCGAGAGCGAGGTGACGGGAACTGGTAAGGCATGACTGTATCCGCAGGGGCTACCTCTGCCCATGGTGTGTCGCAGCGATATCCCTTCCATCACCGCTGTCTTCCATCAGACACCCACGATCCTCACGAAAGACTGCCATCGAGTGCAGCGGCGGCGGTCCTGGCAAAAAGTAAAAAAACACAGAAGCATTCGGGAGAACGGCAACTTAATAATAATAGACTTTCATATCAAATATAGTTAAATACATATATAATTTATTGGTGCCATCCATATTTTCAGCACTATGCACCATACATACCACACTGAGATTTTGTCCACTAGTGGAAAGTTGGCATCGACACTGATCGACCTGCGGGCTTGTGTTTCACGCGCCATTGACTACCAAGAAAGAGGTGTGTTCTTTGGCAGCATTTTGACAGAGCGATCAAGCATGTCGCGTCGCATAGAGTCGTCGTGAAGCGCCGACGATGTGAGTGAGCGGCCGCGGACAGAGTCGACGCAAGCGTGGGCCTGGGGTGGGCTGACGGTACGTGCCGCACCAGATTGAAGCGTTAGAGCCGCGTCTCCGAGCGTGTCCAGCTTGGGAGCGACGTGGGGCTTGCCACACCCAGACCCCTGTGCAGCCGGGGCGGGCCGCGCGCGGGAGCCACTCCCGGCTCGCCACAGCGCCATCTGCAAACAGAGAGGCCACCTTCCACGCGTCCCCTCCGTACCATGACGTGGTCGTCGCCAGATGTCCATCCCCCTTGCCCCTGCCTTTGGTGACACAGACGCTGCCACGATACCATTCGCACGGTCCTGGCGCCGCCGACCTCTGGTCGGCGGCGCCACCGCGCGGCGGCACGGTGCGGCTGCGGCGCGACGGGGGGGCGGCGACGGCAGCGGCGGCGGCGGCAGCGGCAGCCGGCAGCCGGCAGCGCCGCACGTGGCTGCGGCAGCGTCCCCGCACCGCGCGGTCGGCGCGGCGCCAGCGGCACGGCGGCGTCGCGCCGCTGCCGCCGCACCCGGCCACAGCCGCCCGCATGGGGCGCCGCCCCGTGCGTCCCTGCCGCCGCCGCTGCGGCGGCCGCGCGCGGCCGCCCCCCCCCCCCGTGGCGGGGCCCCCCCGACGTGGCGCTGCCGCCGTGCAGCGGCAACGCGCGGCGGCCGGGGTGCGGGAGGCTCCCCAGCCGCCCGGCGGCGCCCCGCGACGACGCTGGTGCGCGTCGGAGCGGGGGGGTGGCGGGGGGGAGGGGGGGGGGGGG
>Ga0209093_1001351_pt1 | contig 13955 bp, 12 predicted proteins | sample SidtaG_4_FD_187450 | JGI IMG/M metagenome (GOLD analysis project Ga0209093, IMG submission 187450) | Marine algal microbial communities from Sidmouth, United Kingdom - Sidmouth_Male1 metaG (SPAdes) (version 2) | ecosystem: Host-associated > Algae > Red algae > Unclassified | place: Sidmouth...
GGGTGGCGCCGCGGCGGGTGGCGCCGCGGCGGGTGGCGCCGCGGCGGGTGGCGCCGCGGCGGGTGGCGCCGCGGCGGGTGGCGCCGCGGCGGGTGGCGCCGCGGCGGGTGGCGCCGCGGCGGGTGGCGCCGCGGCGGGTGGCGCCGCGGCGGGTGGCGCCGCGGCGGGTGGCGCCGCGGCGGGTGGCGCCGCGGCGGGTGGCACCGCGGCGGGTGGCGCCGCGGCGGGTGGCACCGCGGCGGGTGGCGCCGCGGCGGGTGGCGCCGCGGCGGGTGGCGCCGCGGCGGGTGGCGCCGCGGCGGGTGGCGCCGCGGCGGGTGGCGCCGCGGCGGGTGGCGCCGCGGCGGGTGCTGCCGCGGTGGGTGGCGCCGCGGCGGGTGGCGCCGCGGCGGGTGGCGCCGCGGCGGGTGGCGCCGCGGCGGGTGGCGCCGCGGCGGGTGGCGCCGCGGCGGGTGGCGCCGCGGTAAGCGGCGTGGCGGTGGGTGTCGGGTGCGCCTCGGTGGGTGGCGTCGTGCCCCTGCCTCGGGCGGTTGGTGTCCACGCTGTTTCTCACCATGAACGTGGCAGAGACAGCAGCGGTGTCGTGTGCGCCCTCGGACGCCGATCCGCAGCCGACGCCATTGGCAGAAGTGGCTCTGCGACGGGCACGCTGCTTTTCGATGGCGGATCTCCTCCTCAGAGTGCTGATGGCGGACCTCCGCGTCAGCGCGCCCGCCGCTCCGCTGGAGCTCCTGCAGGTAGAGCTCCTTCCTCGTTTTCTTTTCCCGCCCCCCCGCTGCGGAGCGACTACCTGGCCGCGGACTCGTCACCTGTGCTGAACCTTCCCGCAGGGCACACTCTCTTCATGGCAGGTGACGTTGCAGGTGATGGTGTGGTGCACGCCGACGTCGACGCGCTGCACGGCGTCCCTATTCCTGCAGATTTCGTCGTGGTGGTAGTATCCCGCGTGGCGCACAACTGCACCGAGTACAGAGTGCCCATATGCGCGGCCGGGACGGTCGGCGTCACGCGCTTCGGTGACTGCTTGCAAACGCCCATCCTGTGGTCGACGATGCTGATAGGGTACGTTCGCGGGGTGGTTTCTTGGTTTTCTTTCTGTATCTTGAGCTCTTTTGTGCGCATCTTGCGCTTTGCGTAGAAGCGTTGGTGGTGTGTATGCCTCTGCTGGGGATCGATACCTGACCACACTCAGTTGACGCATCACGTATGCTGTGTGGCTTTGTCGTCGTGCGCTTGAAATCATGCTGAGCTCTCATTCCTCACTTGGGCAGCCCGAGAGTCCTGCTATGGGACCGCCCACCCGCGCGCGAATTTGCTCGTTGTTTCGGAACTGCCTTTGTGGTCAGGCCTGTTGAGCCAGCGTCTACGTGTCCACGCGGAGGAGCCATTGATGCGGCGACAGTCGCTCAATATATGCCTGCTGTGGAGGTCAGTGCCGTTCAGGTGGACGCCGGCGCCGTCGAAATGGACTACACAGCCAAAGAACTTCTGTACAACACGGATGCGTACGCCTTTATGCTCGAGCGGCACTTCACAAGTAAGAAGCTGCGCGTCCCGGCCACTCTGCGGGACTTGGCCAGTAGCGCGTCACGGGTGAGGCGGTTCACTGTCCTTTGGAACGGTCGCCATCTGTCCTTGCGTTAGTTGGTCGTCGTTTCTTTTCGTGGTGCGCATGTCTCTCTTTATCTGCTGCCTCTTCAATTCGTGCGCTCATGTCTTTGTTTCCCCGCTGTCTCTCCAATGGTGTGATTCCTCGTGTGGTGGCCTGCGTGCATCGGTCTCGCGAACTTTCTGGATTTCTCTGTCGCCTCTTTGTGTGCTCACGAGATGACGAAGCCATCGAGGGGGCGTGCAACGGTCGACATCTATGATGTACAAAAATGGGGCTTGCATTGCTACATGCCGCCGATACAGAAGATGGGTGTTGTCTGAGAAGTGGTCTTGCCAGATACTAGAGCACGAGAAAGAAGCACAAAGAGACGTACGAGGCACCGTCGAGAACAAGAAAGGCACTAAAGTCTATCACACACGCTACTGGCTACACACTTTCAGACAAGACACTGTCACACCTCCCTCACCAAAGCACGCGAGAAAGACAAAAGCAACAATACGCGTTCAGGGCGCATAAGCGCTGCTGTTCGATAGAAAGTGGGGCAGTCCAATCCAGTACACGCAGATGGCGCTGCAGAGGAATGATAGCATGGAACTTCCGGAAAAAAATATCACAGAGAGAGACGCGCGAAGACAACAGCGAGACGTCATCCGCCATGGCATCAAAGCACAAATCGTGCAAGCTGCTAAAGTGTGGAAAGCAATGAAAAAGCGCCCTGTGGTGGGCCGCAAAGGAGGTACCCGCCTTGAAAAGGGTGTCTTCCTCAAACATCAGCTTCATCAAGGGCGACGCGTCGCCCATGCGCCGCAAGTGGAACACGACGCACCGTGTCTGAGACGCCACGGCCAAGACCAGCGCCGGGGAGTTGCGGCCGACCCACCCCGTCTCGAAGCCCAAACGCGGGACAGCTGGCACGCCGTCATCCTCAACCAGCTCCAGAGCGTCTGTCAGGAGCAACATCGCGTAGCCGTCGCCGTCCTCCAAATTACAGCAGTAGTCGATGCTGTAGCCCTCAGGAAACGTCGCCTCGGGGCGGCCGCTCGGGGCACGGCGGGTGCCCTCCGTCGTCTCAGACTGCCAGCACCGCCCGTCGCCCGTCATCTTGAACCGGGATACGCGCCCCGGCATGGCGATGTGTCATGAAGCAGCGACCAAGCTCGCTGCAGCGGGCCTCGGGTGGCTGGAGAGTACGATGCCCCGAAGAAGACGCCTGGGGACCACGGGGAGCGTGGGGATCGTGGGTACGAGGGAGGAGTCGAGAGTGGAAAGAGGTGCACGGGCAGAGTGAATGGGAAAGGAGAGTAAACAGACAGGCGCGGGTCAAGGCGGGAACATCTCAGAAGCGTCAGAGTGCTCAAGGGGAGAGGCATCGACACCATGGACAGATGGATCGAACGAAAGGCAACGCTGCGCACGCCACAGGCGCCTGCGGTGGACCGGTGCCCGGTGCTTTGAGACGCGGCGGGACACCGCAAAGGACGCTTGTCATCCCGTCGATTGGCGTAAAATCCAGCCACTGCAGCTGGTAATTGTCTTGTAAATGCGACCAAGGTAAAGATACAATTACTTTATTCGAGAGAACGCAACTGGCTCGGAGGGTCCCTCCCACCCCTCCCCACCCTAGTGGCTTGGACGTCAGCGACCGAGCTCCCGCTGCCGCCGTAAGGCACCTTCCCCGCCACTGCCGCCTCCCGGCGCGACGCCCCCCTCCCCACGTCAACCCGAGCACGAGCCGTGGGACAACCACCCGCCCGGAGCCCCTAACCGCGCCCGCCACCTGCGGGCCTCACATGCCGCTCACAGGCGTCGCCAGGCCGCGCTCGCCCGCCCGCCCGCCGCCTGCCCGCCCGCCCACAGGCCCACTCGTAGCACATGGCAACGCCAAGGGTCGGTAGGGGACGGTCATCGCACCGGCTGGCGGCGGCAGCCGCCGAAAGCCAAACACGCAGTAGCGCACTCCCCCCATGGACCAACTGAGAGTCACCACTCCACCATCCTGTACCGGCTTCGTGCTCCTGTCCCATGCCGCACTGCCGGCGCGGCAGCGGTGGCGAGGCTGCCGGCACTCGCTGGAGCGGCAGCGCGTCGGCAGTGCCGCGGCGCATCGTACCGCCTCGGCCGACTGGCCGACGCCGCCGCGTGACAACGCAGCACTGGCCACGGCGGCAGCGTCGTTCGCCGTCTCCCTATCCCGCAACGGCGGTTCACAGCCTGCCCTGCGGCCGCGGCGTGCCAGGTGCTCATGTGGGCGCACCGCCACCGTCGCAGTGGTGCCGCTGACCGAAACCGCCGCTGCTGCAGCGTGCAGCCGCCGCCCCGAGCTGCAGCTGCCACGTACCGCAGTGGCTGCGGGCCGTCGCCGCCGCGGGCGGCCGCCCCCGCGGGCCGCCGCCAGACGTCGCGCCTTTGCGGCGCACTGCAGACAGACAGCCGCTGGCGGCGGCGACGCTGCCTCCCTCACAGTGATATCGCACGCTGAAATTCATTCCTGTTGTGCGCCGTGTCTGGCGTTGGGCAGCACGTACACGGGAGCATGTGGTTTCACATGGGAGCCAAAGACGATTCATATCACTTTGTGGAGACACACGCTCCGGCCATGGTGCTCACTTTTGATGGCGGCTCAGATGACGCTGGCAGCCTTCAAACGCTGTACAGATGAGCTGCGTTAAGTTGTGAGCCTGGTACTCCGCCGACCATCGTCTGGCCCGGGGGCTAAAGAAGATGAGGATTTGAGTAAGGGACACGAGAACATACATACACCTGGAAGGCTGCGGCGCGAGGAGCAATCACTGTTATCGTGACGCGCGCATGCCAGTCGACGGCCACGGCGGCGCAAAGCAATGCACTTGAATGCGTAGGGAGAGAAGATTCTCAGATGAGCGTCGTGCCACCCGGAGATACAACGCAGGACTTCTGGTACGCGCATGCCCATGTCTTCGATGTCTGCAATGACGCGGAGAAAGCTACGTCAGAAACGCACTCCGTCCATAGACTCACGCTAGGCGTGGAGTCCCCATGTTGATTATCATTTGTGCGCGCTTGTCTCCCGTGCATGCTATCCCGCCACATTTGTACGGGATATCAGCTGCTGAACTCACTGCCGGACACACTCGTACGCGTAGTGGCTGTGTTGGAAGGATCATCTGACCGCGAAGGAGCATTGTGTTACCGCTCTTACGCACACAGGGCGGACAAAGTTCTTTGCTTTACCCAGAGGCGGCACATTCAAAACCCGGTGATACAGCTTCGGGTCTGACGTACATCAGTCGAGTACACTACCGCCAACGAGAGCAGGCGCAAAGCGGTGACACTCGAGATGCAGGACCTGCCCAACCCTCACAACATCTGCTCATGACCGAAACTCTATGGGAATGACATGTCTGACGCTCATCATAAAGACTGGTACCATGCGCGTTTCGGACAAGAGACAAGACCTATTAAGATGCTGTAGGGGCCTGTGCATCTCGCACATGCCAAACACTGCTGGTCATTGGCATCGCACGAGTTCTGAAAGTGGGAGGTAGCATCCAACCCGTACTCCGAGTCTGTCGAGTAGTATGGCATTGCCAGTCATAGTAGCGATTGAAAAGCTTCACACACGATGCAGGAGGACGCATTGAGTCCATGACCAGGTGCCCCAGGGTCCATCCGATAAGACGATGTGCACACAAATACTGAACGAGCACGTGCGAAGCCCGGATGTGAGCTATTGCCCGTCCTCCTTTGCCTTGGACGTCACCTGTACAGCCATCGAAAGCACCATCCTCTGTACGCACGCGTGGTGGGCACCGCATGAAGCTCCTGGGTGAAAGAAGGCCTCAACCGTTTTCCCCCTAATTGTGTACTTATGTGTCTGATAGGGCTGATATGCCCGCCGCTGAAAAGACCAATAGAAAAGACCGGTCCAACACTGCGCAATCGCCCCATTTCTGCGTCAGCTCGAGTCAGCTCGCCAGAGCTCGTATGCACAACGTTGCTGCTCTGTTGTTGCGTTTTGTGACCACCCGCCTACGCAGCACCCTTCGCGACGCGCCATCTCGCCTGACAGTCAGCTTGTTGTGAGTGTGGAGGCCCTTAGCGGTCGTAGCGTACCGGGGCGGAGTGCCTAGTGCGTGTCGTGCTGCGAGCTTGCCTGTAAGCGGTGAGATGGGACCGAACACCTGTCCGCTGCGTTCTTTGCAGTGCGCTTGCTACCGGTAGTCCCGGACACCGCCGTGGGCGTCTCGTTGCGTTCCGGTTGCTGCTCCTTTCCTGTGGTGCTCTGCTGATCTTTGTTTTTGGTACCCATCGCTGGGCGGAGTAGTGGTACCATGGAGCACGTTTTGGACGCGGCACAGGAGCGGGCCATGTCTATGTTTGAGTCTGGGCTTAATGTCGCCCTGTTGGGCCGTGCGGGCAGTGGGAAGAGCGTGGTTCTCCGAGAGATGGTCCGCCGTGCCGTGGGACGTTGGGGTGCGGCGGGGGCTGTCGCAGTTACTGCACTGTCTGGGAGTGCCGCTGTGAGTGTAGGAGGGCAGACCGTCCACAGCCTGTTTGGGTGGGACGTGCGTCCCATGAGCAAGCAAGATGCTTTGGAGCTCGTTCGGAACAGGCCTCGCATCTTTGACAAACTCAACCGCATTCGTGTGCTATTCGTAGACGAGGCGCCTACTATGTCCGCGTCACTTTTCTCACGGATGGCGCACGTGATGCGTCACGTCGCGCCGGCACACCTGCAGGGCCTCCCCTTTGGAGGCTGCCAACTCATCTGTACGTTCCTTTTCCTGCTGATGCTTTGTTCACGACTGCGCTGCGAGCCTGGTGTGCAAAATCGTCGGACGCTACTACCCCCGTTTCTCTGCCTGCCGTGCGCCTTGGCTGACTGCTCTGGCTGGAACATTACCGTCTGCTGCCGTCAGCTGTTTCATTTTCATTGCATGCATGGCTCCTGCCTATTCTCCCACAGGTGCTGGTGACGTGCTGCAGGCAGGTCCGGTGAAGGTGACCGACCGCACCTCCGAGAGTTGGGTCTTTTCGTGCCCGGATTGGAGATTGGCCTTGCATGGCCAGCACGGACGCGTGGCGTGCATCACTGGCGGCCACCGACAACAGAACGACAGCGAGTTCCAGGCGTTGCTGGACAGGGTGCGGTGGGGCAGGCAGTCTTTAGCCGACGTGGCCACGATAAACGAGACCTGGGACACGTTTGTTCCTCCTGCGGGCGTCAATGAGGCGGACGTGACCAAGCTCAGGATTTTGAAGATGGCCGTGGCGAACATCAACCAGATGCGACTCGAAGCCATCAACGAGCCTCTCTTCACGTTCCCTGCGGACGTGGTCGTGGTCACAACCGACGCGGTCGCCAGGCGGCAAGCGCTGAAAGATCTCGGCGACTTTATCGACAACAACTTCGCCGCCAAGATGTCGAGCCCCGTCATCTTTACGCGTAGGGTCGGGCGCTTCCCGACGGGGACGCGCGGGCACATCGTCGGGTTCGAGAACGCGGATGTTGAGTTGGGGAGCAACGGCAACCAAGCGCTGGCGCGCGTGGTGTGCGAGGTGGAGGGCGAGAGGGTGGAGGTCGTACGCGAGCGCTTTTCCGTGTACGACTCTTGCGGCGCGGAGCTCGTGTTTTGCTACCAGATGCCTTTGCTGCTCGGGTGGGCGCTCACCGTGCACAGAGCGCAGGGCATGACCCTGGATGCCGTGGAGTTGGACTTTGGCAAGGACACGTGGGCAACGTGCGGCTTGGTTTATTCGGCGCTGTCGCGCTGCCGCACCTTGGCCGGGCTGCGGGTGACGGGCCTAACTTCCGGGCTGGTGCAGGTCAGCAGCATGGCGCGCAAGTACATGGCTAAGGAGCTCATGGCCGCCGGCAGGCTCGACTCCAACGCGGCAGTGTGGGCGCCCAAGGTCTAGAACGAACCGTCTTGTTTCCTCTTTTTCTCGTGTATCCGTTTACGTTGATAGTGGGAGAGTAGTCGCTCATTGCACGCTGCTTGTATTCACGAAAGAGTGGCACACAAAGATGGACAAGGCAATCATGGTGGAAAGAAGAACAATGTGTTTGTAAAGCCACTCGCACGCGACAATGTCACTCTAAATCACTGGGGGTCATGACAGACGATGCAGACGACGCAGACACGGAACGAGATACATAGGAGTCACTGGATGAATGTACTGTCGGTACCTCGCCGCCACCCTCACGACTACTTGGGTGCGTGGAGCAGCCTAGACGCGAAGAGCTGCTACTCGACGGCTCGCTTGCCTCGGCGGACGAGGAGGTCTCCCCCAACGACTGCACACTGGCGCCCGACGGGGATGGCGCCACCACGTCCATCTTGTCGATATCCTCGGCCAGCAGCAAGGCGGCGTCCGCGCAGCAGGCGCACGAGAACTGCTCAAAGTAAGCCCCAGACACGTCCGCATCATCGGGCAAGCGCTTGGCACCCATCTTGGCCCGCATTTGAGCCTCGTGATTGAAGGTAGCCGTCTGGTACGCCAGCAGCGCCGTGTAGTTTTGCACCCCCATGCCCCGCAGAGAGTTCTGGATGTTACGGATGGGCGCGTTTCGCTGCTCCGGAGCGCCCGTGTCGACGCCGTCCATCGCCGTGTAGGAGCGGGGGTCAAAGAGATCGGAGCACAAGTGGTTGAAAATGTGGAAGCGGTCGGACAGCACGGTGCAGTCCGCCAGCAGCCATGCGACCTTACCCAGCGCGGCACGAAAGGCACCACAGCCAAAGTCATAGATCAAAAAGTGTGGCATCTGTCCGAAGCGCGTGACGAGCATGTTGAGCAGCACCTGCGGGGCCTCCTTCCTGTCCAGCACGGAGAAGGCTAGGATCAGCGGGTTGGTGCACGTGCAGCAAAACGTCATGGCGCCGGGAGAAAACTTGTGTGCTTGGGCGTAGTGCTTTGAGCACATACCCGTCCGGACTACCTCTTCCCACAAGAAGGGCTCCGGCCGACACTGTGGCAAGGCAGGCGCGCAAATGCCCGTTCGTCTGGGACACGAGGAAGCCGCCGGGTACCGCCGCCGAAACTTGTCCGCCAATTGCGCTTGGTCCCCGTCGCCCGAGACCCACGCTTGCTCGTACCTCAGCGTCTCCTCCGGCCCCCCTCGCCACGCACGAGTAAACGCAGCCACGCAATCGGCCACTCCGTCGATACAGGCCGCCGCGCACCGAGACAGCCCGACGAGCTGCTTAAAAAGCCCACGGGCAGCGCTGAGGCCAATACGCAAAAAGCGAAGGTCCCGCAAGAGCGATACTGCGGGCGCGCATGTGGGTGCGGCAGTAGGTGCGGCGGTGGGCGCCGCCGTGGGCGCCGCCGTGGGCGCCGCCGTGGGTGCCGCCGTGGGCGCCGCCGTGACCGCCGCCGTCAGAGCCACCGTGACCGCCGCCGTGGGAGCCACCGTGACCGCCGCCGTGGGCGCCGCCGTGACCGCCGCCGTGACCGCCGCCGTGACCGCCGCTGTGGCAGCCGCCCTGGGCGCCGCCGTGACCGCCGCCATGACCGCCGCCGTGGGCGCCGCCGTGACCGCCTTCGTGACCGCCGCCGTGGACGCCGCCGTGGGCGCCACCGTGACAGCCGCCGTGGGCGCCACCGTGACCGCCGCCGTGGGCGCCGCCGTGACCGCCGCCGTGGGCGCCGCCGTGACCACCGCCGCGACCGGCGCCGTGACCGCCGTCGTGACCGCCGCCGTGGGCGCCGCCGTGACCGCCGCCGTGGGCGCCGCCGTGGGCGCCGCCGTGACCGCCGTCGTGACCGCCGCCGTGGGCGCCGCCGTGACCGCCGCCGCGACCGCCGCTGTGACCGCCGTCGTGACCGCCGCCGTGGGCGCCGCCGTGGTCGCTGCCCTGGGCGCCGCCGTCGGCTTGGCCATTGGTGCCATCGTGGGTGCGCCCATGGGCGCCGCCGTGGGTACCACCGTGGTCGCGTCCCTGGGCGCGGTCGCGCGCTGTAACAGCAATCCGACGGCGTGGTCGGGCTTGGGCATTCGCATGGCCTTGGATAGATCGCGGAGCGCCGTATCGTGCGACGATCGGAACGGCAGCACGACGCTATCAATGGTGATGGCGACTAAGAACGACAACAGCTCCCTGCGAGTGTCCTTGTCCATAGCTAAAACGCACGGATGCAGGTGGGGGGACTCCTTGGCCTTGGCCGCTTTCCCGGATGAGAATGGCTTGCGGCCACACGGAGCACGCTTGGTGTGGGCGGTCGGAACACCGGTTTCGTGGCGAAGCGCGGACGCGAGGGGTTCAACACGATCCATTGCTGCGCGCTTGCGAGGTGTTTGGCCGGCCACCACGCTCTTGCCGCCAGGACGCTCCCGCGACGACCCGACGCTTCCCGCACCCGCCAACCGCGGCGTTTTTGGGCTACTGGCAGCTGCAGAAAGAGCGGCCGTTCGCGTCGGCGTCGGGGTCGAGTTGGCCGTCGTCTTTGCCTTCGCCAACAGGAACTGCGACAGGTGCTCAGCGGCGGCGGCGCGGCTGCTGCTCTCGACCTTGCTGCGGGTCTTGTACTTTTGAAGCGCCGACTTAAGCTGCTGCAGGGTAGCGGCAGTAGCCTTATCCACGTCCCAAACCTGCCTCAAAAGGTCGCGGATCGCTTTCTCGTTCGCCGTCGGGACACGCACGCGGTCGGCAGGCAGCGCACCGGGCAGCAGCAAGCCGACTCCAATTTCGACGGCGCGCAAAATCTTGGCCGAGATGTTGAGCGCCTTGCCCTTGGGGTTGAGTAGGTCTCGGATCACCCGCCGCACGCTGTCACCCCGCACCATGTACGCCGCCTTTACGGCGGCGGCGTTCTCTGGCACCTTTTCAGCGACGTGCTCGAACCGCTCGTTCTCGGCCGCCCGGCTGCCGTACCCCACCCAGATGGAGTCGGCGGCCACACACTTGTACCTGCCGTCCTCGCCCACGCAGCGATTACACGAGAATAGCGCCGGCTGCAAGTCGGTAGTCATGAGATTGAGGCCTGCCGTGGCCACTTCCCGCAGCGACCGGCCGCTCAGGGGCTTATTACAGCGCGCGATGGTGCCCGCAGCTTCCTCCCGCCGGGCTGCTCGCAGCCACATCGTCGTGGATGTTGTCAAGGCCAGCCCCAAAGTCGCATTGTTCGCCATGGACCGCACCCAGACGGCCGTCGCTGCGCTTGTCCATGACAGAAGCACAATGTGGTGCTCGCGGCCGTCCTGCGCAGCAAGCTTCTTACAAGAAGAGCATTTGGCGAGGTGTACCGTCAGGGAGCAAAATCCCCTGGTGCAGGCGATCGCCCCGGTGCGCACGTAGTCGCCGCTCATTTCGTGCTTCTTGTTGCGCCGCATGCACCCATTGCAGTGCTTGGGCGCAGCCACCTCGTACGGCTTTCCCTCGGTGGCCAGCTGGCACACCTCGGCGTTTCCACGCACAGCCGCATGACAATCGTACAAAGGTTGGGGCAGCGACGAGACCGACGTCACTTCCAGAGACATGGTGTCCAGCGACCGCGTCACTTTCGCATCCATTGATGGTGCTCCACTCGCGCGGGCGTCAAGGATGTGGGAGCACTCCCGCGTCCGGCCGCCAGCACAAAACCCACACGAAGCGCGCTTGGCCGTAAAGTACAGCGGCACCGGGAGAGGAGAGCCGAGATGAGAACACAGCGTAACGTACAGGCCGCGCACCACTCTGAAGGCCAGCGACGAGGACGCGTCCATGTCGGCATTCTTGGAGAGAAGATGCGCCTTGACGACCGGAACTGGCTGCTGCATGACGCCACACAGCTCCTCGAGCACGCCGTCAAAAATAGTGGCGTGTCTGCACGTCGTACGGCGCTCAAACATGCAGTCGTCCCGGTAAACATCGCTGCCAACGCACGTACAGCGCACGTGTCCATCGTCGCCGAGCCACACGCACGCGCTCGCACAGTCGCCAAACTCATCCCGCTTCCACGCGCCCCACCTCCCCACCACCCCAAACACACCCGGAATGCGCCACACCTCTTCCTGCCCAGGAATCGACGCCCACTCGTGCGTTAGCGCGAGGCTGCGTCTCGCCACCTCGACATCAATCCCACAGTCGCGCGCCATATTTTCCGCTGGTGTTTGCTCCAAGAATGACCCCAACGCCCGGCGTAGGCCGCGCCCGAAGTTGGCCTCCGTTTTGCGAGAAGACCCCTTCTTGCGGCCACCTCGACCATGTCCTGGTCCTCGACGCTGCTGCTGCAGCAAGACCGCCCGCTGCACCATGTCCGACGCCTGCCCCAAAGATGGAGCTCCAGCGCCAACATGTGACGGGCCCGCAGAGCGCTCAAGAAAGGAGCCCACGCCTGCGGCATCATCTGAAGCGTCACCTTGACATGGAACATAGTCCATGGCATAATCGTTGGCAGGGAGAGCTCCAGCACCGGCGACGGCGCCACTCGGAGCACAACGACCACCCAGCACCGATAAACTGCTGCCCGACGAGTTGCTGCTCATCGCACCAAACGAAGGGACCGCCGCACCGCCGCGCTGGCCCGTCACGCCCGCGTCGTCCGGTGACCCATTAAGAAGCGGCACGAGCACTGCAGAGTCATCGCTGGACGCCGACAGCGACCCGTCCATTCACTCAGATCGACAGATGAGGCAGGTGCGACGGACGTCCGTGGCGGTCACGGGCGACAAGGGCGGCGGCTGCGCCGGCAGTGCGGAGCGCCGCCACGGACGGCGGGGGTGCCGGCAGCGCCGTGGCCGCCGTACGCCGCCACCGGCGGTGGGGGCGCCGGCAGGGCCCGGGCCGCGGTGCGTCACGGCAGGCGGCAGGGACGGCGGTCGGATCGGCGGCGCGGCGCACTGCCGCGGGCGACGGGACCGGCGCCCGGGACAGACGCGCGAGGCGTCGGCGCCGTCGGGGGCGGAATCGGCCGAACCGGCGCCCCGACAAGCTGCCACAGCCGCTGACGCCGTCGAGGGAGGAAACGGCCGGACTGGCGGCGCGGAAAACAGCCTCAGGCGACGGGGGCAACGGCAGGACCGGGGGCGCGGTGCGCCGCGGAGGACGGCAGGGACGACGGCCGGATCGGTGGCGCGGCCGGCTACCGCAGGTTTCAAGATCGGCGGCCGGGCCAGCCGCGCGAGGCGCCGGCTCCGTCGGCGTCGGCGGATGGATCGGCGGCGCGGTCCGCCTCCACGAGCGGCGGGGGAGGCCGGGGCAGGCGGGGCGACGGCCGTCGCGAGGACCGAAGCGGCGGCGCCGTGCGCCGCCACCGGTGGCGGTGGGGGCGCGAGCGGGCGATGCGTCGGGCGCGGTGGCGGGTGGGGCGGCGGCGCCGTGAGCAGCTACCGGCGGCGGGGACGGTGGAGGCGCGTGGGCGGCGGCCGGGCCGGCGGCGCCGTGCGCCTCGACCGGCGGCGGGCGGGGCGCGGGCGGATGGGGCGGCGGGCGGATCGGCGGCACGGTGTGCCGCCACAGGAAGCCGGGGGCGCTGCCACGGGTGACGGGGGAGGAGGCTGCACCAGTGCAACCGCCACCAGGAGCAGATCGTGGCACCTAAAGAAGGCACTAGGCAACCGAGCGTAGGGGCGGCGGCATAAACCGCAGCGGCCGCAATGAATACCGAGCGTTGCGTCGTGGGGGGAGCGCGGGGGTACGCCGAACCAGGTTGGGGGAGCGCGGGGGTACGCCGGACCAGGTTGGGGGAGCGCGGGGGTACGCGGGACCAGATGGGGGGAGGACGCGGGCGGGAAGCGGGGCGTGGGCGGGGTGGCGAGGGATCGGGGACCGATGGGAGGGGGGGTGCTGCTCCCAATTCCTCGTCGCGCCTTCGGCCAGCTGACAGCGGCACAGGAATTGGGGCCGTTCGCTCGCCCTAGCTTCTGCGCCGTGTTATTGGTGGCTACAAGGCTCTGACACGGGCCCGACAGCATCGCGAGCTGTCCCCTCCTGCCTCGCAAGAATCGGCGAGGCTGTGGTTTCCGTGATTGCTCCTGGATGGCTCTGTGGGAGGCAAGGACGATCACAGCAATTTTAAATTCTGTGCTGTGAGCAGCTGTGAACTGCCGTGACTTGCTGTGAGCGTTTCTCAGATCCGATCATTCTTTGAGGGTGTAACTGACCGCGCCCACTCGACGGATGTCGAGTCGATCTCGGCCAATGGCGTCACTCCCTCTGAACACCTGTCGCGGGCGACCACAAGTGACTTTATCCCCGTTAAAGGTAGTTGAGGAAAGAGTTGAACTTCTTGCTAATGTATTGCGATTGTACATGGTACCAGAACATTGCGTTGTACGCAACTGTGCTCCCTCGTGTCTCCCTCCATCCATCCCTCCTTCCCCCACGGAACTGTGCTTCCTGGCACCTGCGTCCATCCCTCCTTCCCCCTTCCCCTTCGCCCC
>Ga0209093_1001352_pt1 | contig 13953 bp, 9 predicted proteins | sample SidtaG_4_FD_187450 | JGI IMG/M metagenome (GOLD analysis project Ga0209093, IMG submission 187450) | Marine algal microbial communities from Sidmouth, United Kingdom - Sidmouth_Male1 metaG (SPAdes) (version 2) | ecosystem: Host-associated > Algae > Red algae > Unclassified | place: Sidmouth...
GTGGCTACGCAAGCTGCTGTCGGCTCTGGGCGTCGATGGCGGGGCCGTGCCGATGGGGGAGGACAACCAGGCTTGCCTCGCCTTGGTCAACAACCCCGAAGCCACCGGGCGTACCAAGCACGTGGAAGTCGCGTACCACATGGTACGTGACTGCGTGGCGCGCGGGGAGGTGACGTTCTACTTCCTTCCTAGCGTGGACATGCCGGCAGACGGGCTGACGAAGCCGCTGCCGGCCCCGGCGTTCGTCTTGTTTCGGCGCGTCATTGGTGTTGGCGCCGATCTGGGCAACGCGGGGCTTGGCGCTACGCCGGCCCCACGTCCTGCTTCCACATGCTGAGCCCCTCCGTGGTCGGCGAAGGTCTGTGGCGGAGCGACCTGGGTGATGGGCCGCGTGCCCTTTGCGTTTGGCATCGGCTTTGCGGCGGTTTGGGCCGGTTGTGGTGCTCGGACGGTCGGCTGGGGTATGTCATGCTGCTGTCCGAGTCGGCGGCGGTCGACTAAGTCCCTTTTGTATTTTGCACTAACGGCGATTTTTTCTAGTGGACGGTATCGTTACCGTCCACAAGAAAAACCGCGCAGAGTGCTTGTGACGGTATCGATACCGTCCGTTCCGGCGGACTTACATGAACTCCAATATAATTGGGGGAGTATTGAGCTCCGCTCGGGAATTCCATTGGAGCTACGCTTACACGCGGGCTCTTGGTGACTCAAGCTCGTGTACTTGTTGGAATTCCATTTTGTATGACTTGTACTTGTTTGTACTTGATTTGTGTATCTCTTGGTGAGCTCCCCCCCTCTTGTGGTAAGCTCGGGGAGATTGTGCGTGGCGTGGTGACTGGATTGTGCGGCGGTGGGCGGCTTAGCACAGGGAAGGCGCATGCTCCGCTTTGGGTGGTGCGCCGTAGGCCCTGCACACGTGGAGAGTGGAAGTGCCTGGGGGAGCACTGAGAGGAGGTTTTCCCTGGGACTGGCAGAGGGGTCGCCTGGGGTATATCAGGCGGTCCTAGTGGGCCCAAGACCGCCATCCAAGTAAACCAACGCATCCACCCATCTACCTCCCGCTTCACATGGGCCCAGCATGCGCGGTGAGCTCCACAGTTGTCGCAGGTTTGAATTCCCGCGGCTTGCTCCAGGGTTTCGGTGCCGGGTTGGAAATTGCAGGTTGGCAAGTTCGAGTCGATCGAGGAATGGTTCCTGGTCGCTGTGGAGTTGGGGGGAGTGATGAATTGGATTCAGCAACTCCCCAGGACCAGTCACACCGGTCTTGTGGCGTAGTTGGTTTTTCGACCTCAACACTGCTGAAGGGTGTGCTCCGTGAACTGGATGTTTTACTGCTGGAAAGCCACCTGCAAGTGCTTGGAGAGACCGTGGATGAACACGATCTTGAGCCGGTCCTCTGCGTACGCGTTCCCACATACCTCCCCCAGGTCCCTCGAACGGGCCGCGAAGGCTTCGGGTGCTTCCTGGGCACCCAGGAAAGCTCGGTTCACGTCCAACACGGCTTGGTTCAGGGTGATAGATTCCGCATAAATCACCAGGGGCCAGTGCACCGCCTCAGGGAAGGATGCGACGGTCCGTTCCTGGATGTGGCGGGCCGTATCTTGGAGTATCATATCAAACAGGGTGGCGGCTGCCCCGGTCAGGAGGGAGCCCACCAGGTGGAGCGCCTTTCCCTCCCAAACTTTACTGTCGTTGCAGGCCCGGACGAGCCGGCCCACGAACGAGAAGAGTTCAGCCGGCTTGGTCCCGTCAAAGCGATCCCGGTCCATTGAGGCCGTCAGTGTCTTCCAGTCTTGTGTAATCCTTGGACGCATCCAGCTCCTGAAGTTCTGGTTCTGGTTGTCCAGGTGGTAGAAGTGCCAGTCGGTCACCGTGTTGAGCAGGTTGTCCCCGCCCTTGTGGACAGGGATTTGGAAATAAACCAGCTCTTGACGCACCGTCTCACCGTCACTCCGGGAGGATGAATCACTCGAGTAGGAACGGGGGCGACGACGCCGATGGATGCGCCACCTACGGCGCGACCGACAATCGCGGCGAGTGTCCCCACTGGTACTCCTGTCCGGTCCCCCGTCGTCACATCTGCCTCCACATGTCACCACCCGACTCCCCGACGGCCCCAGACCAGCGCTTGGAGAAGCCAGCATGCCCGGTGTGCGCCCCGCGGCGAGTGTTTCGACATCCCCAACCATGCTCATCCCAAGATCCTCGGGGAGGTATTCCAGGAAAGGAAGCACGGCAGGGGAGGCGGTGACATCGGAAGAAACACCAGCCGCATAACGTCGACCAGAGCTAGAGGGAGGCTGGGTCCACTCCTGCTTTCCCTTCGACGTGCCGGTGCCCGCCATCGCGGGTCGCGGTATGTCGGTCTTGCCGGTCGCGGTCACCCGGGACGAACCACCTTGCCCAGCCACGTCGGCCGGCGTCGGCGGGGGCGGAGCCAGTTCCGTGGTCACAGGTATCCCAGCCCCAGCCGGAGCCGGGGGCATGTCCGTTGACGTACGCCGGGGCGACGTCTCTTCCGGAGAGGAAGTCGGGGTCGGCATAGTGGTCCCAGGCGCTCAACAACTAGGCGAGCCGGGAGACACGTACGACCAAGACAGAAAGAGATGGCAACCAGGCACAAGGTGAAAATGCCGACACAGGTCGGGAAGTTGCAATCCCGTCCGGAAAAGGAGGCCATGCACACGAGAGCTCACCCGTTACACGGGAGAGAGCTTCCGTTACACGAGTACCAGCACCGGATGTCAGCCAGCTCCCCTGCTGCTCCACCATTTCGTCGCAAGGCACGCTGTGTCACCCCAGCGCACAGGAACAGATAGGGACACCTGCCCAGCTAAGGGAACCCGCCCGAACACTCTTGCCCTACTCTCGCCCGGTGACACGGTCGCCTATAAAAACACCAGAAGGCTCGAAGAGGGAGGAAGGTCGTGAGAACGCAGTTCTTATTTGGAGGCGAAGCCGGGCCACGGGCGCCCCGCTGTCCCCTAAACTATCCGAGCAAGCGATTCCAAATGGCCCCGAATTCCACACAATAGCCTCCCCAGGGGGAGATCTGGGGATCCATATCAGTGGACCCCCCTACTGTAAAGCAGACAACTCAAACAATTGACGATCGAATGCAATCGACCCACAATCAATCAAGATCCCAGCCAGCAAGGACAGAGCCACCTGTCCAATCCGGATCACGCCATGTCAACCGCGTCGACCGGTGCCCCGTAGACATCCGGGCCAGCGAAGGGGCCCGGACCGGTGCCGCTTAGAGCACACCGAACAACGTCTTCCCCAAGTCCGAATGTGCTTTCGTGTCAGAAACGTGTCTCCTGAATGCTCCACGTGGCTCAATTACAGCTCTAGGGGTTGGGGACGGCTCCACAGCAACGTCAGGCACCCCATATCGAAGAGAGAAAACCCGAATCTATTGCTGACCTCCAAAAAATGGCGGTTGCAGAGTGGTTGCAATCACTCAACGGCGTACGTGGACCGATGGAAAGGTTAGGAATCATGTGAGCTCCGCACACAGTCTCCTCATGCAGCTCTGCGCACTAGAAACGCACATCAGGAACTCAAGAAATCTGAAGAAGTTTGTTCATCTCTTGAGAAATCACAGGTCTGGCCCAGAACCCCTTCCCTGCTCTCTTCAGGCCCAAGCAAGCGGCCCAAAAATCTCAGGAAATCTCAGTGAGGGTTGCAATGGCTCTGCGTGACTCCTGCAAGACACGTTGATTGGCTTGCAAGAAAACTGGCGGCAACTCTCAGCCAATAGTACGATCGTGGCTCGTCGAACAGCCAATCCGAATTCATTTCTATGCTGTGTCGTCGGCTCTGCCTCCTTTCTTTCTGCAACCGTCATTTTTTAAAGGTTTGCAATAGTTGATCGGAATCACATAAGTACACGCAGATTCAGCCGGCAGAAATTGGGGGGTGAGGCCCTTGTCCCCCATTCTCTGCACGATTTTGGGAAGTCGGAGCTCTCTTCCCCGTCTTTTTCAGCTCTCTCATTGGCTGGCGCTGCTTTGGCCGCCGTTCGACATGCTTGTGTCGAGGCATCCGGCTTTTCTGAGAACTTCAGTGACGAGCAATGCACTTTGTGTCGCGGGAGAGCGTTCGAGAGATCTCCGTTTGAATCGGTATCGCGACTGCTATGGACCGTCGCATCGAGCACGCGACCACAGGTGACCGTGCCTCCACCCCGGGATGCGACCGTTTCGGGCTCCAGCGGGGGGCATTGAAACGGTCTGCCGAGGGGGCGGGCAAAAGGAAAACTGCTCTATCCGTGCGGTGTGTTCTCAGTGGGGTGCTGGGGAGATCTGAGTGCAGGTGGCACCGTCGGCACGGCCCCATCGTCGTCGACGACCGTCCGCCGCCACCGTCGTGGCGACCGTCTTCTTCGCGCGATGGACGATCCTTAAGACATGTCTGTGGACGCGATGCTGGAGGATACCGAGGACCTGCATATTGCTTCAGCGGTTGCGGCGCACCTGCAGGCGTTGCGTCATTGGCGAAAGTGCGCGCGTGGGTCTCCTGTGTCCCGGCGGCCGCGTTATGTTGGATATCTACAGGGCCGCAGGCCGAACGAGCGGCGTATCTTTCGCTCAGGTTTGCGCGCTATTCTGGGAGATTATTTTTGGTCTGAACGGGGAGCCGCCTGTTCATGACGAGGGGGACTTTGAGCGCCGGTTCCGGGTGCCGCGCAGTGTGTTTCTTAGCGTCTATAACGCCGTGAAGAACCTACCGTTTTTTGCGCAGCGCATCAATGCCACCGGGAGGCTCCAGGCTCACCCCTTGCAAAAGGTGGTCGCGGTGTTTCGAGTCATTGCGTATCAGGAGGCGCCGATCAGGACCGATGAATATGTGCGATTGTCCGCTGCAACCATTGCTATGTCGGTGCGCGAGTTGATGCGCTTTATTTTGGATGAGTTTGGACGCTCATATTTGCGTTCCCCCACCCCTGAAGAACTGCAGCGCATTTTGACGCAGAATGCTGAGCGCGGGATGCCCGGTTGCATTGGCTCTCTCAACTGCAGCCACTGGTAGTGGCGGAACTGCCCAAAGGCGTTTGCTGGTATGTACCAGAATTGCCACGGGAAGCGTTCCGTGGTGATGGAGACCGTTTGTGATGAGGATCAATGGATTTGGCACATATTTGTCGGGTTTCCTGAATCTCATACAGACCTTAACGTTATGCATGTTTCCCCCCTCTATTTATCCGTTACGAACGGGGAATGGCCGCCCCGCACATTTTCTTTCCCTGCTAACGGCACGACCCGCACGCTCCTGTATTATCTTGTGGATGGTTTTTATCCCAGGTTTGCTGGTTTCGTTTCTCCGTTTCTCAACCCCACGACAGAAGTCGAAATGACATTTAACCGTCTTCAGGAAGCTCTTCGAAAAGATGTGGAGCGCCTGTATGCCGTGCTGACAGCTCGCTTCCACGTCGCTCTGCATCCTGCCAGATACGCGTCCGTGGCGCAGATGGTCACCGTCACCAAGGCGGTGGCCAGCCTTCACAACATGGTTACGGAGAAGTGACGAGACGGGTACGTATCCCGCACTCGCATGGCCGCCGGCAGTCACGCGGCCGGCGGCGACGGCGCCGCGGGACAGGGACAGGGTGGTGGGGGAGCGAGGGTCGGGGGATCTTCAGCTGCTGCCGCCGCCGGCGGTCAGGCGGCCGGCGGCGGCGGCTCGGCCGCACCGAGACATGATGGTGGGGGAGTGGGGGCGGAGATATCTGCAGCTGCTGCCGCCGCCGGCGGTCAGGCGGCCGGCGGCGGCGGCCTTGTCGGACCGGGACAGGGTGGTGGGGGGGTGGGAGTTGGTGCAATTTTGTCCGCCGCCGCCGCCGCCGGCGTGGCGGCCGGCGGCGGCGGTGTCGGTGCAATTGCCGCTGCCGCCGCCGCCGGAGGTCAGGCAGCCGGCGGCGGTGGCTTTGCCGGACCGGGACAGGGTGGTGAGGGGGTGGGAGTTGGTGGATTTTTGTCTGCCGCTGCCGGCGGCGGCGTGGAGACCGACGGCGGCGGTGTCGGTGCAGTTCGTGCTGCAGCCGCCGCCCGCGGTCTGGCAGCCGGCGGCGGCGTCTCGGCAGAACCGGCACCAGGCGAGGGGGGAGCGGACGGTGGCGGATCTCTGGCCGCGGCCGCCGCCGGCGTCGTGGCCGCGGGAGGCGGCAATGTCTGTGGACTTGCCGCTGCCGCCGCCGCCGGCGGTCAGGCAGCCGGCGGCTGCGGCTTGGCAGGCCTGGCACCAGGTGGGGGGGGGGTGGGAGGTGGGTCATCTGCTGCCGCCGCTGCCGTCGGCTGTCAGGCAGCCGGCGGCGGTGGCTTTGTTGGACTGGGACAGGGTGGTGGCGGGCCGGGAGTCAGTGCATTTCTGTCTGCCGCGGCCGCCGGCGGTGTGGCCGTCGGCGGCGGCGGTGTTGGTGCACTACCTGCTGCGGCCGCCACCGGCGCTCAAGCGTCCGGTGGCGGCGCATGGGCGGGACACGGACAGGGTGGTGGGGGAGTGGGGGCCTTGGGATCTGCTGCCGCTGCCGCCGCCGGCGGTCAGGCGGCTGGCGGCGGCGGCTTGGCACGACCGGTGCAGGGAGGTGGGGGAGATGCCGGTGGCGGAGGTCTGGCCGCCGCCGCCGCCGCCGGCAAGGCGGCCGGCGGCGGCGGTGTCGGTGCACGCTCCGGTGCCGCCGCCGCCGGCGGTCAGGCACCCGGCGGCAGCGGCTTGGCCGGCCCAGCACCAGGTGTCGCGGGGGCGGCCAGTGGTGGACTTGTGAATGCCGCCGCCGCCGGCGTCGTGGCCGCCGGCGGCGGCGGTGACGGTGCACTTTCCGCTGCCGCCGCCGCCGGCGGTCACGCAGCCAGCGGCGGCGGCTTGGCAGGACCGGTACCAGGTTTGGGGGGGGCGGCCGGTGGCGGATTTCTGGCTGCCGCCGCCGGCGGCGCCGTGGCGGCCGGCGGCGGCGGTGTCGGTGCACTTCTCGCTGCCGCTGCTGCCGGCGGTCAGGCCGCCGGCGGCAACGGATTCGTCGGACCGGTTCTGGCTGGTGGAGACGAGGCCGGTCGCGGATTCGTGGCCGCCGCCGGCGCCGGCGACGTGACCGGCGGCGGCGGCCGTGTCGGTGTAATTCCCGCTCTCGCAGCCTCCGGTGGCCGCGCCGGCGGCGGCGACGGCTTGGCAGGACCAGCACAAGGTGGGGGGGGGGCAGGAGGTACTAGATCTGCTGCCGCAGCCGCCGCCGCCGGCGTGGCCGCCGGCGGCGGCGGTGTCTGTGCACTTTTCGTCGCCGCTGCCGCCTGCGGTCAGACGGCCGGCGGCAGCAGCTTCGTGGAACCGGGACAGCGTCTTTCGGGGGGGGTGGTTGGTGGATTCGCTCCTGCTGGCGCCGGCGGCGGCGTGGGGGCCGGCGGCGGCGGTGTCGCTGCTCTTTCAGCTGCCGTCTCCGCCGCCCGTCAGGCAGCCGGAGGCGACGGCTCGGCAGGACCGGCACCAAGTGGGCGGGCGTCGGCCGGTGGCAAATTTGTGGCTTCCGCTGCCGCCGGCGGCTTGGCGGCCGGCGGCGGCGAGGTCGGGGCACTTTCCGTTGCCGCCGCCGCCGGCGGTCTGACGGCCTGCGACGGCGGCTTTTCAAGACCGGGACTTGGGTGTGGGGCAGCGGCCGGTCGCGGGCCTCTGGCTGCCGCCGCCGCCGGAGGTCAGGCAGCTGGCGGCGGCAGATTTGCCGGAACGGGTCTCGGTGGTTGGGGAGCGCGGGCGGGGGGGTCGTCTGCTGCCGCCGCCGCCGGCGCGGCGGCCGGCGGCGGCGGTGTTGGTGCACTTTCCGCCGCCGCCGCCGCTGGCGGTCGGGCATCCGGCGGCGGCGGCTTTGCGGGACCGAGACTTGGTGGTGGGGCGGCGGCCTGTGGCGGACTTTTGGCTGCCACCGCCGCCGGCCGCGTGGCGGCCGGCGGCGGCGGTGTTGGTGCACTTTCCGCTGCCGCCGCCGCCGGCGGTCAGGCAGCCGGCGGCGGCGGCTTGGCAGGACCGGCACCACTTGGGGGGGGGGCGGGAGGTGCAGGATCTGCTGCCGCCGCCGCCGCCGCCGGTCATGCGGCCGGCGTTGGCGGCGGCTTGGGGTGTTTGGGGCACCGCGTTGGTGCGATGGCAGCAGGGGGCTGTGGGAATGTGGGCGCCGCCGGTGGCAGTGGAGCCGGCGGCGGCGGCGGATCTGGTCATATCCGTGATGGTTCCGTCGGTAGCGATGGCCACGACGCTGGGGACAAAATCGTGGGCGCGGATGCCCCCCCCGTTCCCCGTCATTGCGTCTGTCGCCTGGCTGCCCGCAGGCACTTTTGGTCTTGATCTGGGCGCGTGGGCGGAGACACGGAGTGAGGAGGAGCGCACCGAGCTGAGACATGACCTGGCGGAGGATGTGTGCGCGGACAGAGCCACGCTTCTTGAGCCATACTTGTAACTGGGGCAGCACAAAAGGTTTTTTTTTCCCCCCCGCGGTTTTTTTTTTCCTTCGACTTGTCTGTCCTCTTGCATTTGTCTTGACGCCTTGCTCGCACGTGATACGGAGGCCTTGCTCGAAAGCATCACAGAGGCGGGACCCGCCAAGGGCCGCCGTAGCGGAAGTATAAAAGACGTCAAAGTGATGCCACTGCTGCGCGCAAAGACAAAAGAAGTAGGAAAAAAACCACCGCCCGACGGGGAAAAAGAACCTTTGACCTCGCTGCCCGATACACAATCCACGCACTATTGGTACTCAGCGTTGGTCTCGTCATCATTAGAGTCATCCTCTTCAGCTTCGTCTTTGTCCTCGGTACGGCCCGCGCCATTATCGCGCGTGGTATAGACAGGCACCACAAAAATGCCATCGTTCTCGTCGTCGAGCGTCTCAGACGCGGCGGCAAGAGCTGCCGCCGCCTTGGCCTTCTTGGTCACCAGCAACCGCCGGCCACGGCTCGCTGCACCGGAGCCGTCGGCAGAGGCCGGCGGTGCAGATGTACTCGCCGCCGTCTCCATGACCGCTCGTGCCGGCGGCTCAGGTGCTGTGCTGCTCGCCGCCGGTGCAGATGCCGGCACCAGTGCCGCGCCGGCCGCCGGCGCCTGCGACGGCGCCTGCGCCGGCGGCATACGCGGCGTCGAGGTTGCCGTGAGGGCGGGTGTAGAGGGCGTCGCCCCCCCCTCCGCCGGCACATCTGCGCCATTCGCGGGCGTGAAGGCGGCGGCCGTCTCCGCCAGTGAAGAAAAAGTGCCCGTCGGGGAAACGTCCAACCCGGACGCCGCCATCAGCTTCCGAGCATGCGCGCCACGAAAAGCGACAGCTTCAGGAGTGTCCTGCATCTCAGCACTGTTACAAAAAGCCACGGTAGTACGCTCAGAGGTTGCTCGGGCCAACGCAGACAACGCGTCCGTGCTCGCCTTCAGCATAGGTGACGCCTGGATGTCATCCGCCATGTCACGCGTGGCGGCCTTTGAGCCACGGGGGCGCGACTGGTAGCCGCCGGCACCCGCGTCCTCTGCGTCCTCGTCAGAGTCGCTTGTCGAGCGGCCGCCGGGAGAGCCGCCGGATGATCTGGAACCGGCCGCGCCGCCGTCGGCTGCGGCGGCCCCGGCGGCCCCGCTGAACTTGTCGACGTGCCGCAGCACCCGCCAGCACGGGAACCATGGGCAGTGTACTTGCTTGGCCTTGCGCTTGGTTGTCTTGCCCTTGGCCATGTTCTCCGCGCGGTCCTTTCGCATAGCCTCGTACACATTGGCGCCGCAGAAGCGCGCCATCGCCGCGCTAATCATGTCCTCCTCACTTGGGTTCTCCGTCAGCTCCATGCGCTTGACCGCCAGGTAGTGGGAGCCAAACTCGTTGACACCCTTGCGGATCTTGTCCCACGGAATCTGCGCCCCCCCAACTCCCCGCTCAGTACGCCGGCGGACGCCAGGGCGTCCCGCCAGCAACCCCTTCCATGCCGATACCACCGCAGTCCAACACGTCGGGCCACTCTGGTCCGCCCCCTTAACGGGGTCCTGCGACGTAGTCAGGTAGGCTTTGCACAGCGCAACACGCTCTTCGTCCGTCCAGCCCAGACCGGTCCCCATCGCGGGGGCCGCGTACTTGAGCGCAGCAACGCCACAGCTGACGTCGTCAACGTCGACTACTTGTCCACCGGCGGCGTCGCTCCCCGCGCTGCCGCCGGCTTGTCCTGGTCCGCCGGAAAGTCTTCCGCCACCAGCTTGCCGTGTTCCGCAGGCGTGTCCTGGCCCGCCGGCTTGCCCTGGCCCACCGGCTTGTCCTGGTCCGCCGGCCTGCCCTGGCCCGCCGGCTGGTCGTCGCCCGCCGGCTTGTCGTGGCCGGCCGCCAGCGTTCCTTCCGACGCCTCCGCCGGTGCCCCTGGACTCAGCGCCGGAACGGGCGGGGGGTGCACAGTGGCTGCCGGCGGCCGGCATCCGGCGGGTGACGGCTGCGCGCCGCCGGCATGGGGTTGATCTGCAGCCGGCGGTGCCGACTCCCCGCCGGCTTCAGACAGCCCGATGGCTAGCGGGGGCGCCTGCGAGCCACCTCTTTCACGACGGTTGGCCCCCGAAGGTGTGGCGCTGCCGCCGGAAAGCGGCAGAAAGCCGCGAGCCGGCGGCGCGCTGACGTCCTGCAACAGGGGGCCACCTTGGTCTGTCGGCCCGCCGCCGTTCCCGCCAAAAGGCGGCGGTCCCCCTCCCCCGCCTGTCGATTGCCGTCCGTCGCCGCCGCCGGCTTGAGGTGAGATGAAACCAGCAGGCGGCACTCAGTCGCTGCGCGGTGAAAACGACGCCCGTCCTTGCCCGCCACCCCAGTGGCCGCCGCCTTGAGGCGACCGACCGCCAGGCGTGGGCCCCTTGTTGCCGCAGGCTTGGTGTATGTGAGGATGAGCCGGCGGCGCCCAATCGTTGCGCTGCGGCGACGGCGCCCGTCCTTTCCCCCCGCCCCAGTTGCCGCCGGCTTGCGGTAGGTTGAAATCAGCCGGCGGCGCCCAGTTGTTGCGGGGTGACGACGGCAACCGTCCTTGTCCTCCGCTCCAGTTGCCGCCGGCTTGGTGTGGGTGCCGACCAGCCGGCGGCGCCCAGTTGTTGCGCGGTGGCGACAACGCCCGCTCTTGTCCCCCACCCCAGCTGTCGCCGGCTTGTTGTGGATGGCTACGTGCCGGCGGCGCCCAGGTGTTGCGCTGTCGCGACGGCGGCCGTCCTTGTCCCCCGCCCCAGTTGCCGCCGGCTCGGTGTCAGTGCGGATCAGCCGGCGGCGCCCAGTTGTTGCGCGGTGGCGACAACGCCCGTTCTTGGCCCCCACCCCAGCTGCCGCCGGCTTTTTGTGGATGGCTGCGTGCCGGCGGCGCCCAGTTGTTGCGCGGTGGCGTCGGCGGCAGTCCTTGTCCCCCCCCCCAGTCTACGCCGGCTTGGTGTGGGGACCGACCAGCCGGCGGCGCCTAGTTGTTTCGCGGCGGCAACGGCGCACGTCCACCGCACGAGGGTGACGATGTGGAGCACGGCGGGCACCCCCCGAGGTGGAAAGAGCAGGTGCACCGCGCGAGCACGGCGAGAAGCTCTTGGTGTCGCCGATGTGAAGCGGGCAGTACAGTGGGTGGGTGCGTTAAGGTTCTATCATGGAGGTGGCGCGAGCCGTGAGGGGGCAGCCTGATAAGACACAGGCGCCCCCACGCTCTCAGCACCCGCAGACACCCCCACTCCCAGCATGCATACACACACCACGCACCTCCGCGGGCGGAGGGCGCACGGGCCACGAGCACAGCCCCTCAAAATCCCGACCATGCACCTCGCTAATCTCCCGGAGCTCATCCCCTAAAGGGTGCCCCCAAAATCAAGTACATGCGATAACATCAAATACAATGTCAAAGTACAGAACAAATTGCAGTGTGACATCCCGCCAAAGCATTGAGTGACATGGAATTGCTGAGCAATGCTCAACACTCCCCCCAATTGCATTCGTGACATCAGATGTTGCGATGACCAATCCGATTTGTGACGCCCCCGACCCGATCCGACCCGGCCGCGGTCGTAGTAGCGCGGTGGAAGGTCGGTTTCTTGATCCGACTTAGGCAAAATCGCCCCGATCCGACCCGGCCGCGGTAGTAGTACCGCGGTGGAAGGTCGGTTTCTTGATCCGACTTAGGCAAAATCGCCCCGACCCGACCGAGACCATAGTAGTACCGCGATGGAAGGGCGCATCCGCCGCGACGCGAACTCGACTACGGCAACTCGGGCCTGCCGCGCTCGGGCCGCTACCACTGCGCCATGTCGGCGCCGCCCAAGTCGGGGCCAACGCCAATCGCGTCGCGGAACGCCGTGAAGGCGGGCGACGGTAGAGCCTTGGTGAGTCTGTCGGCGGGCATTTCCGCGCTGGGGAGAAAGTAGAAAGCTACGTCCCCGCGCATCTGGTAGACACGCACCATGTGGTAGGCGACGTCCACGTGCTTGGTGCGGCCCGTCGCCTCGGGGTTGCTGATCAGTGCAGGGCACGACTGGTTGTCCTCCCCCATCGGCACGGCCTGGCCATCGACGCCAAGCACCCCCAGGAGCTTGCGGAGCCACAGGGACTCCTTCGTAGCAATGGCGGGCGCCACGTACTCGGCCTCGGCGGTGGAAGCTGCCACAGTCGACTGACGCTTGCTCGCCCACGCAACGGGACCACCGTTGACGGTGAAGATGAAGTCCGTGGTAGACCGACGGCCGTCAACGTCGCCCGCCCAGTCAGCGTCGACGTACCCCTGCAGCGGCTCGCTGCTACCGTACGCCACCCCCAGACGTGTTGTGCCGCAAAGGTAGCGCAGCACACCCTTCGCCGCGCGCATGTGAGCTTGCTTGGGGCAAGACATGAAGCGGGACAGCACGCCAACTGCAAACGGAATGTCTGGCCGCGTCATCGTCGACAAGTAGAGCAGGGAACCGACTAGCGCCGCGTAGCGGTTGCCCTCCGGAAGCAGGTCCTTCCCCGTCTTTGCGAGCTTCACCCCCGACGCCATGGGGGTCTTGTTGGGTGTTGCCATCTCCATGCCGAACGCCTCAAGCAGCGCCGCAGTGTGACCCGGGTTGCTCAGAGTAATCGTTCTGGCCGTGCGGTCGCGCATGACCATGATGCCGATGAAGTCCTTCACCTCCGCCATGTCGCGCACGTCGAATTTTCCCGACACTGCCGACTTGACGGCCTTAACACCCGCCAGGCTCTTGCCAGCAACGATAATGTCGTCAACATAGACCAGGATGAAGACGCGTCCGTGCACAGGGTGGTTCCGCTCGTAGACGCACGGGTCTACGGGTGACCGAGAGGCGCCCATCTCCTTGAGCTCTTTGTCCAGCTTCATGCCCCAAAGACGTCCCGCCTGCTTTTTCCCGTACAGGGCCAGGTGCAGCCGGAAAATCTCCCCCGAGTCCCCGTCCTCGACACCATCTGGCAGCTTGATGTACATCTCCTTGTCCATCTTTGCGTTCAGGAAGGCTGTCTCAACGTCGACATGGTGAATCTCCCAGTCATTGGCGGCTGCCACGGCGAAGATTGCACGCGTGGCTGCCGCGTTTGGAAACGGTGCCCACGTCTCATCGAAGTCCCGCCCCGGAACTTGGTTGAAGCCCTGGGCCACAAGCCGCGCCTTGTAGCGCGTCAGCTTTCCCTCTGCATCGTGCTTGATGTCAAACACGAAGCGGGTCTTGACCTTCTTTTGCTTCTTGTTGCTCACCTTGGTCTTAGACCAGGTTCCAAGATGCTTGTGCGCCGTTACCTCTTCCTTGATGGCCTTCTGCCACAACGGCCAGTCAGGACGGGCACGCGCCTCCTTCTCGTTTTCCGGCGGCTTGGTCAAGTCCCAGCCGTCCTTAGCCGCCGACTCGGCACCGCTGGCCAGGTACGCCTTGGGGTCCTTCTCCCACCAGGTTACCTTGGGGGCTGGCCTACGTGTAGAGCGACGAGGTCCCGGAGCGGCATTGTCCATTTCCGCGGCAGAG
>Ga0209093_1001354_pt1 | contig 13937 bp, 13 predicted proteins | sample SidtaG_4_FD_187450 | JGI IMG/M metagenome (GOLD analysis project Ga0209093, IMG submission 187450) | Marine algal microbial communities from Sidmouth, United Kingdom - Sidmouth_Male1 metaG (SPAdes) (version 2) | ecosystem: Host-associated > Algae > Red algae > Unclassified | place: Sidmouth...
CCGATGGCGGTGCCGCCATCGCAAAAAAGCTACCGCCTGGCCACGTGCGGACGCAAACATTGGAAGATCTTCGTTTTGTTCCTGTGCCCCAATTGGCCGACCAGACCCCGCGATTGAACTTTTAAAACATTTGGCCGGATATATAGTAGCCCCCCTTCTTTCATCACGGCTGCAATCAAAGTCGAAACCATGTGTGTGCATGGTACGTGGGCCTCGGACCGGGGGTCAGAACAGCTTTGGTGGGGATGGCAGCGGTCACGACGGCGGGAAACCTGCGTGTTCCGGCCATGGATGGAAAAAATCCATATTTTTTACATCGCCATGTGATTAATCCATGAATTAATCAATAAAATATTGCATTTTTGAATTAATCCACGTATGCAATGCATTCTTTGCTGCGCGTTTTTGCTTGTTGCGAATGCGGTGCTGTCCCCACGGCGACGACGCGACTTGCTGTGCCCAGACCACCCGGGTGACGCCGTCCGACTGACGGAAAGACCCCCCTCCCCCCTGCCCCGCCCTCGCCCACGCACGGACACCCCCTCTGCTGCTCCCTGGTGCGCGCTGACCCTCAAGGCGCACCTTTCGGTTGTGAGCCACAGTAAGATGCCACCCACGAGCGGCCCCTCGATCGGTCCATGCACTTTGGCGATTGCCGCCGCCTCGCCTGGCGCAGGCGTTGGCGCCGTGATGGACGTAGATGCGGGCGTCTCGACAGGCGCTGGCGCCTCAACGGGCGCGCTGGCGGGCGCCGCGACAGGCGCGAGCACAGGCGCCTCGATGCGTGCGCGCGCCGGCGCCTTGACGGGTGCGGGCGCCTTGACAGGTGCGGGCGCCTCGGCGGGCACTGGGCGCGATCGAAGGAGCGAGGGTGGTGCGCGAGACAGCTCGTCGGGTCGCTCTTGCCCGGCCGTCGGAAGCGGAGGCCTTCGAATAAAATCATAAAATGCATATTGAATGCATGCGACCAAGTGTGATTAATTCATGAATTAATTCATGAATTAATTCATAATATTAAATACATACATTGTATCGGTGCCATCCATGGTTCCGGCCGAGACGGGCAGACTGTTTTTTTTGTCTGTCCCGCGTTTTGGTGGCTAATTGCTGTTGCTATTACAAATATTGCTGTCTGCTCAATTTCGGCCAATGTGGTCGAAGTCAAGACAGGGTCTGGATCGTCGGGAAAGAGTTGCGCATGCTGCGGCGCATACTAGGCGAAATTTTATATACTAAAGGCCCGATTTCCGTACTGGCATCAATTCGGAGGTGGGGCCCAGGAGGGGGGGGCGAATGCATGTCATCTGCACCCCTAGTTAAGACGGCCGATAGCGGTCTTATGGCTTTCTCGCGTCCTGATTGGCCACAGAAAATAAATGCACCGTTGTCTATCGTTTCTGAGGCCGTGTCCTGCGTGATCTGTCACCTTCTCCTCTGCGGAGAACGTGTCATCGCGGCAGGCCTGATTCTGGGGTGTAGACGGCGGTTGCCAGGGACGGAGGCGCAACGCAGTTTTCACAGTGTAGACCCAGTCCGGACGAATGTGCTCTCGATCCGGCCCACTTCTGGAGCCTCAACCCGATTTGTCTTCACGCGGATGAGAGCCGATGTGTCACGAAGTGCCTTGGCTGGACAGAGCGAGCAACGTGGAAAAGTATTGTCCGTCATCTACTCCCGTCACGGGAAGCTCTATCCCAACAGGCCCATAAAAAAATCCATGTCCGCCTCCTCCAGCAGGCCATCCGCCCCCCTCCCCTCAACATGTCCACTCCCCCCTACGACAGCGCCGCCCAGCCCGCCCCCCTCGGCAGCGTGGCCGTCCATTGGCGCCGCCTGCTTTGACCGCCGCCTCTGCAGTCGTCGATTGTAAGCTTGGATGGTTGTCGTGGCTCGCTTGGCCAGCCCCTCCGCCCAAGCGGCCATATCAGCCGCCTGCTTCTCCCGACAGGCGTCGGTGGACACAACCAATCCAACTGCCAGCTTATTGGGCCTAGTGCGCCGGTCATCCGTCGTCTTGGCGACGCGTGCCCCAGCTGCTGCTGGCTTGCGACGTGGGCCATTGTTGTGGGTGTCGGCGCCTGGGGCCCGCCCGAGGGCTGACAGCTGCACGTACGCGCGACAGCTGCCCAGGAAAGTGGGTGTCGTGCACCGCTCGGCGTCACGGTTAAATTGGCCGTGGAGCGCCTCGAGCGCTTGCTCGCTGTACCTGCCAAGGCTCCCGAAGCGGCGGAGAAATGGGGGGGCGTGGCAGCACAAGGCTTGAAGCTTGGGGGAGATACGTGGCCAGGGGAATGGACCAGCCATGCCGTCGACAAGTGCCGCCGTGGCGCGCTCAAATGAGTCGACTTCTGGGGCGGGGATGACAGCCGCTCGGTTGAGTGTTGGCACAATCTCGGCCCACAGGGCACAGGAGCGACGAAAAGCATCCGCGCGGGGCCCGGGTGCGCCGGACGCCAGCAGGCCACACACAAGCGTCAGCTTTCGGGTGATACGGTGGCACTCGGCACCCTCAAACACTCCCCCGATAAAGGGTGCCGGCGCCACCCCCGCCTTCTTTCGAAGGAGAGAGCTCAGAGCGGCGCAAAAATCTCCAGCCCCGGCCTCCCCCATCTCGGCCACAAACGTCTCCACTGCAAGACTCAGCAGGCGAGCTGTAATCCCCAGAGTGATGTGGAGCACCATTGGTGCAATGTCAGCGGGAGAAAACACCATGAGGGGTGACCGCACGATGGAGAGATGCCGATGGGGAAGCAGGGGTGTCGGCCGGGATTTGTTGTCTCCGTCGCGGTAGATTTCTGTCATCCGCGTCGCGTGGCGCGCCGTGCGTGGCCGACCGGAGCATCGGCTCCCGTCTTGCGTGCAGCCAGACTTTTCCACCTCGGCCCCGTTCTGGGAGGTCCGCCACGCCAGCGCCGTGCACCTGAGACAGGGCCGCTGACAGGAGGGCCCGTCGTGGCCACTCATGGTGGACACCCACAGATAGTCGCCGGTCATGATGACGCACACTCGCCGACGCTCGCCACGTACGTTCAGGCCATTGGCCCGCAACTCCTCCAAGTCTGCCAACCATACGGCACATATGGATCTCAGAGCCGCGTGGTCATCCGTCTTGCACGGAAAAACGCCCAAGACGATGGAATTCCCAACACTGGATGGACGGGGCTGGTTTTCAATGCCAAGATGGACCTTGACAGTGCTCTGCCTCCCCCCCTTGTCCATTGCAAAGCACAGCTGTACGGTTCTCTGTGACGAGACAGGAGGGCTCCCATCCGCCCCGGATCCTGGCGCACATGGCGGTGTTCCGCCACCACCCGTGCCACCCCCGACCACACCGGAAGGGGCCCCACAGTGCGGGGTTCCGCCACCGCCTGGGCTGCCGTCAGCCGACCTCGAAGAGTGCACACGGCCGCTGCCGGTGCTGGTCTCGCCTAGAGGCTCGGACGCGTCTGACCAATCGCTGGCGTCCGAGTCGGAGGCGCTGCGTGTGCATACACATCCACCACCCGACGCCTTCTGTGGCGGCGGCCCGGTGGACGCGTCAGCCAGCCCACCGCCTGAGGCAGCAGTCTATCCCGACGCGCAATCACGGGCAGGCGTCGAGCTCACCCCGTCAGAAACCGGACACTCCAGAAAATTCTGGCTCGAAACAATATCGTCCAGCAGGGCTTGTACAGCTCCTCGTGGGCTGACCAAAAAGGCCGCGTCTGCCGTTGTAGTGACGCGGTTGCGGTCTTCGGCCGCCGCCAAATCTGAGGCCCGCCGGAGGACCTCCCGGCTGGCGAGCCCGCTGGCCGCCCCACCGAGGAACACGCGTACACGAGTCCACGTCACCCCGCTGATGCGATTGGCCACCTTGAACTCAACCTGTTGGCGTTCCGAAGGCCTGTGGTACGGAGCAACCGCCACCCCTCCCGTGGCCCGAGCCACTCCGCAAACAACCCGCATTGTGGAAGCGAGCGCGTCGGCATCGATGGATGGAAACAGCCGCCTGACACTTGCCACTGCCATCGCCCAGCGCCGCCGCTCTTGGCGAGGCCCCACGACAGATTTGCGGGTCGTGACGACGCGTCTGTAAACCCGGGTGACCCCGTTTGGGAACCTCTCCGCGAGCTCAGTCCCTCCCGTCCGGCGCAAAAAAGCGCTGAACAGTTCAGGAACGGTATCGCTGTCGGGCTTGATCGAAAAGGCAATGACAGCAGAGATTGCCAATGGAGTGGCTCCGGCAGCAGGGAGTGGCGTCGAGGAGAAAGCAGCTGCCGCTTCCCCAATAACAGGCGGGGCTGACACTGAGGCCACCCGGGGTGGGCCGTGGGGGGGGGTGGGGAACGGAGCAGCATTGCGGCTAAATCTTTCCGCAAGCGACTTGCACGCCGAGCACACTTTCTTGCGTTCAATTGGGGATAGCCTGCGCTGCCCCTCCGCCTCGTTGATGCCCCATAAATATAGTAGACAGGCGGGCCCGGGGCGCGCAGTGGCAGGCTTGTCCGTTGAGACTTGGGAATGTTGGAGAGAGCGGCAATTGTGCCCGAATCGTTTTGTTGATGCCGTGCGTTCCGTCGCGTTGAAGCAGTCCAAACATGCTCTCAATGCCGCGCCGTTGGCGTCTCTGTCCTCTTCCGAAGAGTAGCACCTGCGCGTCGGGGTATTCTGGTAGAAATCCACCGACTCGGCGTCGCTGATGACGCCGCAGCGAACGGCGCGCCGCCAGAGCTCTGCGTCAGCGTTCGGCCGTAAGAACGGAAGCCGACACCCCACACACACGTATGCAGGGGCACTGCCCAGAAAGACGCGCTGTACAACAGCCGATGCAGGGTACCTGTGGGTATCAGAAACCATTCAAAACCAAAGTGAGCGCGCCGAGCCATAGCGCACGAACGAGAGAGAAATCGAGGTATAAAACTGGTAAGTATTAGAGTTCACGAGTGTCTCCACCGCGCAGATAGAGCGGAAGTGAAACATCGTACTGCTGGTTGGTTGATTTTTTGCCCTCCATGTACGTACTGCGAAACCGGACTGTCGGGATCCTCGTCAGTGGCCGAGCTTGCCGTCGCTCCACGTTTTTCCATCTCGGTCGACTCAATCAGGGGAGGGGCACAAGCCAGGTCGGTAGTGGGCAGGGTGGGTAAAGGGAGCAGGTACAGGGCGCACACACACGGTCGAGCGCCGCGGCGGTAGACGGGAGATGCAGCCAGGCAGCCCGATAGGGAACACCCCCGCGTGCGACGCGTTTGGCCACACACGCAATCCGAATGTGTTCAAATGTTTCAGCGTGGCGACTGAAATTGTTCCCACGAGTCTGACCCAGAAGACCTAGCTTAATCAGGGGTGTCTGGAGGGGGGGGGGTCAGGCACGTGGGCTACAAGCTGCCTGGGCAGCGCCGGCCGTGTGTATCAGGGGTGCCGGGGGTGTACCAGGTAAATCGGACCAGATTCTCAGGCTTGTAGCCCCTGCCGAAGCAGCCTGCACACGGCGGAAATCGAGCGTGCTGTCGTCGTTTCGCAGCGTGCCAAGGCCGGTCAGGACCAGTTGTCACAGATCAATCTAGGTCGGACGCCAGAAGCCATGAGCATTCAGTACGTAAAAGTAACAGCTGGACTTGTTACACATCAGAGTCTTTGCCGCGACCACTGTGGATCAACGTGCTCAACGTGGAAGGACCTATACCGTGTTGCTGCACCACTGCGCTCGTGTCGTCTTCAGGGGTGCGCAGCGTCCCCCGGGGCAGCCCCGAGGCAGCCCCTGTCCCTGCCTCCGTCCCCGCCCCCGTACTGTCCCTGCCTCCGTCTCCGCCCCCGCACGCCAGCCCGCCCCCGCTCGCCCCTCACGCGCCGTTCAGTCGCCCTACCCAGACTCCCAACACACACAAGGGTTGAGAGGCACCGTTATTTTTCCATCGTCTACCCTGTCCCGCTCCTCCCTCCCCCCCACATGCTCGCCTCTCATTCTTCATCGCTATCCGCTTCCCCATCACCGACTAAGAACGCATTCACAAAGAAACGGGCGGCGCGCAGCTCTGCAGCGGTGGATGGCACCTCGCTAGGCATGACCAGCAAGCCATGTCGCCCGCAAACGTCCTCCCAGTCGTGCTCCACGGCAACCCAGCCCACGATGCTAGTGACTTCCACGACGTCCGGGTGGACCGCATTCCCGTCGGGGGGTACCACCCACCGCAGTCGCTGACATTCGTAGTCCGTCAGCACGCAGCCCTCACGAGGTGGCGCTTCCCCTGCCCGCCGAACCACCATCCGCGCCCGCCTGCTAGTCCAGGACTGTACGACCAGCGCAGCTTGCCCGTAGTGCTTCGTGCCATCAGTTCCATGGTACTGCAGCCATTCATACCACGGAGACCCATGAAAACTCGGTGCAGCGCGAATGGTCCGAGCCACCCGGCCTCGCCGCGGGGCGGATGGGCTCCCATAGTATATGGAATCACAGTGAAACAATGTCGTACTGGCCTCAACCTGCAGCAGAGTACAAAGCCCAGGCAGGTTGCGCTGGCACTCCAGTTGCCGCGCAGTACTGCGCGCAGGGAAGTGCAACGGTCGCCTGCGACGCCCGGTACTCGCCGACGAAGTTGCCTCGGCGGCCGTTGCGGCTGCGGCTTGGCGCTCCTCTTCGTCGAGCAGCAGGGCGACCACCTGCTGGTTCACCAATAGCTGCTCAACGAACTGGTCCCGCCTCTTGTTTGTGGCCTTGTAGGCCAACTTGATCGCCTTGTGCTGCTTCTCGTTGAATCCCGTGTTCCCGTCGTAGAGATTTCCCCGCAAACGGAACTCGTCGAGAAGGTGCGCGGCAAGGCGGTGCAGTTTGGTAGTGTGGGATGGGCCGAGCAGCGGTTGGTAGAACGCGACGACCCATTGCTGTGCCCTCTCAGCGACTTCCACCTCTTCGGCTCCAGTGATGCCGCCGCCAATACACCGCTCAGCAAATATCTCGTTCGTGACGGCCACTAGCTCACAAGCGGCGCTCGTGAGAAGTCGATGGTCCGTCTCGTTCTCCACGGAACCAATCGCAGCGACAACGGCAAAGGGAAAGAACGGGAGAGCCCTCCGGTGCTCGCTACCCATCAGCGTTGCCTGTTTCGTTGTCTTTGGCACGAAGTATCTACCTATGACAGACATGTCCGAGGCCAGTATAACAATGACGGAAGCAACACCAACATGAAAGCAAGCAGTACACGTACCAACCTCCGCGTCAGTATGGGCCAAGACGCTACTCAATCCAGTTGCTCGTCACCCACTACCCGGCACCTGTGAAACGGGACCTTCATTTTTCGCAGCCGAACGTACCCAGGGTGAACATGCGGCACGCGTGGACGGCGTGAGGCATGTTTAAACCGCATGTGTATTCCGCGCTCAGTATTGGTGGCAGTGCCGAGTCGCACATGGCCACCCGTCCCAGCAATCTTCCGGAGGCATTCGGGTACTACGTTTGACATTTTGCGGCTGATACCCACGTCCAACACCTGATCATCAAACGCGCAGCGCAACCATGGCAGGGAAGACACACACAAGGCAGGTATATACGGGCGATGTGTTGTAAGTCATGTGACTCTCCAGCACCGCACGCCTGACCTGCACAGATGACGGGTATATACCGAGCATAGACGAGAAGAGAAACGTACGTGCAGACGATCAGATCCGGGCAAGCGATACAGCATGCGCGGGCCGTTGCCAAGCCCAGCCCACGCCACCAGAGCAGGAACCGTACTGTTCAGGCTGTGCTCCATCTCCGCCTGGGAGCGCAATGCCACAGCACCGCGGAAGTCTCCCATGGATACGCAACTGAGCCCGCACCGTGTCGCCCACGTCTCTCGGGGGAGCGCTCATGCCGCCCTCAGTACACGAGATCTCCCGCTCGACAGTACATGGCGTGCAAGGGAAGAGACAGCCAGACTCCTCCAGACACATGATCGCACGCTCCTCCGGCTGGTCACAGACGTACAGAAGAGCACGGGGGGAGACACGCACGCATCCACCTCCTGGAAGATTGAGCCACGTCCCGCCGTGGCTGGCCTTCAAGCTTGTTCGGAACACAACGTGCAAGATGCGCTGCAGCAGCTCAGCGCGCACTTCCTGTCCCTTCATGGTGTCGAGGAACTTGGCCTCCACCTGCGGGATGAACGCCAGGGTGATCCAACGCACCTCGTCAGTGTTGATGTTGACGACCCGCATCCGCAGAGGGTATGCCGAGACAGCGCCACTGCTGCTCATTACAGTCGCGTCGGAGTAGATATAAAACCCCAGTACACGCGTCCCAGGGTGAAGAGTACCATCGACGTGCTCTTCTTGCCTCTTGTACATCTCCCCGTCCCATGCATTGCGCAGCACAGTATCCGGCTTGGTCGTACTAGCATTAGGTTCCATACTAGACGCAGCATCAACACCTCCAGCACACGAAGCATCACGCGAAGGCCCCCAGTACAGGTCCCCGGGCTTGGCAGAAATCACCGCGTATTGAGCTGCTTGAAGTGCGTCCCTGCAGAAGACGGTATACTGCCGCCCGTCAATCTTCATGACGACCTTCCTCCATCTGAGCGGTACAATGAGGGTCTGCTTGTAGCGGCGCACGGCGGCGATGAAGCGCCATACTGTCTTGAAAGCGTCGGTGAAGGGTCTGGTCGTGCGAGCATCCGTGGCCGCTTCGACCTTTCGTGTTTAGTAGAAGAGGCTCTTGAGCTTACGTTGCAACATCACCCCCCCGCTGCCGGTAGTACATGCATGGATGAAGACGTGCCGAAGATCATCTCGCGTCCACGGCTCGGCGCCTCGACCCCCCAGTAAAGGAAAGGCTAACATGAACTGGTCCGCATCAGCAAAGCGTTCATAGTGCGCTAACACGTCGTCACAAAAGCGGCGGTCATCGTCACCGGCGTCGGTGCCCGAGTCACCCTCACTCGCTGACTATCCCTCACCTCGACCCACGCCGGCTTCGTCACACGCGGCCGCAGCTCCCAACGCTGGTGTACTAGAAGCCTCGCCGGAGGCGTCGAAAGTACTTCCAGGGTCAGGTGCAGTACAGCCACCTCCAGCAGTACGGTTCCGCGAGAGTCGATGCCGCCGCTGACCCTCACCCCGACGCCCACCATTGGCTTGACGCGCACACCTCGCGCGAGTAGATGGTTGTCCTCGGCGCACATGACCACCACCATGGTGCCCTCGCGTGAGTGTTCGAGCAAGCTTCAGGAAGACATCCAATGGGAGCGCTTCGACCGCCCCGGTCTGCCCCTCAGCAGGGCCAGGAGGCCGACACGTTGCACCTTGATCAACCAGCATGGGATCGTCGTCACACTGGCCTGGTAGTACGGGCTGGTCGTCTTCGGTCTCGACGCATCTCGTATGGATGGGTGATAGCGCCGTAGAAGGGACAGGCGGTACGTCGCGGCGATGCAGCGCGTTGTAATGTCGCGACTCACCCATAGCAGAGCGAAGCGTACGGCCACAGCCCGGGACCCGACAGGGAAACATATCGACAGTACCCGCCGTCCTGAGCGACCGACCATTACATGAGAGTCTGAGCAGGTGCCAAAGTCATATGACGGTGAAGTGGTGGTGCGTGTCGCGCGTGCAGTGCGTCCGACGGTGTGTACTGACGTAATGATAAATCACCCAGTTTACCGTTCCAGTAAATGTATGCTAGTAAACGTGTGCCAAGATAGACAGTAGTACCACTGTCACCGTGCTGTCGAGGGCTTCAGGGGAGCCCTCCATTGGTGTTCCAGTTGGGGGTCCCAGTGGTCAGTTGTCCGCAGTACAACTTTTCAGTACGAATCAACCGAGGCACGGCTGAACCGTATTGGTCGACCGGCAGAGCTCTCTTGGACTCGAGTGCTGATTGGTACCGCGAGCAACCAACATTGATGAGCCTGTGGCCTTTGCCCGTCACCCTTGGCCCGTCACCCTTGGCCCGTCACCCTTGGCTCATCCCCGCCACAGGGCGTCGTGCCCGCGACCCCTTCCCACGTGGTGTAGCAACAGTAAAGGCGGGGTTGCTCAAGGCCGACGCAGCTCAACGTTGAGCTCTTGAGAGCACTAGACAGGTGTTGCGGCCATGCTGAGAGGATTGGTGACTGGCGGGGTGCACTTGCTCTCTCTGTTCGCTTGTGGGTTCTCCCTCCCTCTCCTACCCTTCGTGGCCTCGCCCCTCCCGTTGACACCCTCGTCCCCCCCCCATCCATCCACTTAAACCCCCTCCACGTTCCCCACCTGGAGAGATGACCATCTTAGACGACGTTGGTCGCATTCTGGAGGCAACCAGTCACGCTTTGGCCGGCGCGATTGAGGGGCATGGTGACGGTGTGACCGGTGGCCCGGCAGCAATGCCCCCTGTTGGCGGTGACCCGGACAGTGACTACGTGGCTGGTTTGGGCGACTCTGGGCGTGCCCACGTCAACCCCGTCAGCCCTGTCGACCGTGTTGCTGGCGGGCTCGCGGCACCACCAAGCACCGCGTCCGCCACCTTGGTCATGGAGGGCCTCGTGTTGCCGCCCAACCCGCCCTTGCTGCCGGTGTTCTCGACTTCTGGGACGCCGCTGCTCCCACCCTACGTCTCCCCTCCGACGCCCGCGGCTCTGGATTCCGCCACGTCGATCGAGACGATCGCGGCAGCCGCATCGAGGCTGGTCGCGGCAGCGAACAAGATCGCCAGCACCTCGAAGCTCTCCATAACCGCCGCCCCCGTGGTCTCAGCGGTCGCCCCCACGGTCGCCCCCAAGGTCGCCCCCACGGTCTCCCCGGCGGTCTCCCCGGCGGTCGCCCCGTCGACCGCCCCGGCGGTCGCCCCGGCGGCCACCCCGGCGGTCGCCCCCACGGTCTCCCCGGCGGTCTCCCCGGCGGTCCCCCCGTCGGTCGCCCCGGCGGTCGCCAAGAACGTAGCCACGGTGGCCCCCGCCGTGCACGGTTGACCCCACGGTCGCTCCCACGGCCGCTCCCACGACTACTTCCAGGGTCTTGGCGGTCGCCCCGGCCAGCACGGCCGTCACGACCAGGATAGTCGTCACCACCGCCGAGGTCGCCTCTGCCAAGAAGGGCACCCCCCCTAATACGGGAGCCGCCCCCTTCACGAGTACAGGCGCCAACGCCAGTACGGAACTCCCCGCCAACCCTGTTGCCCTCGTCGTCAACACGAGCGCCTCCGTGGTCCCCGTAGAAGCTGACGCTAACAGGAGCGCCCACTCCAACGCGGTTGTTACCACACCTTCGGTCTCCCGCACCAGCACGCCGGTCGCCGTCGACAACGCGCTCACTACAGGGACGGTGTTAAACACCGCGGCGGCAACGGTGGTCACGGCCAGTACGGAAGCAACAAGTAGCACGGTCGCTGCGGTCGTCCCGTCGGTGTTGACGGCCTGTGCAGGTGCAAGCTCCAGCGCCGCCGCCCGCGGAGGCGCGGGCGTTGCTAACGTGGGCGCTGGGGACGTGGGCGTTGGCAACGTGGGCGTTGGCAACGTCGGCGTTGTCAACGTGGGCGTTGGAGACATGGGCGTTGGCGACATGGGCGTTGGCGACACGGGCGCAGCCGATACGGGCGCGGGCCACACGGGCGGCGCAATGGACGCCATGGAGGTGCATCAGATCATTCCGGCTCGTCCGGTGACGCCGCTTTCTCGCAATGGAGTCGGCAGTGCACGAGGCAGTCCAGAGAGAGGCGGTCCAGTGAGAAAACCGTCCACTCGCTCTGGTGTTGGTAGTACGAGTGGCAAGAGGCCTGCAGGCCGCATGGCCGACGCCAACACACCTCACCAACTGTACGTTTGTGCTTCTTTCCCCATTGACCGTTTGTATACTCGTCTTTGCATGTGTTGTCGTACTGCATCTGCTATCCTGTGGAAGATGGTTATTTTTCCAGAGCATATACTGACAGAGTGTGTCTTGAAACATGTGGGTGCTTCACTCTCTTTTTCTCGCCCAATCTTGCCACGATACAGACAAGCCAGGTTGGATTTCGGCTGGAGAACCAACAAGGCCGGCGTCCGACCGTTGCGCATCGACAGCAACTCCGCCGCTGCCTCAATGTCACCGCCAGCCCCGCCATCCTCGTCTCGAAAGCGCACGAGGGCGCAAGTGATGGCGGAGGAGTCGAGCGCGGTCGTCAGCTGGCTGGAGTGGTCGCGAGACGGCGCCGCGGTTCCGGCTGCTCCTTCCCCGTGGAATCGTGCAGGCGGCGACGCGACCTTGTACGCGTATATCTCCGCCCACAATTCGTACGTTACAGCCCAGGCGGCAGCGGGCATGGCCGTGTTGTCGGAGACGCCGCTCGACGCGATGGGCCAACCGCCCGACACCCCCCCCCTGCCGAGGCGGCAACGCCGAGACGGCGTCGACGGAGATACGTCGGGCGCCGCGGTCGGCGTCTCTGACGCTGGTGCAGCGGACGTAGGTGGCGACGACGCCAGTGGTGTTGTTCATGCCTCCGCCGGCGACAATGGCGACGCGTTTTGCGATGAAGGTGGCGCTGTCGACGACGGAGGCGGCGACGGCGATGGCGGCGGCGGCGGCGACGGCGCCGGTGACGGTGGTGGCGACGGTGGCGGCGGCGGTGGCGGCGACGGAGGCGGTGATGGAGGCGGTGACGGTGCTGAAGCCGACGGTTTAGACGTCAAACGTACCTACACCCTGCGTCGATCAGCGATTTTGCGGCGCAAAAAGACGTCCCGTGTGGTGTCAACAGGAGAGCCGCGCATTCTTGGCCTGCGACGCCTCTGACAAAGCGTGTACTGGATGCGCTCGTTAAGCCGCAGTGTGCTGATGACGGTTTTCACTGGGCCGACGCGCTGGATGTACTGTTGCGGGAGGTGGTGATGGAGGTACACAAGGTCGACCTGGCGGCCGCGAAGGTAATGCTCGAGAACGTGTACCGGCCGGCGCCCACCAGTTCCAACGGCGAGCGCGGCAGGCCCATGTCCTCCAAGAAGCTGAGGGAGCCCGTGCCCGTGGCTCTGCGTCTGTGGTTTGGGAAGACCCGAAACAACGTCCACTGCAGCCTCAACAAGGTGATCCAGCGCACATGGGCTGAGGGTGCACCCTTTGACGCCCGGGCGACCTCCGTGGCAGCCGGCTTTCTACGAGGACATGCTTTCTTGGAGAGTGTGGCAGGTCGGCGCGGGGTGGTGCTCGCGACGTTGGCCACCATTCTCTACTGTGGCGGCGATCTGGACAAGTGCATCTTGCGGGACGGGCAGAACGGCAGTTCCCTTGTGAAGGTGGACCTCACCACCTTAGCTTTTGTCTTAAGCAAGGTACGGACTGAGTCGGTGCGGGTGCGCTTGGACGCGTGTAGCGACTAGGAGTGGGGCTGGTGTGTGTGACTGTGTATACTGACTGTGCACTACTGACCTTATGCTGCTCTCTCTCTACTGATTTTTCTATCTACCCCCTCTCGTACTCGCTATTACTTTTCCTGGGCTGACTGTACTGGTCCTCCTATGACAGATCCGGCTCTCGTTGGAGCAGGTCTACGTGAAGACGCTCCCGGTGCCGGCCGGGAGCAGGAAGCTGAGCGCATTCATTATACACGACGGCGTTGTCAAGGGTGGTCGGGCGGTCTGGGCGCGGGAGCTGCGGTACCTCGACGCCCAAGTCAACTCCAGTGCCGGCAGCTGGGGCGCGCTCTTCTCGACCAACACAGAAAATGCCAAGCGCGCGGCCATTTCGGATGATCCGGGCGCGCCCAATGCCTCTGTGGATATGGACATCGACGCTGACAGGAGGGGCGAAAGCCCTCGGGCGGTGACGCCGGAGGAAGTCGCGCGGCTCAAAAAGCTGGTGACTGACTGGGTGAAGGAGCGTCAGGACGACGTCGCCGCTATCGTCAACGACGAAGACGCTGACGTTGGGGGCGGTGGTGGTCCGGATGGCGGGGGGGTTGATGGGGATACAAATGCGGAAGGTAAGGGGAGTGGGGGTGGTGCGGATGCGCATGTGGGGACCGGCGGGGG
>Ga0209093_1001355_pt1 | contig 13934 bp, 18 predicted proteins | sample SidtaG_4_FD_187450 | JGI IMG/M metagenome (GOLD analysis project Ga0209093, IMG submission 187450) | Marine algal microbial communities from Sidmouth, United Kingdom - Sidmouth_Male1 metaG (SPAdes) (version 2) | ecosystem: Host-associated > Algae > Red algae > Unclassified | place: Sidmouth...
TGGCCACTGGCGGCGGCCGCGCACTCGGCACAAAATCGCGCACCACCGCCGGTCGTGGCAGCCGTTGCGATTGATGCCGGTCGGGGCGGGCGGCGGCGATGCAGCCGCCGTCGGCCACACCAGCCTCTGTGGCTGGTGGTGGCGACGGGCGCGCGGCGCTCGCCTGCCGGCTGCGGCGGTACCAAAGACATGGCGGCGCGCGGTGTCGAGGCGGGCGGTCACTGGGGGGGGAGGGTGGGGGGGGGGAGGGAGCGCCCCCCCGCCCGTACGCGTGGCGGCAGCGGCGCGTCTGCCTGTGGCGGCGGCGTGTCGGATGACACGGGCGCGCGGGCAACGACGCGGGCGACCGGCCGTCGGGGGCGGGCGCCGCCGCCGCCGCGGCCGCCGGTGGGTGGTCACTGGCCTGTGACGGCGCGGCGGAGGGTGCCGCCGCCGACGCCGACGCCGACGCAGCGCGCAGCGTGTCCCCCCCGTGTGTCGCTGGGTAGCCATGACCGCGCCACGGGGGAGGGCAGGGTCGGACACGCGCACCGCACCTGCGACAACGTGTGCGGCGGTGGCGCCGCGCGTGTCGTCTGGTGGCGCGGCGCGCGGCGGCGAGCGGCCGCCGCGCACCGCGTCGCCCTCTGTGGGGGCGGCGCTATCCGTACCTCCTACCCCTCGCCCCTCAACCCCCCCCCCCCCCCCCCCCCCCCCCACCCCCGCACCATGAGTGGCGCTGCATTGGCGGCGGTGCGGCCGCCGTTGCTGCCGCCATAACCGCCACCGTGGCGGCCGCCGGCACCGCCGCACGGCGGCAGCGGCGGCGCGGGGCACGGCACGAGACGCGTCGGGCGGCGGGCGGTCGGGCGTCGGTGGTCCCGGCGTGTCGGGTGCGTGTTGTCTTTCTGTGGCGCTTGCCTTGCCCCGGCCTTTTGGGGTTGTACAGTATGCTCCGAGGCTGTTTGTTGCGCTTCGCGCCTTCGTACATGGGGGGGTGGCTGGCGGTGCCGTGGTGTGCGATCGACTTAGTGCAGAGAATTCGCATCAGAGAAAGAGTTGTCAGTCCATTCCTTGACGTGGAGGCGTTTGATAGGCCAGTTGGTAACTGGTCGGTTCGACAGGGTGGATCTTCATCAGGCCACGTGTATGACCCAGCACCAATCGATCGTATTTTAGAGTGACGACATTGGCGCAGATGGAGCTGATAAAATAACACCTCGGGCAATGTGAGCCAATCATTCGACCTGATAACGACCCCACGGCATGGGGACCTGGCCATCGGGGACCGCCTCCACACGGATGGCACTGATCCCTGAGCGCGCACTTTCTCGCTGACGCGTGCACTCGTTGCTGCCCGGACGCCGCGAAGGAGCCACCGAGGCGCGACAATCTGGCCGCAGGGAGGGCTGGGGCGGCTCGGGTGATGGCGTACTACCGACGCGGGGGCACCGCGTCCTGTGTGCACAGGCATGGCGAGGCGAGCACGACCGACGAACGCATTGAACACGATCGCCTGCTCCAATTGACGATCGTCTACAGTTGCCAAGTAGCCCACGAAATCAATCCGATTCGCCGTGGTCCATAGTTGCGTCGCCCGTGTCACGGAAGGTCATCAATGAAACACAGCTTCAAGCTACAAAAAGGACAAGAAGATCGAGAAAAAGGCAGCACATGCCGGAGATAAAGGAAAGCTCTCCTCAGCGACTTCTAAGATCTGTCTTCAGTTGTTTCCTCCGATGAGATCCGAGAACGCTATCATCCAGAGGAATAGTCTTGATCCAGAATTGCGTCAGGGACAGTAGAATGGACACTAGACAGGTTCACGAACGCAATCAGTCAGTCAGCCAGCCAGCAAACCAGTCGGGCAGACAATCGACTCAATCTGTCAAATCGGTCAAAAATGACTAGGTGGCCCAGCTCTGCGGCTCCACCGAACATCTGGGTCAGCCAGCCACGGAAAACCTGATGTAAGCAACGTTGCCGGCCGCCGCTAATAGTCGCACCCTGATTGGATCAATCGCCGAAAGGGACTCAACGTTGATGCCTTGCTGGTCGACAGCGCCCCACGGCGACGTCCACACGAGTAACGTCGCGCCAACGAACGCGGACTTGCGTGCAGACTGCCATCCGCAGCTCTTCCTGCGTCCACGAATCCCCACAAAGTACAGCGCGTCTGCAAGAGCCCTTCTGGGTACCCTCTCGCACGCCCTGGATGGGCCACGAGCTGTTCGGCAGACACCAGCACGATGCGGAAGATCTCAGAGGGTGTGTCAAGACCCCACGGTCACAGGCGCCGGTGCCGAATGCAGCCAATGCCGCGTTCTCACAGCGGTGTCGAGCGTCGCCGGCCGTGTGCTGTTTGCGTCTGGTACGCCACGCAGGCGCCTTGGGGTGCTTTTTCGCATCGACTGCGCTGCGCCCCACCTCTGTGCACAGGCAAAGCGGAGCTAGAGCGCGACGACCGCCCATATATTCTCCGCCCCCACCGTTCTCGCCGCCTCCCGCCTCTGACATTGGCACACAGTCACTGCAAGAGTCACAGGAGACCAAGGCGGTCCAGTTGTGACGCTTTCTGCTGTGGAGACGGGGCTCGCGAGACCCCCTTGTTTGTTTCCAACAGCTCTATTTGAGGTGAGTACATTGCCTCCTGTCTGTTCCTGTATTGAGTTTGTGTGGGCACCCGCGCTGTGTGCTCGAGTTGTTGCCGTCAGCGCAATCGATGCATGCCCGATGGAGTTGGTCTGCCTTTGCGATGAGCACGACTTGTATGTAGGCCTCTGCGACACTGGTTCTTACTCTTCCTGTCCCACTGTGGTTGGCACGTGGTCTCAATTCGTGGGCTTCTATGTCGGTGTGCGTGTTTGTATACTGTGGTTGTCTGTACCAGGGAAGCGGGCATAATGGACGGCGGTTCCCCTCGGCTGCCCCCCATCTCCCACATTCTCCGAGACGGTGCGCGGCACGCCCACCTCCCCGCCCGGGTTCCTCATCATGCGGGTGGCGAGCCACATGCGGTCCCGCTCACCCCACGCGTTGCGGCGGGAGGCCCACGGATCCTTCGACGCCCTCACCTCCGCTGGTCGCACACGGAAGCGCCGGCGTGCCGATGCTATTCCCCCGTGGCCGTTTGACGCCGCGGTCGCTTGTCGCGGCTGGTCACCATTGTGACCAGCTGGCGATGGCCGCCAGCGCAACTTCTGCCGCCACTAGTGGCGCTGCACTCAACGTTCCTTTTCGGGGCGTGCCCTCCGGCGGGGCACTGTTGTACAGGATGGTCGGCACTGCCGATGGTGGATCGGTCGATTGGGATGACGCCGACCGGTTTGAGATTGGCAGTTCCAATACGTTTGGCGACCGAAATGTCGGAAGCGATCCCGGTCGGTCGGATGCACGGCGCCGCTCGTCGCCCGTCAAGGCGAGCACCATCCCACTCTTTTCGCAAATAAGCGCCTCAAGCTCCGAAGTGGCAGCCCGTCACAAACGACGTCGCCGTACCGGCCCCAACCACAATGGTCGGCGGACTCGAACGGACAAGAAAAACAAGCGCAAGACGGCGGCGGCGTCGGCGGCCGTGGCGCGCGCCAAGCCAGCTCGGGCGACGCAAGATGACGGCAGAGAGGCTTGCAGGTTCAAGGCTGAAGTGCGTCTGTTCCTTGTTAAGGAGTGGACAGCGTTCGTTAAGAAGCAACTTGGCAAAGAGGGTACAAACCTACAGCTCTCTGTTAAGAAGTCGGAGACCTACATCCAGAAGCGTACTGCCAACAAGGCGGTGGTGCCTCACAAGTTGACGGCCATCCAGGGGGTCCTCGACTAGGTGCGCAAGTACATGCAGGTGCGCCAAAAAGCGTGCCCCACCGGGGCGGGGACCAGTGACATGGAGGACGTGTACGAGGTGATGGACGAGGACAAGGCGAAGGCGTGGCGCATGAGCAAGAAGGATATGGCAAAGCTCGTTAAGATGGGCGAGTACCTACTCTCGATGACAGGTGTGACACAGAAGACGTCCGTAGTCAACCTCGGGTCTGCCGGGGATCCGGACAATTCCGTTGACAGCTCCCAGTCAACTACAATCGGTGGTGGTACTGCATCGTCATCGAAGTCCTCCAATTTCACTGTCGGTGTACAGCCCCCACATCTGCGACCAAGTATCCCGCCGTCCTCTCGTAATGGTGCCTTTTCTCGGTCTCTTGCCCGTTCCACGCCCCAGACCAACCCTGGGCAGCCGCCTGCTCGCCGTGTGGGAGCATCTGGGCGCTCCGCGCGAGCGGTCTCGAAGGCAGACGGTGGTGGAGATCCCCTCATCCAGCAGCTGGTGAGCTTGGTAGACAACAACCAGGGAAAGGACCAGGAGAAGGCGTCGGTGGCGTTCGTCGCTGTGAGGATGCAAGCGGACTCGGCGGCCCGTCGCGATGCCGCAGCCGCTGCCGAGGTCGTGAAGACGGCTGAGGCGGCGGCCAGGCCGGACGCCGCTGCGGCCGCGGAGGCGCAGAGGCAGCACGAGAAAGACATGATCCGCCTTATGCACGAGTTGGCCAAGTAGCAGAACGCAGTAGCGGAGGTGCAGCTGAAGCCGTGCGCGCATCTGCTTCGTGAGAATAAGGACCCTTCCGTGCTTGAATTGATGATGGGTGTGGGGAGGAGCGTGTCTGTCTCGGGACAGGGCATGTCGCGTGGGACTACGCGTGCCGCAAATGGGAGCGGGACACCGAAAAGTGCGGGCGTAGTGAGTGGGGGAGCGGCGAGTGCGGGTACGGCGAGTGGGGGCACGGCGAGTGGGGGCGGGTGTCCGACGAGTGGGGGTGGCGGTGATCGTGCGACTGGCCAATCTGAGCATGAAGGCGATGGGGATTGTGTGAAGGCGGCTTAGGTATACAGGTGGAGCAGTGTGCCATGGTCCGCGGGGCTCATAGACGTTTGTGTCCTATGTTTGAGGCACATGTTTGTAGGCAATGATGAAAGTTGGCGACAGTGGCAGCAATCCCGGAGCCACGTTGCCCACTGTGCAGGGAGGGGGCGGGCTCAGCCTTCCGATTGTGCAACTGATGCAGACTGGCGGCAACTAGGACTATGCGGGCTGCCGCTGGGAAGCGTGGGAACGAGTGACAGTTCTGAGAACACTTTCATCTTGCTTGTGATTGTACCTGAGGCCAAGTTCCAACGAACACGAGACAGAAGCCCGTTGCACTCAGTACTTTTAATGACCCATGGTCTTCACGAACGTCAAAGCATGCCGCTTGAACCGTGTGCGACTCTCATCGGCTCCATCATCCGCCGGCATCGGGTCAACCGGTGCATCAGTGTAAATGGCCACAGGCATATCGCCATCTGTAACGGAGTTGCACACGTTGTGCAACACGCAGCACGCCATCACCCAGTCCCAAGCCCGCAAAAAGTCCCTCTCACTTCCAATGGGAAGACGCAACTCATGCAAGCTCGCCCATCTCCCCTTCGACATTCCAAAAGTGTGCTCAGAAAGAGCGCGAAAACGAGCAAGTTTCCAGTTGAAGTTCTTATTGGGCTTTGATTCACCTTCGGTCCCTTTGTACGGGCCAACGACCCACACAGTGTAGTGCATTCCCTTGTCACCCAAGAGATGCTCAAGAAGAGAGAAATGCTCACCTGGGCGTTGCGACCAGGCCGCATGGTCCTGTACCAGCGCATCGCCAGCAGCCCCCGTGAACCCCAGCGTCACGGAGATGATGTTGCGGTGATGATCGCACACCAACAGCACATGGATACTGTACCGGTCGTGCCGGTCCCAGTAAGTCCATGGCTGCGTACGCGGGGCGTACGTCAACGGCACCTGTGAGCCGTCTGTTGAGCCGATGCACCCGCGGAATCCAAACGCCTGCCACGCGTAGTCTGCCAGGTCCTGGCGCGTCTGAGGGGATGGGCACACAATGTAGTCTTTCCCCAGCTTCTTCACAGCGCGCACGAACCGCATGGTGCAGTTGTTGACGGACCCTGGACTGATGTGGAAGAGGTTTGCGACCTCCACGACACCTGAACAGACCCAACGGAAAAACCGAGAAAAAATAATAAAAAAGAGTTTAAAAAGGAATAAAAGAGACCAGGTCGGAGACCACAACAGGGGGAGTAGAGCGAGAGGAAAAAAACACGACTGATAGCAAAAAAACATTACTTGCAATGGGCTTCTCAAAATCACGTACTGGATGAGTTGCCGTAGTGCCCGAGGCGGTAGAGGCCCACCTTTTGGATAAGGTCCACAGACATTGCCCGCCGTGTACGCCGTCGTGACCCTCGAAGGTGTGGCTCCAGCAGACCGGCCAGATGCGCATAGGGGGAGCGGTCCATGCGCATGTACAAACGCCAGTAGTGCTCAGGCAAAGCAGGCAGGACGTAGAGGAGCCAGCTGGAACTTTTGGGAACAAAATCCCTACGCATCCGCAGGTATCTCCGCTGCATCAGGGTGCGGAGCCGCGATCGCTCTCGTGCAAAGAGAAGCTAAAACGAAGGAGGCCACAGGCGCTCCATATTGCGCAGGGGCATCGTCCCCGTAACCTCGAGCGCCGCGAGAACACACAGAAACCGCACGCATCGCTCAGCTCGCCGTATGGCCACCTGCCGTTGCGACAAGCGCACAATCGTGGGTGTCGGCGAGCAACGGTGCCCTTGTGAGGACGGGATGGGGCGCCCCAAGATGCGCTGTGGCTCCTGTCAGCACCGGAGTGCCCATCAGATGAGTCGAAGAGTCGCCGAAGAGCCGCTACGTACGCTGACAGCAGCGATTCTGAACTTTATTGATAACTCCTCTGCAGGATGACATGTGACCAGCATATCTGTACAGTGTGTTCACCAAATTCGTGCGAGCCCGCCTGACACTTTTATGAGTGACTGACACTCTGGCAGGCTGGCTGGCTGGCTAGCTGAGTTTGCGTTCGTGAACCCCCCTACTATGTCGGTTCACGCAAGACAAAGGGGTCTCGGTTCCTGGACCCCTCTCGGAATCGAGGTGACTGTCAGCCAGGATCAATTTTCAGGACCATTCACGTTGCACAATGCGGTGATTCCACTCTGTGAAATGAGGAAGGCACAGAAAGATGGACAGCCATCGATGGATGCACATCGCCCGGCCGCTCGTGATTGGACCAGTCGAACAGCTCGGCACATACGTTGATCCATGTTGACTGCAGGGTACCGCCAGTCAATAGACGAGTTCACGCGGCCGGCCAGTGGCACACCGCAGGCACCACGGCCTCCGCCTGTGAGGAAGGCCCGGGGGTCAGCACAACAAACGTGTGGGAGCGCGCATGGGCGCTACGGCGTCGGCGCAGGGTGAGGCGTGGGGGCCTCGGCAGCGTTGTGCGAGGGGGAGCATTGTGGAGGGGGTGCTCGAGACGCCGTCGTGTGCGGCGGCGCACCCCACCCGTGCTGGTGGTGTCGTCAGGAGCGCTGAGCGGTTTCTATCCCACTCTGTTCACTGCGCGCCGGGGTTCTGTGCTGCGCACACGCTGCCTCTCCCGCTGTTGCCCGGCCACGGGACACGGCCGCTGTTCGTTCCTCCCTATAATAGAGCATGAGCCTGGTGGAGTTTGACGCTGCGGTACATCCACCGGCACATGAAGCATGGGCACCCGCTCGGCTAGTACCGCTGGACTACTTTGAAACCTGTCGGCGGACCCGCTCACGGCGCGGCGCCTTTTCTTTTGGTTTTGTAGTGAGGTGAGTATCGCTGCCATGTGTTACCCCCCCCCGCGCCCCCGCAATGTGATCGTCTGGTGTCCGCGATGAGTGTGCTACCGGTTTGGTTCATCGGGATGGGTGCTGCATGTGCTAGTAGGGGACGCTGCTGGCGGAACATCTGCTCAGAGGCATGGTTCTGACACTGCTTCACCCGCCCCATGTTTCTCGTTTATCCTATGCCCTCCCACCTGTTTGACTACTGATGGAAGTGTGCAGTGAACAACAAAAATGATCATGAACATCAGGTTTGGGCGGCTGCCGCCCATTTCCTCCCTCCTCTCCACCACCGAGAACGCTGCCATGACGCAGCAGTCCCAGACACCGGCCGCCACGTCGGCACCCTCTCCCGCCTTTCCGGCCGCCAACCCCCACCCGCCCTTTTCAGCGAATCCGCTCCCGCTCTACGTGCAGCGCCCAAGCCAGGAGGCGGCCAGTGTCCTGGCGGCGCGTTGCCATTCCCCCCCCGCGCGTCCTGCCAGTAGCTTGGCCGACGACGGTGCGTCCGCGGTGCAAGATGCACCTTCAACGTTTGGCCAAGTGTTGAAAACCCACATCGGTGGCCAAGAGTTGGATGACGATTTCGAGAATCCTACCAGTGGTTCAGCAGTCGTCCGTACCAACCATTTGGACAACGGCTTTCCTTCGGGGGGGGCCATGTTGTACCTGTCGGGCAAGGAGGCCCCCCAAGACTCGGGGGATGCCAGCCGTGCGGGCACGCGCGACGAGCCGATCGACTTAGACGGTGAGTCAAGTGCCGGTCGACCGTCGGCACCGCCGCCCCCGCCGGACTCCTCTTCCGACGAGTCGTCGGCCGCCGCCCCACGAGGGAGCCGGCGTCGAAAAAGGAGCAAGATGGTCAAAGGGGGCGTAGCCTCCAGCCAAAAGCGCAAGGCGGTGGCTTCGGCGGCAGCAGGCAAAGACAACAAATTCAAAGACCAGGGTGTCTGGGCGGCCAATTACCGGCTGCTCGTGCTTAAGTGGTGGTCCCAGTTCAACGTCATGCAGCTGGGAAAGGACAGTGCCAACAAGCAGCTGTCCATCCCCAACGCGGCCATGTGGGTCGTGGCGTGTCTCTCTAAGAAAATGAACAACCCGCTCAAGCCCCTGAAGTACGATGCCGTTCATTATCTGATGGACACGGTGCGGGTCTATATGGCTGAACGCGCCAAGATCAAGGCGCACTCGACGGGTCTGAGCCCGGCCGACATTTTGGCGGCCGAGAAAGAGAACGACGCGAGGAAGGCGGTCGATTGGCACATGACGACCGTCAAGATGGCCGGACTCGTCGAGGTGGCGGCCGGCGTGCTCAAGAACACGGGAAGCACGTGCAAGACGATGCCCGTCACACACGGGCGGGCATCCACCCGAGGTGCACACGCGGCTGGCGTGCCTGAAAAGTCCAAGCCGCATGACGACAAGTCCGCGTCGGATAGCAATGCAAGTGCAGCAGATAAAAGTGGCACCCCTTGTCCTTAAAGTTCAAGCTCCAGCTCTATTTGTGTGGGCGGTGTGCTCCCGCCGAGCATCCGTTCGGGGCCTAAGTCAAGCACGCCTGTTGCCCCACCAGCGGCACTGCCAACTGCGCGACGGGGAGGACCAAGTTGTCGTACCCGGCGCTCCCTCACGGCCGACGAGGATGGCCGGGCGGCTCTCGGAGAAAACGGCGCGATCCGGGCGATCGTCGAAAGCACGCGCTCGGCGGCGAGTGCGCGGGCCGCTCAGGCGTCCGTGGCCAAGCAAACTCTGGAGATGCTGGCCGCTGCTGCCGCATGTGCGGCTGAGGCGACTCTGGCGGCCACACAGTGCCAGATCGAGTTGGACGTCATGCGCGAGCGCCGCGAGAGCCGCGAGTCTGAGCGACGCGGCCGCAAGAGCGAGCAGCAGGCAGCAGCCGCCGTGCTGAAGGCGCAGAGCGCGGTGCCCTCGGAGAAGCTGACGGTATTGAAGGAGTTGTTTCTCGCGACGAGGGACCCAACCGTCTTGCGCGCGATTGCGTCGATGCTGGTGATGGGTGAAGCGGGGTGTGCGGGCTCCGCATCGGGTGGCGTAGGGCTTTCGGTGGCTGGTGATGGGGAAGAAGCGGCGGAAGTGTCGAGTGCGCTACCAACCACGGGCGTTCTGGGGGGCGGGTGCACACGTTCGCGACCTGGCGGGGGGGTGAATGCGAACCCCCCCCCGTCGGTGGCGTCGGACGGGGACTTGAGCGCGCACCTGGGTGGCGGGGTGGCAGCGGACAGAGGAGGTGTCCACGGTGGTAGTGGCGGCGAAGTGGACGGGGTCGAGCAGTCCAGCGATGGACAACCCAGAGAGTGAAGTGGTCGCGGCCGTGTCCACTGGATGGGTAGCTGGTGTTTTTGGCGGGCGGGTGCCCTTCCTTCAGCGTATGAGCGCCATGGTAGGCATTGACAGTTCTTTTTTTTTCGTGTGGTCCGGTGTTGGCCCATGAGATCTGGAGTTGCGACTTACAGAGGGTGAATACAACGCCACACATCGATCCCACTGTAATCAGTACTGGTACATGCCTGTAGCCTTCATACAAGCAATTACATCCCTCTTAACTCGCGACCGAGTCGCCTCGGCCGTGGGATGAGCCGGTAGGGGCTCCTCTACCGCAGGAAGTGTCGAGATGGGCTCAACGTCTCCGTCGTTCATGGCGTTACACACGTTGTGGAGCACACAACACGCCAGTACCCACTCCATGGTCGCAATAAAGTCCGCCTCAGACCCAATAGGAACGCGCAGCTCGTTGAGGCTTTCCCAGCGTCCCTTCACAATGCCGAAATTATGCTCAGAGAGGACACGAAGGCGAGCGAGATGCCAGTCGAAGGTCTTCTTAGTGACGGTCTGCACACGCTGGCCTTTGTAGGGACCCACCACCGCTTCTGAATAGTGCATCTCTTTTTCGCCAAGCAAAACCCATCAGAAAAGTGCTCACCTGGAAAATGGGCCCAGTCCGCTTGCTGCTGTACCATGGCGTCAGACGCCGCACCTGAGAAGCCAAGCGTCAAAGAGATAATGTTGCGATGGTGATCACTGGCGGCCAGAACATGAACACTGTAGCGGTCGTGTCGGTTCCAAAAGGTCCACGGCTGCACGCGTGGGGCGTACGCGAGGGGAACTTACGAGCCATTAACAGACCCAATGCACCCACGAAAACCGTACTTCTCCCATGCAAACAGGCCAAGCTCCGCCCTCCGGCTCTCGGACGGCCAGACAATTTACCTGCTCTCCAGTTTGTTGACCGCATCAATGAAGCGGCTGGTGCAATTGTTGACCGTCCTTGAGCTCACCCCAAAGATGATGGCTATGGCATTGACACCTGTGGAGAGAAAATCATAAACAAACAGGAATAATCGTGTGGTAGAGAAGGTATCAGTCCGTGCCCCCATCAATGGTCTTTGTCTGCCACGCGTACCTCCCCCCAGGCGTTGACATTACGTAACGTACTTGCAGAGTTTCCGTAGTGTCCCAGCCGTGAAAGCGCAATCCTCTGTAGCCGGTCCACAGATATCTGTCTGTCCCTAGACACGCGAGACTCTGGGAGGTGCTCGCTGAGAAGGCCCGTCAATGGCGTATACGTGCTGCGGCGCATGCGCACGACGTTTCGCCATTGATGCGCAGGAAGGTTATCCAACACGTACGTGCCCCACTCCGCGCTCCTAGGGACGAACTCGCGATGCATGTGTAAGTATCTGCGTGCCAAGAGAGTGCGTAGCCTGCACGAACGAGTACAAGGAGAAAAAGGCACGCTTGTACATCGTCCTCACTGCCGTCTTCGAGCCCCTCTGGACCACATAAACGAGTTACCTCGAGGGCAGCCATGACCTCCAGGAAGCGCACACGACGAGTCGCTTTGCGAATTGCTCGCTGCCGCAGAGACACGCGCATAGTCGCGTGTACCGCTGCTCGCGGCGAGGTGTTGTGAGGGTACTGACGGTGCGATTATGATGATGAAACGACCGGCTTGTGACTCGGAATTTTGTCACACGTGGGTCTTGCCACGCGGGGTTTCGCTCCAGATTCATGCCGTCGATGACTTGGCAGTCTGGCACAGACAATTGAAAGGATGAGCTGTACGTCTCCGCGGTCAGATTCGGGCAAGGCCTCCTGACAGACCCCCAAGATCCCCAGACCCCTCCAGGACCCAGACCCCTCCAAGGATACGTGAAACCCCCTACTGTACGGGCTGCAACAGCCTCTATTCCGGGCCAGAATCGGCGATCGGCACAGCTCGGAACGTCATTGTCGCCCATGCCCAGATCTGGGCCAATAGGATTTCAGAGTGCCTCCTTCTCTGGCGCCGATTCACGGCCCCTACAATCTGCCTTACTGTACCAGATTGGCGATTTTTTGGGTTGGTTCACCACGATCCAGCGGCCGCTGCACAGAGCGGGGCGGGGGGTGCGTGCCTGCGGGGCCCTGTTTTTCTTTCTTTGATGACCCCGCGTGTCAAGGAGGAGGCAACTCAACCCCCTGGGAAGTAGCGAAGCTACATGGGATGCGAAACTGGGGCTTGTCTTGTCTTGTACTGCCGCTCGTGCCGCTCTTCGGCGGGCGTCACACTGCGGCCGGGGTGGCGGGCGGGGCTCGATAGCAGTCTCTCCGAAACACGCACTGCGCCGTGCGGCACGCGGGCTGGCATTGACGCACGCAACTTACAATGGTGGGCTCTGGGACGCCCTCAAAGACTGGAATGGGAAGCAAGAAGCGCAAAGAAGCGCGAACTCCAGCACAGGTACTCTAGCCGAAGTAAAAAAGAAAACGAAATTACCGTTCACGCCGTTGTACTGAGAAACCCAGAAGGCCAACCCACGATCTGGACTTGATCAAGTCCGATGACCTCTGGTCGCTAAAAATAAGTTGAAGTCGTACTTGGTAGATGTTCCACATCAACCATCTATATGCCTTCCTAATGTTTGAGGCCCGCTCCCGAAAACCTCGCTTCGGGTCCACGCAGAACGTTGACGTTCGGCTGCTGTTCCGACTGTTGGGGCTGCTGAAAAAGGCAGGATGGACCCAAATCAATGCTTACATCATGCCACACGGAAGCACCAGTCGTGACTACAACGAGGCCGGCTGATCCTGAATTGTCGGTATGTGGCCTACCTACAGTTGTTAGATGAGTTCTGGGCAACCGCCGCGTTTGTAGTATTCTCGTTTCCCCCCAAACGGCGGACGTACGGACGTTCGGCGTTCGGGCAAAAAACCACGTGGTGCGAAACGACCCTCAGCCGAAGGGCGACATAATGAGCTCCCGTTCGAGGCCACCACAGACCCCGCGCCGGAAGATTCTGTCACCACCGATTCCAGCATCCTGGCCACAATGTGTTTCTGTTGATGTCACTTGTCAAGCACCAGAAATGTGGCTCCTTGCAATAGAATTCCCATTGTGCCTGAACGGTTCGGAACAAAGATACAGCGGTTTGAACTTTGTGTATTCCAAAGTCATGTGAGTGACCGTCTCGACGGATAAGAGGTGTTCTTCAGTTCTCCTGTGAGTGATGGCATGTGACAGGGTTCTCCTTGATTGTGTCAGGCACATGCAGGGAGGTCCAGGGCTGAGGGCCCCCAGGGCTTGCTTGTGCAGCTCTTTGAACCTTGTAGCTCCCCCTCCTGACGCTGCCATGTGGAAAGTAACGAAAACGTGAAAAATGTGCTCATCCTAAAGTTTCTTCGCGAGCAGTCGGGCGATCTCAAAAAATTCAGCTTCGTTGGAGAGATCTCGATGCGGGCTTCACGATGGTGGGCGTAACTCCGAAATTTTCAGCGGGCATACAGTGACTATTCTATTGTAGGGAGCCACAAAAGTTAATGTCACTCGGCAGCCACAAGAAAATGCGCAAGAGGCATGATATTGAAGCACGTTTGTACTTGAGCTGTCTCTTTGAACTTTGAGTTCTGGCTTCAAATTCGTGGTCAGAATGACTACCGACGCTCTACGGAGATAGACAACCAGTACCACGTCACACGATCACAATAACGGCCCCGGGCGCTGGGTGGCAGCTATCTTCCCGCTGCAAGCCTGGTGCCCCCTTCGCAGTCGGACCGGCACGAGGAGGGAGGTCAGCACGCATAACGAACGACGGGTGAAATGGTAAGGTGCCCCAACTGCGATGAGGAAGACGGCGGAGGGGGAGATGTCAGGCTGCGAAGGGCGGCAGCCGCGGAGTGGGCGCTGGTCGTTCGATCTGCTGGCCACTTGAGGGCGGGAAAATGAAAATTACTGGCGTGAACACGATGGGGGGGGG
>Ga0209093_1001356_pt1 | contig 13929 bp, 15 predicted proteins | sample SidtaG_4_FD_187450 | JGI IMG/M metagenome (GOLD analysis project Ga0209093, IMG submission 187450) | Marine algal microbial communities from Sidmouth, United Kingdom - Sidmouth_Male1 metaG (SPAdes) (version 2) | ecosystem: Host-associated > Algae > Red algae > Unclassified | place: Sidmouth...
AGCCGCATCCCCATGCGGCCCCTCCCCGCGCGGCACTGCATTTGCTCATGCCGTGCCACGCGGGGCTCCGCCGCACCTACGCCGAAGCGGCAGTCGTGGTGGGCGTAGAAGCCCCCACGTCAGGCGCGGCCGGCGGCGGGCCGGGCGTCCCCGCCCGGCCTTGCGTGCGGCCGCCGTCCGGTTCTGGCGCCAACAAAGAAGATGAATGGTGAGCTGCGACTCGCTTCGAGTACATGCAGGATGTGCCATGTTGGCCATTTTGCCCACACACTGCCCGCTTCGGCGGCAACCGCCGTGGCGGCCACCCGCCCTCTGGCGGCGGGCGCAAAGTCCGCCGTCGCAGCTGCCTCTCCCCCCCCGCCTCCATTTCTTTTCCCCCGCCGCCTCCGCCGCTGCTTGGGGCCGCCGCTGCATGGGGCCGCCGTTGTTTGGGGCCACCGCCGCTGGCGTGCCCCACCCCCTCGGTTTGTTGTGTCTACACTTCACTCCCCGATCCTCCCGCTCCCCAGCTTCACCCCCCTTCGTCCTGCTCTTCTGCCCTACTATGCGCGCGCATGCCGACAGGGCGCGGTTGGTGGCTACTGCCGCGCTCCCTACCGACCGCGTCGACCTTGGCGGCGCCAACGGCGCGCGCCGCGAGCGGCCACCCTTCCCCGCCGCGGCCTCGTTGGCTACCCCGGGGCGGCGTCAGCGGTCCCGCCAGCGGGCGGGGCGCGCGCGTCGCGCGCCGCGGCTGCAGGCACGCCCGTTGACGCCGTTGCCAACGCACGCTTCGCAGAGGGGGTGCGGATGGGCTCGCGATGTGCGGGCTCTCTCGCCGTCCCCGCCCAACACTGCTCCGTCGCTTCCGCCCTCGGTGGCAGCGGCGAGCGGTGAGAAGCGGGCGGCAGCGACGTGCGCGTGCGGTGGGCGTCCGCGCGGCGTCTGGCCGTTAGCGGCCGCCAACCTTCTCGCGCGGGCGCCCACGGGCGGCCGCGCGCGACCCCCCGCCTGCCCGCCTTCCCCGCGCTCGGCACGTCCTCGGCGGCAGCAGCGACGGCGGCCGCGTCCAGGGCGGCGACCAGCGCCGCAACCACATCCGCCGCCACGACGGCGGCCTCTGCCGGCAGGGGGTCGACGCCATCGGCGGCGTGCGATGGGGCGACCTCGAGGGTCGTCGCCGCCATCGAACGGCAGCGACAAACGCGTCGGAGGTCGGGCCCACGCCGACCGCCGACGACCAACGCTCGCCGCGGGGAGGGCGGGGGGGAATACCGCTGTGTGGGGGGCGGGTACGGACTGCGACAGACACTACATGTCGCAGACAAGGGCGGGCGTAGCGAGGTGGGTGAAGCGCTACGAGCGCCGCTCCCAGGGAGGCGGGGGCAGCGCCGCCAGGCAACGCAGCCGCGGCGGGTGGGACGACGCCGACGAGCGAGGTTTGCGCGCTCCTCGTGGCGGCGACGATCGCTGCCAGGTGACGGAGGCGGCGGCGGCGGCGCCGCCGCCGCCCCGACAAGCCCGTCGACACATACCGCAACGCAGGCGGCTGGGGCGCCCACCGCCCACACGAGCGCCACCACCACCTCCGACATGGCGGCAGCAGCCAGCGCCGTGCCGCAGGCCTCCGATGCAAAACCGCTGGCACCGACGCGGCGAGCGGCGCCGCGTCGATGGCGGCGGCCTGGGCCCTCACCGCCGTGGGCGACGCGGGTATCCTGCTGGCTACCAAGGCCGGCGCGCACGCCCGCGCGCGACGCGGGGGTCCACGCCGCCGCCAGCACTGCCCGCCCACCGCCGCCGTAGCCGTCGCCGCCCGGCGGCGGCGGCGGCGGCAGCGGCGATCACGTCACCCCACCGTCTGCGGCGGCAGCCACGTTTGGGACACTGCCAGACGCACCCCCCGCCCCCCACATTTTCACGTCGAGGCGGTGCCCTCGCACGCGCGCGACCCCCAAGACCGCGCCCGCGTCACCGCCGCCAAACGCCGCCCACAGCGCGGTAGCGGCGGCCGCAGCAACCCCTCCCCCTCCGCCGCCTCCATTACCCACACGTAGCGGCGGGGGAGCAGAGGTGTAGCCTTACCCTCCCCCCCCCTCCCCCCCCTCCCCCGGCCGTCGGCACCGGAGGCATCGGGAAGGCGACCGATGTGGTGGGCGGGACGGCCACTGGGTGTAAGCGCAGGCCGCAGATGCAGCTACTCAGTCGAATTAGCAGTCAAGAACCAAGAATAATTCGTCGTCGGGCTCCCCCCGTGAGTGGCAGGCGTGGCTGACGCGCCGATTTGAGCTTCATCAGTGCCTTCTATTTCTATTTCCCGCGTGAGTCACGGCACCCGCACAGTGACCGTCGCCACGCGGGGCTCCGCGTCAGGTGACGCGGCGGCCAGCGTACTCCCGAGCACCGCTCGCGGTAAGGGAGGAGGGAGCGGGGACAATTACAAACGACGGGGCCGTAGGCGCGGGCGCGAGTCGGGGCACGTGAGCGTGCTTCGACAGAAAATTCCCGTTTCCACTGCCCTGGCGTCCAGCTTTTCGTATTCAATATTTCTCGTGTCCCGTCAAGACAGTCAATGTCAAATCACCTGTGTGCGCCGGACATAGGGTTGTGAGTAAGGGTCACAGGGGCCACTGGGGCCACTGGAGCCACAGGGTCCACAGGGGCCACATGTTGGCATTTACCAGTGTGTCTCCCGAACAGCCTACAGAGAGGGGGAGGCGGAGAGAGGGCACGGGTTAGTCGACGGCAGACGCAAAGACCTCGGACGAGTCCGAAGACACTCGCGGCTGTGCACCACCTGTCAGTTCCAGGACCTGCCTTTGCGCGCTTGCAGAGGACGCGAGCGCCCAGGACTAGCGCGAGCGCAGCTGCGACTGCGGCCTGGAGAGGGGAGGGCGCCAGCAGCTGACTTTCCGTGCCCCCACCCGCGTGCCCACGGCCGGTTCTTCCCCGCAGCACCTTTGCCGCGTAACAGCGCCCATGATGGACACACATGGGCACATAGGCAGTCAGGAGTGGCTCACAAGCGGCCCCAACCGAAGTATTTAGCGACCGCAGACTGAGGGGTTTCATCTCGTGGTCCACCAGAGGGAGCTGACAACGTTCTTGGCCAAAATGTGCTTTTCTGTGTGGGCACAGCCCTGGAACCCGCTGTGACAGGGGGGTCACAGCACCCGCTGTCTGGCGGCGAATGGTGCCCCGACACGTTCATGTGGGAGCTGACGCGCGGGAGGTCATCACATGAATCCATCGTTGGGCTCATTGGGACAACTGACAGTCTGCGTCAGTTTTGACTCCAAGACTAGGCGTGCGTGGACCAATGGAATCGCTGGTACCCGGGATAAAAAACTGACAAACATCTCCGACATGGCCCTATCGTCTGGAACGTCCATCGGCATGTAAGAAAATGTCTAGAAAATCGACGATCTGCAAAGAAGTACCACGTCCGGCCCCACAAGGTCTCTTGGAGACGTTCGGGTCGAATAATCCGAAGAAAAGCTCTCGGCAACCCTTCAGCTTGACATCATTGGCTTGCGAGGAGGCTAACACATGATGTAAGCCAACAGTTCTCAGGAGGCCTGAGCATCGGCCAATCCAACCGCTTTTCTATGTCTCGTCGTGTAAACTACATCCTCGTTCTCTGCATCCGCCGTTTTTAGGAAGTCAGCAATCAATATGTAATGCGAAAGTTGTGTTGCAGAAAAGTAAGGATCGACCTCGCGTCCAGCGGACGTGGACGAGTACGACGTGCTATTGCAGTCTGCTCAATTTTGCCGGTCTGAGTCCGAACAGAACGCAGTCAGGACGGAATCCTATTGGCCAGCAGCACCTATCCGGCCAAATGGATGGCTGAGAGTCCGTCGTGATTGCGTTCTGTTCCGACCCAGACAGGCAAAATTGAGCCGATTGCAATAGACTGGACACGAGCGGGGTCTAGTGTCTATTCCCCTGATCCTGAGGATCAATTGATCCTGTCTTGAGGATCATTTGATCCTCACTCAAAATCGTCGATTCTGGGCACCCGGAGCCACAGATCGGGCTCCGTACGGCCCCAGAACCGTCCTATTTTCCTTTGACAGCCTGCGGAGACGCACACACCGGCTTCCATCGCGGCGACGAATGCTGCTTGACATGTCAGCCACCCATGAGACACACTCCTCCAAAAAAGAAAGGTGCTTGGTACTACACATTTAGGCACAGGAGCCGGTCATACACCCACCCCCACCCCTGACCTCCCACGGGCATCTGCCCTCTCCACGCACTGGTTCACAGCGCAACATCATGAGCGGTCCGCACATGCTGCGCAAAGCACTGGCGACCATCCCGCGGGGCACACAAGAACACCTCGGCCCCCCCACTTTCGCGGCACGTCGAGCACACAAGAGTTGTGCGTCGAATCTTGCACACGCGACAGCTGCGCTGTGCGAGGAAACCGCAATCGGAAGTACCGGTAAGCTTCCGGCGCTTCGTTGTCGGCGTCAAATGCGTGCCGACACCGTAGGACGGAGGATCATCCGCCGGCCCCGCCTCAGGGATTGGCGCAGCCCGGTCGCGCAAACCCACCGAGTCGTAGCGGTTGTCAATCATCTCCGCTGCCAGGTCCTCGTAAAAGTGCGCCTGGATTGGGCGATCTGCGGGCCCTCGAGACCCAGAGTACAGCATCCACGAATCGACGACACACATCCCGAGAATGGACAGGTTCACTCGACTAGACCAATCGTGGGTCCCGTACTTGTGTTCCAGCCGCAGATCGTCCTGCCGACAGCGATTGTGGCGATCAATCTGAGCGCAGCACTGGTAGTACACTTCCGCCACCTGCGGCTGAGGCACTGTCAGCGCCAACCGTTGCGACTCTTCGCCGTCCCGCCGCCACCGCAGCCGCTCAATCGGCGTCCCATCCAAACAGGTCGAGGCCGTCAAAATGAAGTATCGACGGTTCCGGTCCACCCACATTGCCGCCTTGAGGTCGATCTGTCCCGCCCCGTCGCGATGGTACAAAGCCGAACTGCAACCTCGAGCTGGAATCTCCTTCGTTGACAAGGCCGTCATCGGATAGCGCGTCGTCGAATTGTTGACGACACCGATGAACCGTAGGCCCAGGCCCTTCAACTCGAGTGCCGCCTCCACACTGGCAAAGTACGAGTCCGCGCACACGATACGCCCCGACCCCGTCCAATTGGCCACAAGGCGCTTCAAAAGCGTGGTGCCGTGCAAGAGGCTTGTCTCAGCTCCGGACTGGCGCTCCCGCTGGTCCGCAGCCGAAGTCGCGAGATGCAGGTACAGCATAATGCCGCTCCCTCCGCACGCCGTGTTCTGAATCTCGCACCCATTCTCGGGTTTGCGATCGATTGCGACGTACATCGGCAGCCCACGGTGGTTCCAGCTTCCCCCTTGCCCGTACCACTGACACATTGATTCATCGGTGCAGAGTAGATCGCTCGGCTGCACGTGCGCTTCGCGGTGGGAATTAAATGACCCCACAAAGTCATCCATCAGTGACCAGCGTCGACGCTCGGAGCTCACAGTGGGGTCCACGCTCTCCGCGCTGTAAGTCATGCAGGACCATAGCGCGTCGAAGCGGTCGCGCGACATACCAGTTAGCTGGCCAAAGCTAGGAGCCTGGATGTACTTGTTGCGCGACACCGTGCTCCATAGGTCCGCACGAGAGCCAAACTCTTGGCGGGTTCCCAGGACAAGCACCTCGATAAACTTAAGGACCTCCCCCACGGTCGTGGTGTTGAACCGGCGGGCCGCGAGCTTAGCAGATGTCAGGCGAACCATTCGACCCAGCTGCTCTTGCGGGAACATGGCCAAGAAGTAGTCGAGGGGCCGGCGGGAGCGCCCAGGACCAATGGCGTCACCTTCCTCGACGATCGTCTCGCCTGACAGTAGGCGCACGGACCACGACCGGCGCGGAACGCTTCCCCCAATTGGAAGCGTGACAGCCTCAGAGGACCACACAAAGTCGTGAGCGCGCACCTCACCCGCGGGGGGCGCACCTGCGCACAGGGCAGGCGCCGGCTGTTGGGCATGAGATGTCGGGGGCGAGTGGTCCGTGGGGGGTGGGGCAGCGGGTTGGGAAGAAGTGGCACGCGTAGGGGGAAGCGCGGCAGAGCCTTGCGACCCGGACCCCAGTGCTGCCCTCACAGAGGCTTGGGAGGCCGGGTCCACAGCCGAGTGGTCCACTGACGGAGCCCCACCGCGCTTCACGTTCAGTAGCATCAGGTTCTTATCCACGGTCCCGCTGGCTAGGTCCCACGTAGCTGTGATTCCCGTCATGGAACGGCCGTTCTTGACCTGACGAGTAACACTCGTGACGGTACCAGACACCAGCTTGGTACCCGCGAGTGACCCGTACAGACGGGCGCACTCAGCATAAAGCACGATGTGCACCGCCTTTGCGTGCACCGTGGCGCCCACCACGAGGCGCGGGTCGTCACACCGGCCCATCACTGGTGCCAGAGGGCAACAGTGCCACCGGGAGGCGCCTGTGGAACCGGGGGGAGGGTGATGAGGGAAAGGGAGAAAGGGCGAAGGGGGAGAAGGCGGACAGGGAGGATGGTACAGAGGGCGCAGGACGTCTGCGTTCAAACGACTCTAGCATGAACACCCCGCGTTTTCTTGGACTCCCAGGTGTTCCGATGGGTAAACAGGCACCGCTGATTCCGTTCTTGGAGTCAGAATTGACTGGAACTGGCGCCAAACGGAGCTATGAGTACTTGAAAAAGGGGATCAATTGATCCTTAAAGGATCAACTGATTCTCTCAGGGGAATAGACACTAGAGTTCGCACGCCCGCCGTGGCGCGCCGGCTGCCGAGGGCGCGTCGGCCTGAGCAGCGCACGCCGACACGGCCGACAGAAGTCAAGAAGCACCTGGCCGCGCGTCCCATCCCCCAAACATTTCGTACGCTGCGTGCGTGCTTGCGTGCGACCCACGAGCCGTGGATGGAACGCGTGCCACCTGAGAGGTTCCAAAAACGGGTCACGGCCCTGGCGCAGAGAGAAGTTCGCCAGTGTCGCCCTGAATAACAAAAATCCAAACGGTAGTCCGCTGGACGCACGAGTTCTCCAGAAATTGGGTTGCTGACAGAGGCTCGTCTGCACCAGTAAACTGTCGCCGTTCTGGTGACTGTGCGGTTTCCACAGCCACGCAGTTCTGGCCAAGCCACCGCACCCTGATCGTGTCCACAGCTTCCTTCTGACCTGTGAGTAATGACCACCGCCATTTTCCACTGACAGTCACGGCCAGCGCGGCCACTTGAAGTGGCGCGGGCACCTTTTGAGTACCCCACCACGGGGCTGTGTTCTTCTGTGGGGGGGGATGGTACATACAGTCCTCCTCGCCGCAGAGGCACGCGGCGGGCCTGCGGGCCGCTTCCGGCGAAACAGGCGCCGTGGGCGCCGCGGCCACGACCCGGTGCGCGGGCCCAACGCGCGGCAGACGCCTGGAAAAACGCCACGCGGTCGATTCCTGGCCGCGAACTGCATGCCTCGGTTTCGCCTTGTCAGGTCGACCCGTGCCTGACGCGAAAGTCCTTCGGGACAGGCCCTGCCGGAGAAGTTCACACAACGGGGGTCACCACCGCGGTTGCACCCAGCCGGGAGGGGTCGTGCCGGCGATGCACCACGCTCCCACGCTGCACTGGAGGGGGGGTGGCGCGGGAGCACCGCCACGCTCGCACTAGTTGCCGGTGCGGCCCGCCCAGCAGGTGGGGCGCAACGCATTGCTTGGCGCCTGTGCGCTTGCCTCTGCGCTGTCCTCGGGCTGCCGCCAAGGTGGAAACTGGCGGTTCACCCAGTTTTCTCATGGTCACTCCTCAGTCGTCAGTCTCGAGCTCTCTGGATGCCTGGTAATCTCACCTGCATCGCGGTGATTCGCGATCAGCAATGCCACTCCGAAATTCTTGGTCTGACTCCTCCATTCATCTGTCGCCAGGCACACGACTCTCGTCCAGCGAGGATCTCACGAATGCTGGTCGAACGTCACAGCGCTCACTGCCGACATGGGGCTCTCATGCGTCACAGCAGAAGCTGCAAGAGCATACGTTGCGCACTCCTGTGTGTATCTCACGATTGCATGTCACGCCACAGCACGATTGGCTCAAAACAGTCCATCTCTGTGCGCCATGGCAACATGGCGCGCCGCCATGTGGCACGAAAACTACGGTCTGGACGAAGATCTAGTACTTTGCGTCCTACATATGCATCGTGTCAGCTTTGTGTCAAACAATCGCTGCTTTTCTTCGTTTTCTCATCCGCAATCTGTCGTGCATCTCGTGCAGCACGCTCCCATGACCGCGGCGCTCTTCCGCGGAAGGTTTAATCCAACGAAACGGGCCGCGGATAACCCATCAACGACAGGGACTATCGTGCGGATAGTATCCCGGTCCCGGGTAACTTCATAGCAGATATTGCCCTTTCTAGGCCCCTACAATAGGCGGCCTCTGAGGGGCCGCCACGACGAATGCCCAATTGGGATTATAAGGATAGTCCTGTGACGTTGTTTGGTTTGCTCAGACTATGGAAGGCGGAAAACTTGCATTCTGGAACAGACGGGCGGCGTCCCTCACTACAGCCGGTCTCCAAAACCTCCCGCAGTCGCGGATTGTAACAGTGGTCAGTTCTAACAGTTGAAAGCCTCTGAAAATATAGCCATCGGCTTGACGATGTCACAACGTGGCCCATTTTTTGAAAATGCAGTCTGTGCAAGCCTCTGAGTTTCAGCTCGCATCTCGCGGCGGTCCAAAAATGAGGACATTGCGTGGAGGCACGAGATTATCGCACGTGCCACTCGTGTACATCTCATGTTCGATTCCTTTCTGACACTGATGCACTTCCAGCATGACGGATATGAGGGGCTGATGAAGACCAAGTTGCTGATATTGAGAGAACGACTTAGTTGCCATAATGCTGTAACCTGCCGATTTCCAGAACAACGTATCTGCGGCTGGGGACGCTAACATGAGAAAATGTGACAGATTCTGGACACGACGGGTTGACGTGCGCCGCTGGGCGAAGGAGCGCACATGCAGAAGCTCCATCCGGTGAAAATTATGTCCGCGCATCTTCGCTCACACACACTTGGATCTCTTTTGATTCTGTGCTGCATCCACTGTCATCTCCACGTCGACTGCACTTGACGTCCGTTTTCCCGTGCCGAGCCACTCTCCTCTCCCCATCCCACCTTCTCCGACAACCCCCTTCACCTGTCAATCGCTTTTTTACCATTTCATCCAACTCTGATATTCAACCAGTTTTGACGGCAGCTCGAGAGGCGGGCGGCTTCGGTGCTGGCCGATCTTCGTCATCTTCGGAAGGGGAGGACAGCGGGTCTGGATCCCACGGTCGGACGCCTGGGGCGCGTCCCGAAACGGCGAATGCGGAGCACTAACGGCCGACTCCTGCCGACGATGACGTGGCGGACGTCGGTGCCTCGTCGGCAAATGCTTGTTCTATTTGTGTGTACGGCCGACGCTTCGCCGACGATGGCCACAACTTCGGCTCATGCGAGGCCAATTTCCAAGAATGCTCCGCGAGCCAGAACGTGCTAGCGCCATTCCGGTCCCAGATCTGCACCTGCTCGGCGGAAAAGTCGAAGCGATGCACACTCAATGCACAGTCAGTTTCAATGCACAGTAAGTAAGGGATGGGTTGGTCTCTTTGGTCCTGTGTTGCACCTCTTTAGTGAGCATGCATGGCCCAACAAGATTCTGACTCGAAGATCTGTCTCCTTGTGTGTCGTGGCGCCATAATAATTTCCACAGTTTCCACATGTGTCTGCAGAAGGGCCATCTTCCTCACACTCTGTCGCTGTCGAAGGCTTTTGATCTGTCGTTTACCCCAACAGAAAAGTTGTCGGTGCGCCGAAAGAAGGGTGTCCGCTGGTGCGCGGAGTCGATGGCGTGCGGCAAAACGACCGAGACACACCTTACCCAAGTAGCAGTGGCCGCTTTTCGATCGGCAACGGGGGCCGCCGACGAGGCGCAGGCTGAGGTCGCTCGCCGTCGAGAATCTCTTAAATTGGACGCTGCGGAGCAACCAGATGGGGCTCGCGGAGCCATTATAGCTCGGGCATCCGCGGCGCTGTCGGGTACCAACGCTCGCGCTGCGGTGGTGCGCAATCCGCGCGCAGCGGTCTACCACTCGTCGTTGGCGACTGGCTTGTCAGCGGGGATGGCACGTGAAATGGCGCTGTTGTACGCCGGGGCCAGCCGAGCAGGGGTTGACTTTGATGATTCGATGAGTGGGGACGCCCCCAACTCCACTATTCTGCGTCGAGCAGCTCACAAGCGCTTGGGGGACGCTGTCGCGGAGAAGCGGATCGCAGAAGCTGCAAGGATTTACGGACGAATATGCAGTGTGGGCGGGGCCAGCACGTCCATCCGAGTGTAAGTTTCCGTTGTTTTTCAGTCTGATGTGCGTTGTGCCACGCCATATGCTACTCTTGGCGCATTGTGCCATCTCTCAGCCGGTGTGTGACTTTCTATTCTAACTCTGCTGTCTACCAGTGGTGTTCGTGGTCCTACCCATGACCGATGGCCGTTCATTCGATTGCACAATCCTCAGGCAGGCACTATACGCTGGGGAAAGCCCCCCCCCGCCCCCTCCGTCCGCAAATGCCGCCGCCGCTGCTGGGCCGGCCGTCCCAGGTGGCGCCGAATCCGTCGCTGACGGGTCACGCGAGGCCGGCTTTCGAAAGCTGGGAGGGGCTGCTTCATCTGAGGACTTGGCCTCGTTTTCTGTCGGGCCTGAGGAGAGCCCAGAGAGTGCTGCTTTTTGGAGAAGGCCCGTCGAGGTATGTCGGCCGGTTTTTTGCGTGGTCACACCATGTGTGGGTCGACTTTGAGTGCGATGGAGGTGGTTGTGTTGATTTTGTCCAAGTGGGGCGACCAAGGCGAGCCGCATCCAGATGTGCCGTCCCTCCCGCTGGGACTTCGTGATTTGGTCTTGTCGTGGGTCACGTCCCACCGTTGCTAGTGTTTTTCTGTCAAACCCATCATTCATGCTGTGCGTCTAGTGACCACATTTGGGCCTTTTTACTCACGTACGTCAGGAAGATATGCAAACAGACCTTCCCACGGTCCGCCCGGCCCACACAGCTCCGGCACGTTTCGCACAGCCTCTATAACGCTGTGGTAAAAATGAGACGCTATATTTGCCCCCGTCAGCTTGATGAGTGCCACCGCGTGCAGGAGCGCCTTAGGTAAACCGGGATACGAGCGGTGCGCCGACTTCAGTTGGTGTTAATACTCACTGAACACTTCCTCGATAGGTTGGAACTGGAGGCTGTACGGGGGGAGCCGCAGAGGAAAGATGCCATTGTCGCCGATGAAAGCGTCCGCCTCCGCTGAGTGGATAGGCGCATTGTCGTAAAGTAGAACACACGGGTCGGGTTGCAACACCCAAGGTAGATCAGGCAGAAGCCGGTTCATTCTCGGCAGCAGCCCGTTGAAGAATATTATCCAATCGTCGGCTTTTTGGGACGTGGAAGATGGCGTGGTCACGGAGTGAAAAACACCGATTGTGTAGGAAACCGCCATCATAGTGGATATCCTCAGCATGTCCCGTCGTTCACGCGACTGGCACTCGTAGCGCACACAACGCAGCCACCGACCCCGCCGACGCCGCAAATCCGCACCGTCTTTGTGCGTTTCGTCGGCCGAAACGAGGCACCTAAGAGGAACCGCCAAGAGCAGTTTAGCGAAAGCCTCTCGTCTTGCTTGGTCCCGTTCACGACAGATTCGGTAGAGCTGCTTGTACGCGTATCCCGCCGCCCGCCGCACTCCGTCGAGAGTGTCGATGGAGTACTTGTAGGCGTTGCGGTAACCCGGAAAACACGATAAAAACAAAAAGTCGTACTTCATTTCTCCTAACAACTGCTCCGGGTCCGACAAGACAACGGCGGTCACAGCTTGGAAGAAGTGCTCATCGAAGAGAACGTTTTCGGTGTGAAGATTTCGGATGACCGGGTCAGGCCACCACTCGCCCGTGTCCTTGTACGCCGTATTCCATTCTGCCACCGTGCTCCGGTCTCAAAGTTGGCGCTTGGCCGCCGTCGTCTTGCTCTCGCCCTCAAACAGGATCAGGGGTACTCATGGATAAAGACGAGTTGGATTTATCCGCGCAGTACACTCCTATTCATCCTGAATCTGAGCGGGAGTTGCGTATTCTTATCGTACTCACTGTCCAGGCAGAATAATAGACTGATCCTGATCGGAGCCGTTCTGGCGGAGTATATCCTAGTCAGACTGTTGTTAAAGAATCCCACAGTGTCCGGATCACGGTACCTCTCTGATCCACAGATGGCATCTGAAGTTGTGGCCGTGCAAGCGAAGGCCACGACTGTAGAGCTGGAAGCGGCACGACGGTGAGAGGCTTGAAAAGCTTCATTGATGAGCGACCCCGGTTCAATGAAATTCAAAACTGGTGTCAGAGTTTGAACGATATGGATGGACTCAGCACCACCCGACACCTGACGGCCACCGTCCGTGAGCGTCTCTCTCACCTCGCTTCCATTATTGTACCTCCAACACCCGCCGTGGAGTCCGGAAGCCTTGCGTCATGAGTGCTGGCGGTGGCGGTGCCGGCGGCTCGTTGGCGTCCGAGGACGCCGTTGCCCCTCTTCACCTCGTTGGATTGCTGATACAGAAGCAGCTGACGCCGCCAGCATCGCAAGATGTCGACGTCCTCCATTCTTTGCGGTCAAGGGCCTCAGCCGATTTCCTTGCGAGCGTCGTCGGCACTTACGCACCCACACCACATCTGAACTACCTGGGAAGCATCAACAATGGCGGGTCATCTTGGCACGTCCTCAAGGCTGGATAAAAGAGGTGGACCTTGCATGACCACACCGGAGACTTTTTCGACACCTTCCAAGGTGACGAGAAAGACCAGAGGGGCCCCTTTGTGGTCCGGTGTCGCGTGTGAGCCCTCTCCGGTCACACTGAAATCTATATTCTCCGACGCGGAAAGTCTAGCAGCGCCTGGCGTCACTTTGAGAACTTCTCCACCTCGGCGCGGGCAGGGGACCTGCAGCGGCGTCGAAATGCCGCCGTCGTGGCCTACCGGAGCCGGACAGCTCATCCAAACAATGCGACCGCGAGCGGTCAGAACGGGACCATCCATAGGTACCTGCGATCGGGGCGTACGCGCGTGATGTCGCCAGTGCAAGCGCGCCCGCAGCACTTGCGCTTCGTCCTGCTCATGGTGATGTCGCTGTCGCCCTTTGCTCTGGCGGGAAAAGAAATTTTGCTGGAATTCGTGCGCGGTCTTGGCGCACCGTATGACCCGCCATCCGGCCCCACCGTCCCCGACGTGTTGCTGGATCTCTGTGTCTACCTCACCGGTCGACTGCCGGCTGAGAATAGTCGCTTGCAACGATGTTACCGTGGCCGTCTTTTCTTCCACCTCGTCACCGACGTATGGATGGAATGGCACGGCACTGGCTCCTACGGATCCCTGGTGCTGCGGTGTGTCGATATTTTGCGACTTCTACATGACCGAGTTCCACTTCGGCGTGGCTCCGTTTTCGAGACGGTACGACCACTTCAACATCAAGGCGTGGACGTAGCTGTTTTTGCATCGCTTCGATGTGCGGGACAGCGACATCTGCTCTTCGACGTCGGACTCGGGGTCGAACATGAAGAAGGCGCTCTCTGAGATGTGGCCGCGGTGGGTATCCTGCGCGGCGCACACAGTGCACCTGGCAGTCAAGGCGTCGCTCGGGGCAACCGGCGAGACGGCCGCTGTGACGGCAGCGCGCAGGAACGGGCCATCTTCCTCATCGGCGGCACGGGATCCAAGAAGAAATCCGGCGGCCACGGATGTCGCATAACGCGATGCTTGGCCACGGCACTGGCCGGTACGGTTGCCAGCGGGGCACCGATCGTCGGGGATGACATGGCGTGTCCCGGATTGGACAGGTGGCCTTTTCCTTGCTGGTTGATATC
>Ga0209093_1001357_pt1 | contig 13926 bp, 17 predicted proteins | sample SidtaG_4_FD_187450 | JGI IMG/M metagenome (GOLD analysis project Ga0209093, IMG submission 187450) | Marine algal microbial communities from Sidmouth, United Kingdom - Sidmouth_Male1 metaG (SPAdes) (version 2) | ecosystem: Host-associated > Algae > Red algae > Unclassified | place: Sidmouth...
GGGGGGGGGGGGGGGGGGGGGGGATGCGTCTCGCCGACCCACATCGCGGGGCGCACCGCCCTGGTGGGCGCCTCGCGCCCGTCGTCGTGCCTTTTGTCTTTCCGATCGTGTTTGAAGGGGGGCGTCATCGGAAGGAGCGACCGTGACTGTCGGTGGACACGCCTGACTGAGTCAAATGCTGAATTCTCCCCCCGTTGGCTTGACAGCCTTCAGACTGGGAACGAGTCAGCCAGGTGCGTAATCGTAGAGCACCTTCATCCACCAGACCGCGGCACAAGAGTTGATCCCCGGTAAACCCAATGAGTCACCGGCGAAAAATGCCAAATTGAAAACTAGAATGACAACCGGAGATGCGATGCAACGAAGAGAAACAGAACCGGTCACGCTCTCGCGGGCCCACCACCACTGCTACGAGCAACCTGTACCGGCCGAACCTTGCCGGAACACTTTTCACAGTGCTCCGCGAGGATTAGGCCGGCCGACGGCGCCTTATAACAGACTGGACATACCCAACACGTCTCACAAGGACACCCCGTCCAACTCCCACCCCCCCGTCGAACACGCGTACGACAGACGCGGCAGGGGTTGTTTGCACGAGAAACCACCTTCTCCGCGGCCTGCACCTCACGGGCAGCCCTCTTTGCCTTCATATCTGCAGCGGCTCGGGCCCGCACGGCCGCGCGCCGAGCCGCAGCGGCCTTCTCCGCCGCGTCCTTGTCCAGCAGCGACAGTGGCGAGTGTAAAATGTTGCGCTCCACCACGGCTTTGCCCCTTACCGCCCGCTTGTTGACGTCAGCAGCACGCTCGGTGGCCTGGCGAATGACCACCGCCGCCGCATTGCATGCGTTGTCGTGGATGGACTCTCAGAAGGGCCCCCGACCTAGCGCCAAGCTGGTCCGCGCAAACATCACAGCCGAGTTGAAAGGCCAAAGCCCCAGCCGTCGAAAAGCACCCGTTATGGCAGTAGGGGTGAAGGCGTGCCGCTCGGCCCAGTAGGCGCTGTGTAGAAGCGTGTCACGGGCCGACGTGCCCGTCATCACGGCGTCCATGTTGCCATGCTCGCTGCGCGAGACGGTGATGCTTTTCTGGTTGGCAAAAGGCGCCTTATCCAACGGCTGGTTGATGCGGGAGCTGTTGGGAGGCAAGTAGAACAGGAAGCAGCCCTTGTTCAGCGCCGCTTGGATGGTTGCGACCTGCATGTGGCACCCTAACGGTCCCCAAAGAGCAGAGCCTGGCGACCGGGGTTGCGCACCGTCCACTCAGCCGCAAAGTGGTCCGCCACGGAGCGGAACGTCACAGCATTAAGGTAGCCAGTATCAGTCCAACTAAAAAAGAGAGGCGAGGCAGAGCGGGTGGTGGTGGGGGCTTTCTCAATGGAAAAGTTGATCGGTGCGGACGTATCATCCCCAAACTTGGCCTCGGGCACATACACGCTGAACAACACGGTGCCACTCGCTGCTACAAAGGTGAGCAGGGAAGCCAGCGTGTTGTGGCGTGTAGAAACCGCATTGGCCCGGTCCTTGTAGACCGCCTCGACGCGGTGTGTCGTCAGGCGGCCTCCTCGCTGGACGACGCGGGTCTCGTCGTAGTTGAAGACGGCGTCAGGTAAGAAGGAGTGCTCGGTGAGGAACAACTCAAGCTCCCCGCGGAAGGCCTGGACGTCACAGAGCACCTGAGGACCAGCGCGCTTGTCGGCCAACGCCTTGCAGGCACGTAGGCTGAGTATCTGTCGATGTGCCCCCACTCACCGCTGCACCCAGTCCAAAGACAGCCCCTTACCCCAGTGAGTCCGGACCAAGTCGGCTATCTGCCGCGTCGACATGAGCAGGTTGTTGATACTAAAAGCTTGGACGACCCCCACCAGCGTCGCGTCCTGCTGGGCGGTCAGGGCGCTGTTGCCATGGACGTGGCCGGAGTCCGTCCCGTGGCGGTGGTAGGCTCTCTTCAGGGCCTCCGTACCGACATTGGACTCAGCAGCCACAGCAAATGCGGCCTTTTCGAGGTTCGGGTAGTCGGAGAGGACCTCCTGGAGGCGCGGTACGGCGTCAATCGGCTTCATGGTGGGTAGGGGGGGCGTTTGTGGCGCGGCGGTGCAACACCGAGCGGGAAAACCGGAGATCGCCAAGTGGCATTTTAATTTTCAAATTGGCATTTTTCGGGGGTGACTCGATGTTGCCTCTACGTGCTGGACGCTGGTGGGTTCTGGAAGGCCGGAGACGCCGGTCCTAGAATGATGTGCGAAAACAAATCTGGAGAATACGTGCTGAACGCTGGTGGCTTCTGGCGGTCCCGGAACGAGCGACACAGATTGATGTGTAACAACGCGTCCTGACCGGCCCTGGCACGCTCCGAAACGACGGCGACACACCCGAATTCCTTCTGTCCGCGTCACTGGTAGGCTGCTTCAGCAGGGGCTACACGCGCACAAATCTGGACCGTTTTGCCTGGTACACCACACCAGGGACAGCACAAGGAACTTTTAGCCCACGTTCTGGACCCCCCGCCCCCCAGATGACGTGCGCTCGGCCCCCCGCGCTCGGCCTCAAATCCAGTTCACCTCCGAATTGACGGCAGTAAGGAAATCGGGCCTGTACAGCCGTTCTCCCAAAAATCCCGCACTGCAACAGTTTCAAAAGTGTTCCAAATCGGCCCCTGTGGGGTCGTAGAGGCCGATTTGGAACTCTTTTGCAACAGTTAGAGTGTGGGATTTTTGGGAGAACGGCTGTAGTACAGTGCCTTCTCCTTATAGCGTCCACCCTGATTCACATGAATCCGCCGGATTGAATTTTAAAGTTGCTTGTATCCGGTTCGCTGAAGAGATTTGGACTCTTCAGACTATTCTGCGGCGGCTCGGCATTCGAGATTATCTTTCAGTCTGGTCGCGCGCGATTGGACAGGGAAGGACGTTTTCACGATCGAAAATGACGGTCTCGCAGCGTGCGCCACTGCCGCGGTACCTAATTCACCATCAGAGTGCCGCAACTGTCACGCGCCGGCTCATCCTGTCCTCACATTGCCTAATCTAGAGCCGATCCGTCCCCCACCACCTGGCCCCACACCACCAAATTGAGAACTTTCAGAGCACGGACGAGGACCAAACCGAGTGCTCTTATTGGCACGAGCCATGCCGGCCCGACGCCGACAGGCTTCATTTTGTGTTTTCTGCCCCCCGCCCCCTCCCCACCCTCACCGCCGCCGCCACGCATGTGTATTGCTCTGTGCCGTACTCGGAACGCGCCGTTTTTCCCATTGTCGCCTTACTGTGACCATTTGTACAACTTTTGCGGCTTGCAATCGAGTTGTTGCGGAGGTAACCCATTTTCGGTCCTCTGGCCCTGCTCGTGCCTGTCGTCGCGCCTCACTTGCTGCCGCCTGAATCTTCGTCGCCGTACGGTTCGGCCGCATTCCATTTTTTCAGTTCTGTCTTTCTATGTCCTGCTTTTCCTCGAGGTTCTCATTTTTTTTCAAGGACTGCTGCTTTTCCAAACGAGCCCCCCGTCTGGCTATCCCTCCTCTTTGTTTTGAGTTTGGTGGCACAGCAACGGCTCCGACGCCCTCGTGTTTCGGGCGCTCTTGACTGCCGCAGTTACTCTGTATTTAGTACTCGTGCATTGATGGTGTGCGCCGCGGTTCGTTTGCCGTGCTGCGTACCCTGCTCACGTGGGCTTCTTCGACACTGCCGCTACCTCTTTTCTTGTGTATCTCTCTCCCCCCCAGCACTTCAACACTGGTCCCCATGCCGCTTTCCTATTGATAAAGCTGCTTCTACTTCCGAGTACGCTCTCTTCCATGCTATCGTCCGTGGGTTGTGTGTTGAACCTCTGCGTAGTGCCGGCCTTTCTGCTCTAATTCCCGTCGGTGCCCTCACTAGGAAGAGCGCGTTCCCTGTTTGTGATTGTATTCGTGTCTACTGCCTTTTTCCAGCGCTGTGCGGCACATTGGCTTTGACCTCCGTCACCAGTCGTGACTCAGCGAGACTGCTTTCTATCTGTACAGTGTCCTTTCATCGTTGACGTCGGATTTCTCTGTGTGCTGCTCCATTGGTGGCTATGTGCCTGGTTCCTCGGAATGCGGGTCTGGTGGCGTACATGGTACCACAGGACACAACCAGTTGCTCCGCGTCTCGTATGGGTGCAATGAACAGGCGACCAGCTGCCGAGTGTGCGGGTCTGCCGGTGCACGTGGGCGGGTGCCTGTGGCAGTGGGCGGGCAGGTGTGCATCTGTAGCTCGCATGTGCCGGTGGGTGGACCGGGACGGGGCATGCGTGGGTGGCTTTCTCGGGTAGGTGGGGCGTGACGAAAATCCGTTCCATGTGCCTTTGGATACGCGCTGCTGCTCACACAATACTGGAGGAGGTCGTTCAACGTTCGGGCTTCCTGATGATAGTGCCGAGCGCGAGGAAGCCAGAGGCTTGTGCTACTGAGAAACACGTCCTCGGGACTACAGAAAATGACCAATCTACTTCCATTTACACACCAGAAGCACCAATGGAAGAGACAGCGAGAAATCAAGCGAATAGAGGAAATCCTACAGCAGCTCGATCACAGAAAAGTAGTACTCGGTCTCGGGAAGTGCCACCTTCTCAGTTGAGTTGCACTCCCCATCTCGCACTTGCACCAACCAGCTATGCACTCGCTCTGCACAGTCCACCCGGGCAGCCAAATTCGGGGGACGTCCAGCCGACACAATAACATCGTCATCTTCCCCTACCAAGCGGTCCGCTGCACCCGGCGCTTCATTGTCGCCACCGCCCGACGGTTCAGCATCCAACATCGCCCCGGGGATGTTGCTCAGGAGAGCGGCCATGTCCGCCGACGCCCCGCCCGACGTATCGTTGACGGTTGTATCAGCCGCGGGGTCATTTAGCGCTACCACTTCCATGGGCACAGTCGTGGTACCCGCGGCCCCTACCCGACGCTGCGCTGATGCCGCCCGGCCCGCGCTTTAAACGCCGTCAGCGGTGAGCTCTGTGGTGGCCCCAGCGCTCGTGCGCAAAAGTCCACCGCCTGAGTGCATGGCAAGCTGCCACCGTCTGCTGCAGAATCTCAGTCCGGCATCCGCTTATTGGAACAAATGAAACCCCTGTTCAATGGTTGGTGCAGCGACGTCACCCCCGCAGGTAAGAACACAGAAATAACACCCGCCAGGCGCATAAGCTTCCCGTGGGCGCTGCAATTGTCTAGCACCAGCGCCTACGGCCCGCTGGACCTGGTAGTTATCGCCGGGTATCAGAAGAGTGTAATCCATTTCTCAAACAGAAAGCTGACCATCCACGCAATGGACTGGGCCTTGCATATGCTGCGCTCCTCAGGAGTACCGTAGGAAAAGCACACGGGGACCGTCGACTTGCCAATGAAGAATGATCGAAGAATGTGGCAGCCCATAGCGTTACAGGAAACAGCAAAAATTATCCGCTCATTATTCTTCATACCCTTGGTCCCGCGTGTGGCTCTGACGGACTCTTGAGGTGACAGGTAGGTGCCATTCGGCAGGCAATGGTACATGAATCCAGACTCGTCCTCGCTGTACACGTTGCGTGGATGAAATGCCGACAGCTGCGCTCCTACGCGCTCCATTTCTGCAGCCACCGCCTCCTTGTCCACCGACCCAGCCTCCCCGTGAAGACGCGCTAATCCCGCAAACCCGCTGCGTTCCAGCCACCACTTCACCCACCCGGTGCTCCCAGCGAAATGTGTCACGCCCATGCTGCCAGCTAACTCTTTGGCGCGCCTTTTCAGGATACCAAACGTCAGCAGTAGACGCAGCTCGCGTAGGCGGGTTTCCTAGGAGCTCAAGGCCGAATCTAGTGCGGGGAACCGCCCCGGCTTCAGCCTTGCCCATCCTGCCATGTGCTTGTTGCCCTCTATGGCACGAAGTAGAGCTGCCCTGCTCTTCCAGTTGCTTCTGCAGGTCTTGACGATGACGACCCATTTGGCTGCCACCGCGAAAAAGCATGCGCAAGGTGCCGCGAGGCCGTGAAAAATCAACGTCGTGGTCGCCAAGGAGATGATCTTCCGGGTTCGTAGGGAGGAGGCGTCTCGCTCCCTTGCGCAAGGCCGGGTCTGGAGCACTCGGTCTACCTGTTGAGAAAAGGTGACCGAAAGAACAGGCAGTGTCATCAGTAGGTTTGGTGCCAATGAATCGTGACATGGAGAGAGAGAAAGCAGAGAGGGAACCAGAGCTCCTAGGTTAGACATGCCCCGCAGCAAAAGCCGCTGTGGACATGACACACACAATCTCTTCCACACCAAAACAATCTGTGCTCGCCGGCAATTGCCGAGGCCTACCTGGAGAGTCTGGAGCGTGCGATTCCGGTCCACCAGCTGCTCCCTCCGTCATGCTGATATCTCGTGCGTCCTGCGCACCATCACCACCTCCACCTGCGTCACGCAACGCACGACAGAGGATTGCAGTACCGGACCACCAAGGTACAGGCAACCAAAAAGGCACTGGCACACGCAAAGAAGTTGAACAGGGTTGCTCCTTGCAGCCAGAAGCACGCTCGTGAGAAAAGATCTCAGCATTTACAGGCATTTCTCGTGTGAAGATCATTCGAGAAGCCATAAACATACCGAGTCGGACACCTGTTGTCGGCGCATCATCTCCTGCAGAATGAGTCGAGGGGGAAGACAATACATTCGTGTCGGCGGACCGTGGTGAGGGTAGAGCTATCACGCTACCGTGTGTGGCCGGTGGAAGCCGACGGCGGTGCGTCGCTGTGCCGCGAGACGCCCGTAGGGACAACGGCTGGCGACAGACTGCCACACACTGGTAAATTCTCTCGTCAGCGCCTCGTCAATTGACCGGAAGATCTCCAGAAGCCATGGGTTTTAAAAAGCATATGGCGCCTCAATTTGATTACGAGCGCGCATGTGATCTAGACCAACTTCGGTTTTGTTTCGCGTATGTCTCTTGTATCCGTGGACGTTATAACGAAAACGCACTGTACATGAAAATTGCTCTAGTACGTGTCTTAGTACATGTCTAGTACAGTGTGTATTCGACTGTGCGATGCGGGGCCACCAGTAGCCTGCTTCGAATTCACATTTAGATCATCATCTGGGCTGTGTCACTGCAAGAATGGGCGCAACACAACCGCACTTTCACGACAACTACGGGATCGCCCGGTTGTGGTCTTTTCGCTACTTGCACCGACTCGAAGCCGACGCGCTGCAAGCAACAGGTGCCAAGGCCTACAGAGACGGTGGTTGCCAACAGTACCATCAAACAAACGACAGGAAAAGAACAGAACTTCAGCTACGCTAGTCTTCGTCCTCTCCTGCGAGAACCATATCGACCTCCTCAGCGATGGTGCTCACGTCATCCTCGACAACAAACCACCTCTCCACCGCACGGCCTCTCTCTTCCTCCGACACCCCCATACAGTCGTCAGCCAAACCAGTGCTCGCCAACAGAGAGACCACCTCTGACACGTCCGTATGGACGCTGTAAGCTACAGGTTGGACACCATGCAGCTGTCGTGGCACCTCGGCATCGGCCTCGACTGGCAGCACCTCCGCCGACAGCCAGCAGTTGGAAATCTGCACAGGCGTGATCTGCTACCACTCCTCTTTCACGATGCGGGCAGCATCCAGCAGGTGAACCGGACCGCCCTGGTAGAGTCCTCCACCCCTAGGAACTCGAGGGTTAGGGTCACCAGATGCAATCAGTCGATCTAGGTTAGCGGATACGCGTCCCAAGTACCGCGTCTTGTAACGGCCCTTGGTTGCTGCAATGATTCCCTTGTCTAGGGGCTGGTAGCTCGTGGTAGTGTTAGGCGGCAGCTTGGTGATGGTTACTTGAGGATGCCCAATCTCGGAATGGCAGCTGAGGTTGACGAGGATGAGAAACACGTGACTGGCCGTCTGCGTCCGCAGGCCAGGCACAAAAACCTCGAAGAACCATCTCTTGAAAACATGGCCGTCCGTCCAGGCCGAGCGCTGCGAAAATTAGGGAAGCGCACACCGGTTTCGTGCGCCATTGAAGCACATGGGGTTGGCCGCCTTTCCAATCATTGTGATTGGAAGCTTGTGGGATCCGGTAGCGTTGCATCAAAGCGTTAGAGTGACTCGGTCTTTACTCCACATAGCCTTGCTACCCCTCGCGACACCTCGGTCCAATCGGGACACGTACGACCTGGAAGGAAGACAACGGTAAAGAAGACCCGTTTAGTCGACATTGTAGATCAAGTCCGGGGCAACTCCGGCTAACTGCTCCCTAATGCGTGACATGAGCCAGGCCGCCTCCTCCACAGCGGCTGTTGAACCCGCCCCGTGAAGCACAACGTTCACGTAGTCGTGCCGGCGGGCCCGGTTCTGTAAGAACCCATTGGATGCGGAGAAGGTCGTCAAGTTGAGGTCGTCCGCAATTTGAAGCGCCTTGGTCCGCAGAACTGACAGGGAGATCGGCATGCGCTTCCGGGTTCGATAACGGACTGCTGACACCCATTCAGCAAGACGGCTGTCCACCTCGAGAAAGGCACTGCCCCGAAACCGTAACGGACGACTCACGAGCACCCTCGACAAGACGGGCCCGCAGAGCGACCCGGTCTCGGTAGGCGCTCTTGATCGCCGTCCAAGAGTAATCCTCGGCCAGTTGGGAGCGAATCCAAGCCCAAAACTTCCCCGCCGCCTTCCACGCCGCGATCTGGAGCTCGGTCCCGAGAGGTAGCCCTTTCCTCATACGATGACCGTCTGGGTGTCGACGCCCAGACGCGCTCCCCCGAGCCGGTGAAGACAGGATGGCGCTGGCAGTCACGCTAGCGACCTTGGCAGCCGCGCGGGTGTCCTCGGAATGTTGATCAGCAGCCACCGGATTCCGCTGAGCAAAAGACGCTTCAGCGGCGGCAGCCGCTGCATCGACCGCTGATGGAAGAGCCATGGCAGAGGTTGTGGTCACGAGGCTTGTCACGCGACTGCACCACAGCGGCGATCTTGTTTGTCGCGGCTAGGAGACCCCGCCAACACGACTGGGGAAATTGATGATCGGTGGGGGGGACAGGGCCGCGGGCAAGCAGGTGGTAGTTTGATGGTGGGGGGCTGGTGCGCGGTGCGGTGGCGACGGAGGATGTCTCACTGCATGACAACGGGGGCACATGCTTTGTGTCTGGGTCACCAGTCCCATTGAATGACGTCACTGCAGTAAATTTAATTGCAGTAAGGACCGGCCCGTTAATACGACCCGGTCGTATAAACGAGCGCGCTAGTATCGAATACACAATGGATGCGGCCCACTTCGCCGACGATTTTTGGCCGGCAACGTTTGTCAAAAGTTTTCTTGTGAGGGAGACAGGGTTGCGTTGGTTTGGTGAATCATTGGTTGGATCAATGAATCAGGTATAATTCAACTTTTGAACCGAACCAAACATAAACGGACTTATTGAACTTAAGGATCCTGAGCCTCCACCGATTTAGATTTTCTCGTGGCTGTCACGCGTACACCTCGCACAAGAGCCACGCGTCACACCGCCTTGGGTCCGGCGCGGCTCTGGTTCGTTGCCGACCATCCACTCTACATACTGGATGACCAAAGAACTACGTATGTCCGACAGTATGCCACTCGCATGCGGTCGCTTGTCAACTGCAAAGGATGGCGGCAGAAGCTGTGCTCAGTCTGGAGCGTCGAACGCTGAAGGATGTGCTACGCTGCAGGTCTGCGCGACATTGCTCAGGAAGGCAATGATGCGGGTGGGGACGGGGGCGGACGGAGGTTGGGGAGGTTAGGGCGTGTCCAGCAATGGAGTCAACCGCCCAAAACTCCAACCGTGGCTAAACGTGGCACCGTTTGGCCAACCGGGCATTGGTGGCTAGGTCGAGCTCCAAAACTAGGGTGTGACGGTCCAAAAATAGCCCTTCCTCATATATTGTAGGCTTCTAATCGGTCTCATGTAGGGCCCGCGCGATCGCTTAGTTTTGGAGCTTCAACGGCAGCGAAACGGCACCGAGGTCCAAACAGGCCCGTTTGGCGGCGCTCCAAAAAGCTCCGCCAAAACATGGTTCCGAACGTGGCGATCCAACGCCAATATGATGCGTGACCCGTGGCATGCAGACACCATGGAGTGAGACACCTTCAACCGATTCTTCGGCGCGGAGGACCGGCCGGCCACAACACTGACGCCGATGTCTGATATACCGGGGATAGCCTTGCCCGAGCCCAAACTTGAGATATGACGCGCCTAGTTTTGGCTTGGCGGTTGGAGAGCCAGTAGAAGCGCCACACGTTGTGCACACGTGGCCGCTGGGTTGGGCGGTTGGCTCCATTGCTGGATACGCCCTCAGAGTCAAAGAGAGTGCATGCGGCCGCAGAGGCTGCAAATGCGGCAGCCCGTCTCGCGCATGAGCAAGCCACCCGGCGTGCAGCGGAGGACGACCTCGGTGTCTGGTGGAAGGTGCACTGGCAAGCCGAGAACTACAGCACAGTCCCGGCCGTGTAATATTTAATATAATATAAATACAGAACGTGCCATGTTACATTCTACCAGAATCATCGAGCGTTCTTGTGAATCGGGTAGAATTCGGTTCAGGTTTAGGAAACCAAACCAAACGCTGACAACCCTGGAGGGAGACGTTTGTGGATGTTATGGTTTGGGTCAGCCCAGCACGAAAACGCTCGCAGAACCGTGGTGCGGCTCGCAAGATTTTGCGTCCGCCAACAAGCTTTGAACCAGGAAACCGGGGCAAAAGAGCATTAATTGTCGCTATGGCTTTGAGACTGCTGCGCTGGAGTAAAAGCCCCATGCTCTTGTGCGTGGGGCCTGTCGAGGGGACGTGGCAACATGTCTTTCTGCGCATGCCCAATGGTACGGTACGGGTGGTTGACGTTCGAGTTGTGTGACGCAGAGTGGGTCAGTAGGGGGGGGAAGCGTGATGTGCGCACCTGGCAGTACGCGTGGTGGGCAAGCGCCGTGACAATTGGGCAGGACTCTGTCGGGTTTCTTCTTTTGGTGGAGGCGACATGTTATGACGGCCCCATCTCATTCTCCTGCTCTGTTCCATTGTACCATGTCTTGGTGGCTTTGTACTGCCTATTCATACATACCCGCCACCCCCCTTGCTGACCCCCCTCTGCGGCCCCCCAGCTGGTGATGTGCGGGATGAACGGTGCCGGGCGGCCGGCCGGCAACGCCGGTGACAGCACCGGCGAGCGCGTGGCCACCATGAACTACACCAACCATTGCAGCAACGAGTCGCTCCACTGTTGGGCCCAGAACAGGGACCGCGTCATCAACACGGACACCCCCCAGGCGCCCGCCGGCAGCGACTGGTGGGCGACGCTCGAGGGCACCAACACGCACGTGGCGGCGCACCACTGGTCAGCCACCGACGGCGCCACCGGCCCCTGCGTCGGCACCGTCGGCAACCACACGGTCGGCATGGCCGTCCACGCGTCGGCGCTGGTCCGCGACGCCGGCGCTGCGACGCACAGCGGGACGGCGCGGCCGGCCACCCATTTGCTCATGCGACGGGCCCGCAGTCCCGGGCGGCGCCGACACGGCGGCCGGCAACGGGACGTCGGCCGTCGCCCGGTCGCCAGTGCCGACCGACGCGGACGGGAGGTCGATGGGGGCGACGCGCGCGACCGCCGCGGTCGTGCGCGCGGCGTGTGCGCGTCCACTTCGGCGGCGCCACCGTCGACGCCCGCGCCGGCGCCCGCGCCGACGCCCGCGGCAACGTCCCAGCCGACGGCCGCCGCGGACCGCCGCCGCGCACACGGCGCGGCCGGGGCGACGCGCGCAGCGGCGCAGGGTGTGTCGGGGTGGCGCCCGGGGGGACGCCCGCCGCCAAGCCGTCTCGCGCAGCGGTGGCCTCGGCAACGGCAGGGCCGCCGGTGGGCGCGCTGGCGGCCGGTGGGCCCGGCGGCTGGCCGCGGGTTTCCGCGCAGCGGCCCTGGGGAACCGGGGGCTGGCCTCTGCGCAACGGCCGCACGGAGCCGGGCGAGCGCCCCGATAAGCCGGCAGGCCCGCGTCCCAACCCTACAAGAAACAAACCCGCGATATCGCGGGTTTTGGACCCAAAAGCGCGGGTTGACCCGACCCTTCAGTGCGACCCGACTCACAGTGGCGCTTCACGGCTAGTGGACTGACAGGGTGCCACAAAGTCGCGGGTCAGCGAAGCGAGATCCCCAGTCTTCATCCATTTCCACGACGCCAGGGCCGCGCAGCCAACTATGGCTGCTTGCGCAGGCCGACCGAGAGTGGTCAACAGGAAGCGGCGGCGTTGTCGCTCCACGGTTTTGGCGGTATCCTGTGACCTTCCTGTCTCACGAAAAATAGTTACAGAAATTCGGGACGTAGACACTCTGTTGGTGTCAATTTCATGATGGCCCCGTTGGCGGACGGGGTGTAGGTGCCAATCTCTGGTGAACCTTCACCCCGCCGGCCAGAGATAAAAGGAGCACCTGAAGAGGCTTTCCCGCGCCGCATCAATACGTTGCATGCTGCGTTGCCAGTGGTCAGTGAACCACCGTCCCGCGAGAGCTGCAATCAAAGAAATTTGCGCATGTTGATTGGATTCTCGCCGATGGCTTACCCGTCTTTCCTTGGGCGAGAAGCCGACGACCTGTCTATATAGTCGGTGCCCATGCTCTGCGACGACGGCGTTGCTCGGCTCGCGCATCCCGCGGCAGCGTGCGGCCCCGTCTAGTGCTTCCTGCTCAAAGACGCAGCGTCATCGTCCCCCCTAGACGTTACCGCCTGTTGCGTCCCGAGCTCCCACTCCCACACCCCGCATCCCCCTCAGTCCCGTGCTCCTCCCCCCCCGCATCCTATTCTCCACGTCCAGTCCGTGTGCGGACACAACATGCCTTCTGACACTGGCCGTCTTTGCCACTGCAATGAATCTACGGCGGACGGCGAAGAGCCTCCCTGTATGGTGTCCAGGCGGACCTCGTTTTTGCATCAGCAATTCAAAAGACGTCGGTTGTCAACAGGTAGTGTCATCAGCGGTGGCCGTGCCGGTGGCCCCGCTGGAGATTGCACCGGCACGGACGGGGCAGGGTCTCGGGCTGCTCCGCCTGGGGGCCTTGACGCGGGGGGGGGGGGGGGGGGGGGGGGGGCGCGAGAGGATTGGCCATCAGGACCTGACCACACGGCTGAAGAGGGGGCCGCTGCTTGCAGCGAGGATAGCCCCCTCCGTGCCGACCAAGATGTGGGTCAGGCTGATGATGACGATAGAAGCAGCATGGCGAGCACAGATGTGGAGTCTGACGACTCCACGACTGCGCCGCCAGCAGCTTTCGTCGTGGAGGACCCCGCTGAGCCTGTTGCCGAAGCCGTGGGTCCCATTGGGCCAACGGAGCCTGTCATGCAGGACGCTGTCAGCTCCAACGAGGTGCAGCTTCCGGTGGCTCAATTTGGTGAGTGTGTCAACGATTTCGCACTGTTCACTTACGCTGTGAACCATGAGCATACGGAGGACGCATTTGCGGATCTGCTTAAGCTGGGCGGATGCCAAGCAGAGTACCGAACTCCGTTTCTCATGCGAAAGTTCATCGAGGCGAGCGTGAACGTCGAGAAGCGCCAAGTGGGCTGCTGTCTGAATGGGTGTGAGGCATTCACACACAAGCGGACGCACCTGACGTCTTGTTGTAGCACATCTCCCTAATATTCGGATACTGGGCCCGGTAGCCCCCCTGACTGGTCAGTATTCACGTGGAGGATTGAACTGACTTGTGGCCCGCCCTTTGGGAGGTTACTTCCGTCTTGTATATCTGTCCTTTCTTTCATCGTCTCTAATTTGGTGGTTATTCGATCTTTATGATCCCTCGGTCGATCGACCCCGCCCCTTTACCGTCTGATAAAGAAAGCACCATGGGACCGGGGTTCGCCGTCGTCGGCACCCCCGGCTCCCCATCGGATGTTGCACGAACAAAGGTTCTTCTTCCTCGCCTCTAAGGCGATAGCGTTCGCTTTATCGCGCGTCTACGGT
>Ga0209093_1001359_pt1 | contig 13915 bp, 12 predicted proteins | sample SidtaG_4_FD_187450 | JGI IMG/M metagenome (GOLD analysis project Ga0209093, IMG submission 187450) | Marine algal microbial communities from Sidmouth, United Kingdom - Sidmouth_Male1 metaG (SPAdes) (version 2) | ecosystem: Host-associated > Algae > Red algae > Unclassified | place: Sidmouth...
CCACCCCCCGCTCGTCCACCACGCGCGCGCCGCCCGACTTGTCGGACATGGCGCCGGAAACGCTTACATCAGCGACCGCGCCCCATCCTCGTGACCCGTCGGCCGGGCGGCCTGTGCCCGCGTCGTGTGGTCTGGCGCCGCATATGCTCTCCTCGGCACGCGCGCCCCCTACCCTTGGCCTATAGACCGCACGCCCTGTTCCTGTGTCGCTTGGCCCGGCGATGACGGTGCCAAACGCGGCACCCGCGCCCCCCCCCCCTGACCCGTCGACATTGAGGCCTATGCCCATGTCGTCGGACCCGGCGACTGCACAGTCATCCTTGATGCCAGCGCCCCCTCCTCTCAACGCGCTCACTGGGCTCCCCATGCCATCGCCTGCCGCCGCAAATCCCGCGGCGGTCCACGCCCCGCCGTCATTGGCTGTGCTCGCTCCATCGACCGTTCACCCCCCCCATTCGCCTGTTGAAGATGTCACCTCGCCCGTCCAATCAAGGAACACACCCGCGACCGCACCTTCCATGCTAGCTCCCTCACCTTCGGTCGCCACCGCGGCCACCGCGGCTGTCCGCCCTCCGCCGCTGCTGGTCGTGACCCCTGCTAGAGCGGGACCTTCCCGGCCATCCCCGGCTGTCACTTCAACGCCGGCTACGGCCCCCTCTGCCTCTTTCCCCCCTACGTCGCCGGCTCCCGCCGCCGGTGCAGCTGGACGGCGGCTGCCGACCATCGTCGCAGCGGCTTCCGCGGCGGGCTGCCCGCCGCGGTTTCCCACTTCCGCTACCGCTGCCGCTGCCGCTGCCCTACCTGTCGGCGCACCGCCTTCCCCTGCGACAGGCGCCGACTCCTTGGACTCCCGTCTCCCGCGGACTCTCGATGCAGCGTTGGCGGCCGCCGAGGCCTTGTCGGCTGCGGCGTCCCCTCCATCTGCCGCGCCCTCTCCAACGCTCGCCGGCGCCTCTCCTGTGTCTATCCCTGATGCGCTTGGGCCACAGGGGCGCGGCTGGGTGCTTATGGATGGTGCAATCCCTTTTGAGAAGCTGGCCGTCGTAAGAGGCTGCGCGCGGCGCGTGCGGGCGTCCAAGGCATGCTCAATTTTCAACTCTCAAAGTGCCGAGACGATGATTGCACTCCAAGACAAGGCGGAGCTTGGGCGGCGGCAAGTTCCTGTGGCTGGAAAGGGCCTACTCTCCAAGGAGCTTCGCAGCTGCGTCGACGACGTTGCCGCCCGGGTTGGCAACGCGCTGGACGTTGCGCAAGACGGTGTCTTCCCCCATCTGTTGCTTACAATGCCGCGCGCTCCGGCGCAGCTTGCGCACGCGGACACTGGTGTATACGAGGTAGAGGAGGACGGGGGTTGTGGAGCGTTCTTACTCATTGCTTATTTTTCTTTCGAGAAGGGTACATGCATTGACGTTTGGCCAAGCACCTTTGGTTCAGCTGACGGGGTTGTGGGCTTTGCATTTCCCGAGCCCAAGCGCGTGTGCATCCCGGTTGGCTCTTGTCTTGTTGCTCGGGCCGACCTCATGCACCGGGGGACAAGCAACACGCATGGACGCAACCTGCAGCGGTGCATGCACGTCTACTTGGCCGTTCACGTGGACGGCGAGCACCCTGACTACAGTGCGCACACATCGCTGCCTCGTGAGGTTTGATGCCTTACGTATTCTTTCTTTTTTATATTATTTCTGTGATATCAGTATCGAGGTGACCGCGAGGCCTCCGCACGAGAGTGCGGCAAATACCTTGAAGCCCCGCTGTATTCCATTTACCCTTGCGCCATTTATTGCTGATCCCCCAATTTTGTCCTCATCGGCAGAGAACGGGAGTGCAACTGCGATGCAGGGACGTTCCCGATTGGCCAAGAGGATCGACAGCAGTGCATGTCGGGTCCCATCTTCACAGAATGTACCCGTACGGCCCGCTAACGCACAATCGGCGCACTCGTTTTTCTGAGATTATCTGAGAATCTCGAAAAAAATCTCGATAACAAACTGCTCTGGGCTACTATACCCTATGAGACGACTGAGAAAGGAAGAATATCTCAAGAAAACGGAGAATCTCGATTCTGCACGGACCTGGCGGTTGGAGAGCCAATGGCGCGTCGTAGATTCGCACTCAGCAGCTATTTTCTGCTGTTCTAGACCAATGATTGGCCTGTTTTACGAAGCAGTCCCAGTCTTGGCCGATGAGGACAAAATTGGGGGATCAGCAATACAACCCCTGTTTCGCGTGCGCTGATGGCAGGCACCGCTACTTCGTGGTGTACGCCACGTCAAAAAGTGTGTGCATTATTTTTTGTGCACTTGCAACGGCGGCCGCGGAGGGGGCGAGCAAGGCTGCTCTCGTCACACCCCCTCCAGCCTCTCATAGTAAATTTGTCCTCGCTCCTACCAACCACACGGGCCATATCGGTGGCTGCAGTCACCGCCCGCGCCGCGGCTGTGCCTTAGACTCAGAGAGCCGCCGCGACGGCAGACGACGCGGTGAGGCGCACCACGACCGCGCGCCAGAGCCGCAGGGCAGGGAGGGGGAGGGGGAGCGTGCGCCGCCGGCGGCGACCGCCACGCCGCCCCCGGCACTTTTCATCGCTGCAAACGGGGCAGCCCAGACGAGGACGACGCCGGCCACGGCGGCGGCGGCAGCCGCCGCCCGCGTAGAGGCTTCACAGTCCACCCACAGAGCCGCCGCGACGGCTGTCGACACGGCGAGCCACAGCACCACCGCGCGCCGGAACCGCGGGGTTGGGGGGAAGGGGGAGAGTATGCACCGGCGGCCGTGACTCCGACACCGCCCCTGTCACCGACGACCGCTGCTCGCAACGACTGGGTGACGATGGCGCCGCCCCTCTCGACGATGGGTCGACAACGGCCGGCGTCGGCGGCAGCCGGGGGAGGGGGGGGGGTGCCGGCTTCGGCGGCGGGGGTTGGAGGGGGCGGGGGCGGGGGCGTGCCAGGTAGGCGGTGCGTCCCCGACTGTCCTGGCAGCCAGCTTTCACCAGGCCGCGGAACGACGCGCCGCCGCATGCACCGCAGATGCAAACTTTCGTGCTGATTCGAAGCTAAAATCACCCACCCAGGTGCAAACAAAGTTTTTTCTGTGATTGTGTCGCGCATGCGGACCAACACGCTCCTGAGCACGCCCCCGAGATTCCTACTTTCCTGCTCGCCACTGCCGGGACCAATAAGGCTCGGCCTCGCATGCAAGATTCGTGCTCGATCACGGCGTTCGTTCACCTGGCATACCCTTTAAGGATTTTTCCAGGCAACGTTGCGGAGAAGACAGTGCCCTCCACCAATAAGATCACGTTCTCGGCTCGGTCTCGAACTCTTCTCGCCGGCATTAGAGACACACAATTTTGGGCGTGCGCACGCATTTTCTTTTCTTGCCTATCATGACAACCTCAGTTGGATTCGTATGGCATGTCGAGCCTTGCCGCGTTGGCATCGAGCAGACCAATGCGAAGGCATTCGCACAGCCACTCCGAGAATCTTTTTGCAGCTGGAAGCCGGTTCCTGTCCCAGCCTGCACTCGCGTCGGCCGCACGCAATGCTGCCTCGTCTGCAGGTTGCGGCTCTATTCTCTCTCTCTGTTGTTTTCTTGCTGGTCTTTGGCAGCTACTCATGTCGGCTTCGAAGCGGAGCATTGGCCCGACGACCGCGGCGGCGGCCAAGGCAGCGGCGGAGATGGCGCGCGTGCGCCCGGCCGATACGGAAACTGCTTGGATGACAGTTAGGTTTGAGAAGAGCAGGCGATGGGCAGACGGCCGTCACCACTGCCGCGCGGCTGCCGCGGCGCAGAGGGCGAAAAGGTCGCGGGCTGCGGACACGGCGGCGACAGCGGCAGGAGCACGCCAGCTGGAGGCCAGCACTGCAGCATTACCAGCATTGCAGCATTACGCTTTTTCTCTCTCACAGCCAGAAGGGCACCACAGACGCCCGCCAGCGTGTCGGCCTTTCGTTGCAAGTATTGGACAGGTGTAAAGGCAGCAGGCGAGGATGCCAAAACAGAAACTCTTGAGGAGGCAAAAGGAGCAAGCCCGACCCGGGCCTTACCGCCATCACACTTGGGCGGTGGAGCTCTAACCAGACTTCATAATTGTACTCCAAATGCGAGTAAGTGCGACACAGCTTCCAAAAACGGTCGATCTGTGAGTTGCTATAATTAGCAAGGTCGATCTTTCGACAAACGGCTACAGGCAATGATCGACAGCACCAGATCAAGGCTCGACTCGATCATGACGCGCACCCAGCATATGATGAACAAACGACTCAGCCGATGGCGTCTGCGATGTCCTCTGCCCATATGTCCTCGGTTCGATGACTTCAACAGTCCGCCTATTCACGCTGCCACCAGTCCTTCGTCTGTAGAACACTCGATGCGTGGCTTGAGGAAGCATGCCGCAGCTCACGTCAGAGGTGCCATGGATGCATGCTACCGCTTTGCCAGAGGGCGCCTACGAGCCTGAGCGTGGTGCAGGGACATTCGTGGTGCTGCCTGTCACAGAAAGGAAGTAAGAAGATTTCAGGCCATGCCGACGACGTGACACTGGCACGCAAGGGTAGTGGCGGTGCAGAGTCAAAGAAAAACTGGCATGTCAAGTTTTCCAGAGACTTGAGCATGTGCATTCCCGTACCCAAGGCGCTTCTTCCGCCTCGTAGACTGCGACATGCGCACTGTCAGCCGCACAACAGTCTCATCGGTCGCGTTTTGGATTGAGTCTGTCAAAAAACTGCCGGGATAACGCCTCTCGCAATGGAGATCGCCTTCCAGCAGAGCAACGAGTGGCTACGGATGAATGAATCCCACGACTCGCCTCCCATTGGCTATGTGGGCGATACTACATTGCTCGTGTCCCTTTCGCCTCTCAGGCTGCCCTCTATCGAGCCACCGTTGTCAGCACCTTCATCATCCTCTGTACGGTCGTCGTCACAGCCTACCCCGTCGCTTTCGTCAGTGGTACCGCCGCCCCATCACCCTTGTCCGCGCCATCGTCGGAGTGAGGCAGAACTGCGACACGCTGCACAGATCCACAACGATGAAACTCGCGGGCTCCGCCTGGCACGATCATGCTCTACCGGGTGTTGCGCCGTTTTGACACCCACTTCTGACCACGGGAGCGCCGCTGTGAACATCTGTACATACTGCTAAGGCACGCTTTTCTTGCAATTTCAGCACTTGTCTTTCATGAGACCACGCCGACCTCTTTGTTGTTTTGGTGGTCATTGTGCCTTGCCTATCTCTCCTGTAGTTTCTGTTCTCTCACCCGCCTCGGTTTCTTGATCCCTCCAGGCAAGGCAGTGCAACACCGAGGATCACGCAGCCACAGGACTGTACTGCTCTCCTGTCAAGGCGTTGGCATTGTGGGGATGGAATGGTACTTTGATACACGGGTGGTTGGTTTGTGGACGTAAACAGCATATATGTATGTATATTGATGAGCGACCGGGGGTGCACGCCGGACAGTATGAGAAAAAGGGCCGCGCCACACACCGGGACTACAGCGTAGTGCGGCCGAGCTTCACCACGACCTCAACCCCCAGGCCGCCCAGCAGCACAAGGCCGCACCGTCCAGCCACCGCCATACCACTATAACAACAGCGCCTGAGCCCTGACGCACGACAACACACCAGGTATCTGACAGTAGCATCCCGACAGCTAAGACGTGACAAGAGGGGGCGAAGGCGTGGCGGCGTCACCGTACAGCTCCACGACGGCGTCGCCAACCACGACAGGGAGGAAGAGCAAAACAAATAGCACGAGCACGAGCATGACGCCGCGCCCCAGCGCAGCCGCGTCAGTGCGAGCCAGCACGACGACAGCGCCGCCCACGATAGGGGACACAGGGGTAACGGCGTCACTGGGCAACACCACGACCGCGTAGCCAACCACGACGGGGAGGACGTGCAGAGCAGAGAGCACGAGCACAAGCCAAACGCCGTGCTCCAGAAAAACCGCATCAGCACCCGCCAGCACGAAGATGGCGCCGCTCACTACACGGAGCCCCCGCGCATCGACTCACAGCAGCGCATGCCGCACTAGGGGAACGAGCACAGATGAGAATCCCTGGAGCACTTGATATGCAACAGCGCTCACGTATGCCAAGCGCACATTGGTTTTCGAGTGAAGGTGCAGCACACATCCACAGCCCCACTTGGAACGTCTGCTATGGGATCGAAGCAGGAAAAGAAGCAAAGAAAACAAAACGACACAGAAGCGAATTGTCCTATGTTTATTTTCTGGTGTGGTCGGCATCTATACGGCGGAGAGACCGGAAGAATCCGCATTGTAAAGGACAGGGTGAAGTGCTGACTGTGCAGTGCCGACTTCACGTAGTAGCCGCCACCCGGCCCGAGACGCTATAGGTCAGCTCGCGCCCGCCGCGTTGAGATATGAACACACCAGACACGACAACAAAGAAATCGAAAGAAAGAAGGTAGATGGGTTACGACGTGCGAGCAGTGTCAGCAGTCATTCTGCATGAAGCACTGAAACGTCCCGAACGGAGGCCAGACCTCCAGAACACAGGTAGGGGTCGGAAAGCCGTTCACTAGACAAGAGCAAAACAGGAGCATGCCTGCAAAATATGACGCGCCGCAGTCGCATACAGATACAGATGAGGGAGAACACCATGGCGGCAGAGACGGCAGCAGCAACGAACCGAGCTCCAAAGTGGCTTGTGTGCGACAACACTCGCGGCCACCGACAACGGTGATCATTGAATGACAACAAGGACCAGTGATAACCGCGGCAAAAGCCCGCCGATATCTCGGAGCAAAGAGGCAACGTTGCCGCCTACGACTCGACAACAGCCATCAACGGCGGAAGAGGGACGTTGCAGGATGCATGGATCGAGGGACGGGACGGTGACGGCGCTGCTGTCGCAGCTGTCGAGAACGGTGAGACCCAAGCAGAAGGGATTGCCTCGGGACGCACGAATCTTCCAATAACGAGGTCTACTTCATCAATTTTCTTGTGTTGTAGGCCTTTTTTTGGACAGGGTTGATCGACGCAGTCGACCTGCTTGGATTCGAATGCGGCCGAACGCGCTCTTGTTCAGCAGATGAGGATCCCAAACCGATAGGTCGTGACAGACGGCTGCAAAAACGGACTGTGCGGCAATCAAGTAGCTAGAAGTGCAATTATCTGCCTTCCGAGGACGAGACAGAGAACAGCTGAAGAAGACGAGAAACAACTCTCTCAAACTTGGCAGGCCGGAGATGCTTGGACAATCTGCGCGGGGCTTGGAGAGGCTATAGCTCTCTGCGGGGCTGTCTATGAGGTAGGCACTTCAGTGCTGCTAGACCCTGGACCACTCCGATGAGAGGGAGACACGTGAACCTTTTCAGACAGCAGTGAAGCTGCGCGGCTGCACCCCAGAGGAGCCTTTGATCGCAACGCATCTGAAAACATATGGCGGCGGCAGGATGCTCACGGAGAGAAACATTGCCGGATAGCACAACACTGCCGGCCACGCCACAAACTGCCACTTGAGTGACAGCGGCTGAGAACACATTGTCACGCGTCGAACCTGCGCACTGCCCCGAGGCCGTGCTGGATGTCCCGGATCGACCGCAGAAGTGCGCTACAGTGCGTAGCTGCAGAGTTGAGCATTGAGCAGGCAAAGATCGCTTTGGGCAATGTGCTCACGACTCCTGCCGGGGTCTAGGATGTGCTTTAATTTTTGAAAGTCAACGATCGGTGAGTGCTTGCCATGAAAGGACCCGACGCACAACGATCTAAACGATGACGTCGTAGATGCGATTTAAGTGGCAAACAATACGTCACCGATGCAACTTCCAGGCAGCCAATGGCTGCAGCAAGTATGGAACACAAGGAATTTGGAGCCCAGGGCACCGGAAATTGCGGATGGTGACCTTCAAGACTTTCAACAGGTCCTTTCGTCATACCACCGTCCTGGCTGACGTCGGAAGCACCTTCACGCCGAAAACCACGCCATGCGCACGCATTGAGGGCTGCAAAGCTCCTGCGGTGGCATGTGGCGGCCACCAACGCAGCAGCGGAGGCCTTTGCCGCCGCCACAACGGGACCGCGCTCGTTTTTCTGTATGTGGGGACAGTCGGATACGGAGTGTCAATGGCTGGAGACGCTTCATCCAGCCCGTCTGCTTCGGCAATACAGCACGGGAGACCATTGAAGGCATCGCTTCTGCGGCAGCGGATGTCGTTTTCACGCTGACGCGAAGGCAATCTCCGAAGCCGGGCGGCCCCGTGCGGGGGCGTCGATGCGGGCGATGCGTTCATGCCGGCGGGGCGACAGCGGCACATCCTGGCGGCGCCGAGCCGTTTTATCCGCCGCTGCAGCCGCATATTGGCCATTGCGGCGCTGCAGCGTGCCGTCGGCTCCACCTGGGTGGAGGCACAGCGACGCGTCTCGCCGGAGCCGCGGCGACCACGGGCGGCCGGCAGCGGCCGCTGTCTGTCCGCCACGCCAGATTCCAGGCCGCCACCGATGTTCTCTGTGTCCTTCGGCGCTGTGAGGCAGAGTGGGAGAGGACGAGAAGTGCGCTGGTACCGTGTACGTGGCGGCGATGGAGAGTGCGGAAGGCCCGACTTGGCCACGCACTGAACGGCGACGACAACGCTCACATATTAAGGCGGCGGCCGCATGCTCTTAGACCGGCGGGAGGGGTGGAAGCTTGGCGACAGTTGGGTCCCCTCTTTACCCTGTATTCAGCGTGCCAGGTCTGCCGCAGACGTTGGTGGCCCGCGTCATCGATTTCCGCTCATGCCGCTGCCGTAGTGCGCAGATAGGGCTGCCGAAGGTTTTCTTCGACCCTCCGGGGGGGGGACACCGTCGCCATGACACCGGATGTTTGACTCATGCGGTTGCGCCATGCGCCCGAATTCCCTCGTCTGGGTTCAGAGCGGTAGGGACGCTCGGCTTTTGGGGGGCGCCGTTCGGTGACGGAGCAGGTCGGAGATCCGCCGCCCCGCCAGAATGGCAGTGCGGGCACGGGCGACAGCGACGGCGGCGTGGGGTGCAGCGGTCCTGCGGGTGACGTGAAGCGCGTGATCTTCGTTGGAACCGCAATGTGGGAAGAGCGTCCACCTTCGTGCTGTACATCTCTCGTTGTTATTTCCTTTCTCTTAGCTCTTCTCTTGCACAAACTGCTGTTCTGGTACGTTGCGTTCTTCTGTACCGTTCATTGCGCTCCGCAGCCTTTCTTGAACAGGCGTGCCCTTCCAAGCCGTCGCAGCGGAGCAGATCTGTCTACTTTGAAGACGCCCCGAACAACCACAATAGCGCGGTGCAGACAGCGTTCACTACCCACGCGGTGACCGTCTCAACGAGGCAAACAACAACGAGACTGGGTCGCCCACCCGCAAACAGAAACCGAGGCGCCCTCTATCCGTCCATTCGAGTCCGACAGAGTGCAGGACAAAACCAGACGCGCGATGAAAACCTTTCGTGGAAGACACTTTGGAAGACCGGTGTCGAATGACCCGTGACTAATACATGCTACTGGCACGTGACTTCTGTTGCCATGCGAATCACATGGAGCCATCGTGCCTCTGAAAGCTGTACGAACCGTGAATAACTGTGAATACCTTTCATGACGTTGGGTGTTTGGCAAACTTCAGGGCCTCCACGTGCCGTGTGCGGCGTGAAGGAAATATAAACTGAAAATTGCTCGAAGCTATCTCACAACTCGCACTTGTGCTCCCGATTTCACGATGAAACTGGGTTATCAACAGGCAGATGTCTTGCAATGAGCCGCACGTGTGACTAAGTGGTGTCGCACTTGTTCGAATCCCGATCACCACGAGACACCGCGTCTCTGTCATTGTCTTCCATCGATGGTGGCCATCTCTGTTGCCGATGCCTGCAGAGTCGGTGAAAGCCAGCGTACGCCACGACTGCCGCCGCAGCTGCGGCAGCGTTCGACGCCAGCGACGTCCGGCCCAAATCCGCCGGGCAGCAACCCCACGGGGCCCGGATGGTGGCCGCTGCCGCCTGCAATCCCTCCCGTTACCGGCTGGTGCATCCCCCTCGGAGTCATCGGCGGCTATCCGATGGCCGTTGCCGCCGCGTGACGCCCTGCAGCGGGATGACCGCCGCCGACGACTTTTCGGTTTCCGACGCGTCGGCAGCAGCAGCGCCCCTGCCCGCGACTATATGCAGACGTGGTCCCGGCCGCCTCCATGTCCTCCTGTCGGTTGCAGCTCCCCCCGGCGTGCCGTTGGCCGGGGGAATCCCCCCCGAGTCGTGGGCGGCGCAGCGAGGTCCGGCGCCACCGCGTCCGCCTTGCCACGGGCTGACCGCCGCCAATGCCTCGGCGCATGCCGACTCCTCGACGGCGTAGATGCCCCTGCCATCCTCTAGCTGCCAACGCGCTTCCGGTTGCCCCCACGTCCTTCTGCTGCCTGCGGCGTCCCCTCCCGAGGCATCGGCCAGGGGAATCTCTCCCGCATCGTAGGCGGCGCCGTGACGCCCGTCGCCACCGCGTCCTCCCTAGAGCGGGATGCCCGCCTCCGACGTCTCGGCGGAGGCCCACGCGTCGGCGGTCGCGACGTCTCCGTCCGCCGAGGGCTGCCGCCTGGCGAGACACATGAGCGACGGCACCGGCGGTCGGCGGCCAAAAGAATGCCTGGTGGGGCAGCAGGCGGACACGCTCGACGCGCACCTGTCGCTAACTGGCCGACTGTGTACTGACTGCCCTACGGTGGACGTAAGCGAAAACACAAGGCTGTTGATTCCTATCCGGTCGTCCCGCCCCCTGACGCGTGCGCGGGAAGTTCGTCGACATCAAACGGTCCATCTCCGTCGGGGCTCTCATCCCCGCTCCCTGTCCCACTCCCGCTCGTAACCAATACGTCTCCAGATCGCGACCGCTTTCGACCACGCGCCTCTTCCGCGGAAAATGCAACCGCGTCCTTATGTATCTTGACCATCCAGACTGCCAGCATCATAAGCAAGTTTGTATGCGGCTTCTGCAGTCTCGACGGGCACAACTGCTCCGCGAAGCGCGCCGGCGTGACGACGCCGCACGTCAGCATCACGCCCAGAAGCATGTTGCTCCGGGCGCCGTCAATGAAGTCAGCCTTCACCTCCGGAAGCTTAGACGCCATCCCCTCGCCGAGGGAGCCCCTGTGTGCATCTGCACCGAGCTCCTCGGACGTCATGGCACTCAGCGATGGCATCTCAAACGCACCCAGCGACTCGTCGAATCGCTGGCGCTCCCCTGCCGGCCAAATAAATGGGCTCGCGGGGTCCTGGTTGGAACGCGTCCCGCTACCCGCACCGGCGGACGCGCTTCCTGATCCCGACTCGGCCCTCGCTGATACGGACCCGGTCAGAGAAAGACGGCGAGCAGTGTCAATGCCGGCTTGCGCCATCGACAGGTTGTTCGCGCCGAAAAGCGTCTGCGCATTCACGATGGAGCTCCCCCGTGACGACCGGCCCCCGCGTGAACGGGGCGTCAGCGGCGGCGCAGCCCGCCGTCCATCTTCGGTAGCAGCGGCGACGTCAGCGGACGGCGCGGCACCCGCCGCTCGAACGGCGGCCGCCACGCCCTGCACGGAAGATGCGCCGACGAAAGCTCCTGCGGCTGCGGCCGCGGGTGCGCCGGTGGGCTGCGGCGGCGCAGCCAACACGCCGCAAGCACCCAAAGCAGCGTCGACCGCAGAGACGGCGGGATCCTGCAGGAGCCGAGACGACTCTTGAAAATGTGCTCGGTTGGAAGGGTCCAACGTGGCTGCTTTGACGCCCATTTCCTCCATTCGGGTCAAGCTTGCGGAGGGATCAAGGCCCGACTTTGCCGTATTGCCGACCAGCTCCCTTGCCGCACCTGCCAACCGAGTGGAGTCATCCAGCTTCCTCTTGTAGTGTGCTATAGCAGCGATGCGGAAGCCCTCCGCCTGGGCGTCATGGATTCGACCACAGACATAGTCCGCGCCGCACAGCGGCGGCGCGGAATCCTGGCGCAAGATGTTGCCGCCGGCACCGCTTCGGTAGTGCGTGCCGCTCACTGCCAGTGTCCTATTGGTGTGACCAACAATGTCGCACGACGAGCACGTCTTTTTGCACGCGCAGGACAAGTCGGTGCATTGCGTAGTGTGGCGCTTGAACGGGTTGCCCAAGGGCAGCGTGCGACGACACGGCAGTTCTCGAAGCTCGCACGAGACCTGGCCGTGTCCGGTCCTGTCCTTCGAGTCGAACCCACACAGGAGGCACCGAGTCATACCGGGGCTCGAGGCAGACAAGACCGGCTCTGCCGCGGACGAAGAGCGGGCACAGACGCCACTACTGCGCCTGCGACACGCCGCGCCCGAGCACGACCGCGTCGCCGCCCAGCACGACCACAAGCACAACGGCGAGGCCGTCGAGAAAGCCCACAAACACAAACGCGTGGCAGCCGATCACAGTCAGACGCACGACCGCGTCGCCGCCGAGCACGATCACAAGCGCGACCCCGTCGTCGCGCACGACAACAAGCGCGACCGCGTCGCCGAGCACGACGAGAAGCTCAGCGGATTCGCGGAGCACGACCACAACCACAAGCACGACCGCGTCGAAGACCGCGACCACGACCGCAGGAGCGACCACGTCGCCCTTCCGAGCACGACCACAGGCGCGACGGCGTCGCGCAGCCGAGCACGAACACAGGCGTGACCGCGTCCCTGAGGACGGCAACGAGCACAACCACGTCTCCGAGCACGACCACAGACGCGACCGCGTCGCCAAGCACGACAACAAGCACAACCGTGTCACCCAGCCGAGCACGAATACAGGCGCGACCGAGACGCTGAGCACGACCACAACTGCAAGTGCGTCGCCGTGCACGACCGGAATCGCAGTCGCGTCGCCCAGCCGAGCACGACCACGACGTCTCCGCGCACTAAAACAGACGCGGCCGAAACCGCGAGCACGAACACAAACGCGAACACCTCGCCGCGCAAGAATACAGACGCAACGGCGTCTCCGAGCACGTTGCCTTCGTGAGTGCGAACACGTCCGTGCCGCGCGCAGTCCTGGTGACACCCATGCGTCAACGCTAGTTCCCGGAGGCCCCCCCGACGACAATGCGCTGGAGGGCCGCCCACCACTCCACGGTCCCTCTCTCAGCCGACCACAGAGGACCGGTGTTGGGCGAAGGGGACTCAGCTCGGGAACTCAGGGGCTGCAGCACACCACACAATAGGAGGCGAGCGCCACAAACGATAAATCACCTGGTTGACCGCTGGATCTGGCATGGAAGCAGCCACATGCGACCGAAGAAGTTTAGAAGAAGCTAGCCATGCGATGGGAACTTCTAAGGTTTTTTGGGTTGCAGGCTCAATCGGGCCGATGTTGCACAAGGGCGAATTTGTGGCACCACCGTCTGGAGCAGCTGAGGCTCCTCCGCAAAAAAAACTAGGAGCGGAGTGGTAAAAAACTAAGCTTTTTTCAGACTGGGGGTGAAGATGACCCTCTGTCCGCGCGCTCTTCCAGTAAAGGACCACCACACACGCCGCAATCCGCGTTTTTCCTCGTGATTGGGCCGAATGCAATCACTTTGCCACACGAGTGCCGCCCGTTGTGCCGGAATCCGAGCTAAGAAAATATCCGATCACCCCCAACGGACCTCCTGGCAGGGGGAAAAAAACAACCTGCTGTAACGCGTCCAAAAGGTGCCATCAGAAAAGAGAGAAGCGCCATACTAAGACGCGTACTAGACTAAATTTCACGTACTACAGGCCCGATTGCCTTACTGGCATCAATTCGGAGCGGCGGCCGTGGGGGGGGGGCCGAACGCACGTCATCTGGGGGGGGGGGGGTCCACAACGTGGGCTACAAGTCCCACGTGCTGGCCCCGTGGGGTGTACCAGGTAAATCGGGCCAGATTCGAGGGCTTGTAGCCCCTCCTGAAGCAGGCTACAAGTGACGCGCACACAAGGAAATCGGGTGTGTCTTCGTC
>Ga0209093_1001360_pt1 | contig 13908 bp, 16 predicted proteins | sample SidtaG_4_FD_187450 | JGI IMG/M metagenome (GOLD analysis project Ga0209093, IMG submission 187450) | Marine algal microbial communities from Sidmouth, United Kingdom - Sidmouth_Male1 metaG (SPAdes) (version 2) | ecosystem: Host-associated > Algae > Red algae > Unclassified | place: Sidmouth...
CTGGGCCGTAGAAAGGCGTCTGAGCATCCCGTGCAGCGATACGCCCAGACAGCTCCAGGGAACGCGCTCCTGATATCAGCATCGGACAGACTGCAGGTGGAACGCAAAGTACATGAGAGAAAGAAGAGCAAGCGAGCGATTTGTAATAGTGTGAGCATGCGGACAGCGTATGTGGATTGACACCTGTCTCTCGCAAAATCTGTGGCGCCTCTGCAACAGGCAGGCCCTGCCGATGTCCTTTCTCGCGCCATACCTTTCGCGTCCTCGCTTGCCTGCCATGTTTTCCGGCGAAGAACTCCGAGTGTTCTCAGGAGTTATTTCCTGCTGCACAATATTACACGGAAGTAGAGACGTTGAGGAATACCATTCAGTCGTTAAGCGGAAGAAATGATGCCCGTGCACGGATAATGTCAGTAAGGTCATCACGCGATTGCCATTAGCGACATCGTTCGAGTTTACAATCTGCCTTCGTTTGGGTGTCAGCGGCGCACTTACTCTCGTACGGTCCTAGAGGACGGAGCGGTCGGACGCAAATCGAGAAGGGGGAGGAGGGGGGGGGGGGGGGGGGGGGGAAGAGGCACGGATGGTGCGTGGCACGTGGATCTGCTGTGTCCCATGCCTGGACACACGAGACGGATTGGACGCGGTCGTCACCACGCTGCTCCAGTGGTCGGTTAATTTGACCCTCTGCGTTGGGTCAACAGGGGTGGGGTCGCACCCCTCTGACAAGCCGTGAGACGGTCCAATTCTAGGGTCGCGGGTCGCGACCCTTCGCTCCATTCACATTTCTCCACGTAGAAAAATCATTCTCATAGACGTCTGTAAGCTTGAAAGCCAGATCGGACACCTTAACTGGGCGTGAGCAGGCGTGCTGTGTCCGAGAGTTTCCTTGCGATAGATGGGAGATGCGATCTGCCCGCTCCAGTTGCTGCGTTTCAAACAATCTAATCACGACAGTTTTGGTGGCCCGTCAAGACAGCGGTGGTCAAATCACGCGTGCGCGACGGACTTATATCCATATTCGGACCCAATCACGTGCACGTGCACGCGCCGTGAAGACACAGCCTGAGGCCCAGTCTACACGGCGAGCGACGTGAACGTGATTCGGCACCAATATGAACATAAGTCCGCCAAAAAACACGTGATGTGGCGCCGTCTTTCTTCACGGCACGCACGAACGCACTGTGCCAGAAGTTTATGGTCAGATCTGGCAGATCGTATCGTGGGTGAATCGCGACTCAAATCGTGGCAAGCGGTGGTGCATCGCTGCACGGGGGGTGGCGAAGCTGCCTACGCAGACGGCACGAGCAAGTTCGACGTCCGCTTGACACGACCCGGCAGTGTGCTGTCAAGAGCCCCGTGTGCAGGAGGGCCCCCGCAACCATTCCCAGTCTGCGGTCTCTGAGGAAAGGGCCCCGCCGGATTCAATGCGCCAGCAGCTCAACCGCTCACAGTGTGGTGGTCCTCGTCCCTGCCATGACAAGAGACCATCCGCTGTGATGTCACCACTCTATTGGTTCTTACACTTGACGCGAGTCGATTGATTGTGGAAAGCCTGTCTGGCACCGAATGGGTGGTGCCCTTCGTGCCCCCACCCCCTCGCTGCGTGCAATCAGGAGTGACCGCGCGCGAGCGTTCTGCCGGCACACCGTCTCGGGCCATCGCGGCATGGGTGGGGCCCTCGCTGTCCCCACCCCTCCCCTGCATGCAGTCAGGAGGACAATCACATGCCAGCGACACAGGGGGCTCGCACACACGGCCGCCAGCGAGCTGGACCTGCCTACACCGGCGTTGCGGCCATTTTTAACGCCCGTCTCCCCCCCGCTATCGCCCCGCCGCCCCATCTCCACATCGTTTCACCTATACGCCGCCACATGCTGTCCGTCTGGCGCAGCGGTTTTGTGCCGTTCGACTGACGCACGAGTCGCTCCACCCCACACACCTTTTCAACGGGCTCTCCGACCCCCTCTGCCGTGAACCCGCGCTGCCCCACTCCATGCTTCGCCTTGTCTGCTGGCGGACTTCCACGTCGTCCCGCTACCCTCTCTCCGCTAGCGGCGGCTTGGCGCCTGCCCGCCCCCTCCCAAGCTCGGCTTGTGGCTGCCCTTCCCCTGCTGCCGCCGCACGCGTGAGCCGGAGCGGCCTCTCCCCGCCATGGCGCCCCACCACTCTGTCTTAGTGGCTAAGCCGGATGTCGCTGATGGTCGCTTCGTGCGGCGGTCGGGGGGGGGGCACCGATCTGAGCGCGCTGCAGCCCCGCGGCGTGCTGTTCTTTTTGCGGTCGCCGTTGTGGCCGTCGTGGTTCCCCGCGCGGCAGCGGCCGCTTGCGTGAAGCCCCCGCGTGTGCATGCTGCGGGCACTCGCGCACGCTTGAGCATGAGCTCGGGCCTGGACCACGTGCAGGAGAGTGATTTTCGGTTGCTTTTCCGTATGACTGGGGAGGATTTCTGGGCGTTGCACTCGGCCGTTGAGCACCGCTTGGTGGTGGACGAGAGGATGGCAACGCTGTCGAGCGGCGCCCCGATCCCAACGGCCTGCCGACTTGCACTCGGGTTGCGCATGCTCGCCGGGGCTTCCTACCTCGATTGCATGCTTGTGTTTGGGGTGAGCCGGTGCACGGTGTACTCGATTTTTCATCAGGTATGACCGACATTCTCTACGTCTGTGGGTGGTCCGCAGCTGGGCGGGGCAGTGAGCGACATCAGCACTTCGGATCCTTCACGGTTATCTGTCGTCAACTAGGGAGTACCCGGGCTCCCTCTAGTTGCACGGAATCAAGCTAACCTCGCAATCGCGTCGCCCATTTCTGCTCGCTCCATGGCTGACATTGTGTCGTTACTCATTTCGGCCGCGTGGTCCATCGGCTGCTTCTTTTCTTTTTGGGATTTCTGTGACTGTCTTTTTTTGCCGCAGGTGTTGGTAGCGTTGGACGTTGACCCGCTTTCGAACAACATTCATTTTCCTTCCACACCTGCAGAGTTTGCCGCCCAGAGCGAGCTTTTTTCGCGGGGCGGCCGCAGCCCGTTGCGCGGGTGCGTGTCGGCCATCGACGGCATCGCGCTCCGCATCCGCCGGCCCCGTGTCTCCGAGGTACCCAACCCCTCATCATATTGGACTCGTAAGGGCTTTTTTGCTATCAATGTGCAGGCCGCGGTTGGCGGGGACTACCGAGTCCACCTCCTGTCGACGGTGACCGCGGGCTCATGCCACGACAGCACCGCCTTTTCCGCAAGCGGGCTGGCAGAGCTGCTGGCCCGCGACGATGGGCTGCCTCGTGGGTACTGGGTCGCGGGCGACGATGCGTACATTGCTGGCGAGCGTTTGCTTACGCCCTGGCCGGGGACCAACCTCCCGTGGGACAAGGACTCGTACAACTACTATCACAGCTCCTCGCGCACTTTCGTTGAGCAGGTGTTTGGGCAGGTTGTTGGTCGGTGGGGTATCTTGTGGCGCTCCGTTCGCTTCTCTGTGTCTCGGGCTTCTCTCATTTTACGTGTAACGCGTGCGCTTGCACAACTTTCTGATTGGGAGGAGCAGCCCCCCGCCGGATGCCCTACTCCCTGAGGATGGTGCCGGTGGGACTGGAGAGGTCATTATGCAGGACCAATGCGACCTGGACGACCGCCTACGTCAGCGTAGGCGAGACAGAGAGCCTTGCCCTCTGCGAGCCACACTCACTCGCCGACTGAGGGATCAGCAGTGCCACCGCCCAGCCTGACCGGTTGCTTCTCTAGCTCATGTAAACGGTCACCTGATTTTGTGCACTGGCCCATCTTCACGCTTGCAACTGTGCCAGCGAAAGATTTAGCGCGATAGGAGGACAGCGGCATTCACACCGGTGGTTACCCGCGGCCTTCGACACCGTCGGGACCACTGCCGACGGAGCATCTCTCACCAACGCCGGCCCCCCCGGGACCATGCCCACTCCGTGGCCAGTTTTAGACTGTCGTTCGCTGCCGTGGTCCCAATCCCCGTCGCCACGGAAACCAAAGCCTAGAGAATCTGTGGGTTACAAGGCGAGGGGAGCATCAAGGCAATACTGACGGTTGGGGTGGCCCCAGTAGACCTGACGTGCCGTTCTCATGCACACTTTAAGAGCTTTGCGGCGGTACCGACCGGCACCGGTGTGGCAGCAGCTGTGTGGCGGGCTGGATTTGGTGCCGCCGTCGGAAGGAAGTGTACCACCGCGCATACGGCCGTACCAGGATGAGATTTTTTATTCTTGCGCTGCCGACGCCCCGGAACGACAACGAGCACGCTAGGCAAGACCAGGAAGTTCTATTGCACACAAGCATGATTCTTCCACGGGATTCTACATCAGCACTACAGCCACCATCCCATCCTAACTCTCCTCCCCCCTCATTGAAACGTACCACAAGGCGAAGCGCTACTCCGTATCCATCATCTTCTGGAGCTGCTGTTCGAAATGGAAGCGCATGGAAATGGCGATCACGCCGCCGGGGTCCTCCGCGACCGCGTCGCGAGCGGCCTTTAGCTGCTTCCAGATGGCACCAATCGCCTCGGCATTGTCAAACGCAGCCGCTGCACGATGACCCGCAACGTCGCCGCCAGCAGGGCCAGCCGAGATTCCCATGGCGACAAGCGCCGCCGTCAAGTTGTCCATGCCCCCAATGACGACCTCGGACTGACGGGGCCGCTTGCGCAAGGGGCGGGGAGCTGAGCCCGGGTGCCCCGGCCCGCGGCCGACCGCGGCGCTTCCAGGCAGACCGACCTCTGCCTGGGCTGCTTGTGGCAACGATCGGAGCACGAAATCAACAGATGGGTGGTCAAATAGGAGGCAGTGCAAGTACAGTAGTTGATGGTCGCCGTTCGTGTAGTCCTTGAAAATGCCCCCTTCCATCTGGCCGCTACGCGTGTAGTTGGAGTACGCCTTTGTGTAGTTAGACCGCAAGGATCGGTAGATGGTCTTCAGCTTGGATGCTTCCCGGCTGCACGTAAAGCGGGTCTGGTCCATTCCCCTCAAGTCCGACGCGAGTAAACCGTCAGCCGGCGTTGCGCGAGCAGGTTTGTATTCAAGATTGTTGAAGGCGGGAGCAAGGACGGCGTCCCATAGGCTTTGACGCGGCTTGTCGAGCTCCGCGCGCGACAGGGGCTGGTTGTCCGCCTGGATGGCGTCGAAGTGAAGGGGGTCGGTCGCGACGTGCGCCAAGCGGGCCATGTCATTGGCACTAAAGGGCGGGCTGCGGCTAGTTTCCAGTGGGGCAGGGGCCGCCGATGCGGAAGAGCCGCCAGCACGTGAGCGGCCGCTGGCCGGAGAGAGCACGAGCGCCGAGGCCGAGGCACCTGTGGGAGGCCGTGCGCCAAAAATGGGTGTGGCGGGAGCCGCCAAGTCGGCATTATCCATCTGAGCCTCCAGCTGCTCATCGTCGATGTTCTGATCCTCCATGCAAGCCGCCGCGATGGCGCGCTTGTCCGCCATGTTGGCCTGCATCCGGCACTTGATGCGTAGCACGCGCAGCACCGTGCGTAGCTCGGTCGCTGACAGCTTCTCGAGGAACGCCGACGCCTTATCGTGGTCCAAGGGGCGCCGAGAACGAGCGGAGCTGACAGCAGCGGTCGCCACGGACGCAAGCGTCGCGGTCACTGGCGCGGCAGGCGTGGCAGCTGGCGTGTCCTCGTGCTGGGACGCCATGCTGAAGCGGAAGACGCCCTCATCGGCTGCCATCAGGATGGCGGCAGAGGAAGGCTCGGAAGATTGGGTGGCAGGAGAGACGTCGAGGGCCATGGCTTGATTGCTCGCCCACAACAGAACGTTGGGGGGAAGGAACAGCACGACGGTGACGGTTAGGATGGGTGGGATCGGGGAGCTGCCGGGCGGGTGTGTCGCTGACGGCCGGTGTTCAAGCCACGTCCGAGGCGCGGCGGATCCTTTATCTTTCCTGATCCATCCCTGGCGTCCCCAGTGGCGCGCTCTTGTTGCCTCCGGCGGGGACCGCAGCGGCTCTCACGAGCGCCCTCGCCTTTGTGCCGGCGGTGCTCCCTGTGGAGCGTGGTGCTCTCTCGCGGGGCCCCCAGGAGAGCTCAAAGGGCCCGAACAAGTGCTCCGAAAGCGCTCCCCCCCTTTCCCCTGCTGTCTGCGCCCACGATGGGTGACTCCGATTTCACGCATGACATGTTCACGGCTGTGAGCCCCTAGTGCTGCCTGGAAGGCGCCGCTGCCACGGCTGTGGGAGTGCCGTGGCTCCAGAGTTCCCCCTCCGAGTGAAAGCTACAGAGCCGTGGCAACGCTTTTGCCCCCGAGGAGCGCCGAGTGGCGCGTGCCCCCCTTTCCCAGTACGCCTTGGAGCGGTGGCTTTCGCGCACGTGGTGCCCTCCGTGACGCGTGTCCCGCCGCCCCTGATGCCCCCTCTGGCTGACGCGTGGGACACCGACGCAGCGAGAGCTACGCGGATGCACCGAGTAGGCGTCTCTCGAGAACTGACGGGTCGCCCATCTCTTGATCCGAGGTGCAGACGTGAGGAGCCTTCTCGTCCAATCATTCCTGCGAAAGCCAAAAGACGGAAATGGCATATTCCTTTCCAAACACGTTCACGTGCGCGAGATATAAAAAAAAATCTCGCGCACGTGAACGTGTTCGGCTTGAATGCGCCGAATGAGCCTGTTTTGGCTCGTAAGTCCTTTGTGTGCGGGATCGCACGGTCGGCCGGATTGGGTCTAAAAGTATTAGCGTGATTGGGGTGTGATTGGAACGAAGCGCTCCCATTGGCTAGCACGTGTCTGAGCACGCCGTACACGCGCCGTGTAGACTGGGCCTGACCGAGCCAACCAACACATGCACAAAACAACACCCACACATGAAATCGAAAGTATTCGAATTAATATGGAACGCTTTACTTTTTATGGGAAGCGCAATACCAGCCCCGACGCATCACCTGTGGCTGTCAAACTGAAGCGGGAACGACCGCGTGGTGCGCGTTGACAGTGTGACCATTGTTCCTTCTTTCTGGGTGTCATTTACGGTAGTGATGGCGGTCCCAAGCATTGTCCCGACCAGGTCGAGCTCTGTGCTCCTGTGAGGATGCAACATGGGCAGGCGCAGCTACGGGGCGGCATATGCGCAGAACATGTTCGTTCGGCACCACGGCGGGGGCCGGCGGGAGGTTAACTTTAGTCACAGCAGACCAGAGATACGCCTACGGGAATCAGTCGTACGTGCGTGCGTACAGACACGCAGTAAAACAGAGCAGATACAGGCAAGGAAGACAAGAAAGAGTTGCTCGCGCCTGGCCGACCAGTCAAAGCGCTCACTTGGAGGCGCCTAGCATCGCCGCACCCATCCCACCACTCCAGCGTCGCCCTGGCCAACCCTCCCACCCGCCTACCTCACCACCACCACCACCCACCCAGCGTCATCGCACGTCCATCCGCGCCGACGACAGGCCGCTCCCTCCTCCCCCACTCGCGCCCACGCTCAGCCCCCCCCCCCCCCCCCCCCCCCACCCCCACCGACGATGGGCGGGGCCCCGGGAAAACGTTCCAAAACCGCAGCGTCTCGTCCCCCGCCCCAGTCACAATCGTTTCCCCCGTCGGGTTGACGGCCAAGTAGAGCACCCGCCACGTGTGGCCCGTGAGCGTGACGACTGGCGCGAGCGCCGGGTAGCGCCAAACGACCACCTGGTTTTGCGAGTAGCCGTGCGTCGACACCAGCTCGTTAACGTTGCGGGCCCAAGCGAGGTTGCACACCTGCGAGCCCGTGTCGACAACCGCAAGCGAGGCGGCGGTCGCAGCATTCCAAAACCGGATGGTCCGGTCCGCCGTGCCGCCGCCCGATGCGAGGAGGCCGCGCTGGTGCGGGGACCACGCAATGGCCTTGACGGCGGCCGTGTGGTCGCTGAACCGGATTTGGGGCGCCGACCCGTGCGCGCCAATACCAACGCCGCCCGCCGCCGATGGGGGGGGGGAGATGCCCACCGACCGCCCGCGGCCGCCGCCGCCGGCCATGTCGCCCGCAAACGCATCGTCGAGCGCGGGGCTCCACCCGCTTGACCGCACGCCCGGGCGCGCTCCGCCTGCTGCGGCGGCGGCCGCTCCCCGAGCGGAGCTGAGCGTTGTCGCGTTCCAAATGAAGAGCTTGTTGTCGTTCCCGCCCGACGCCAACTGCAGCTCGTCATCGCTCCACCGTAGCCCGCACACCTCCTGTCGGTGGGCGGCGAGCTCGTGGACGACCGAGTCGCCGACGCGAAGGTCCCGGTTGAGCACCCGATGGTCCCGGGAGCCGGATGAGAGGAGCGTGGAGCTCCAGGCAACGACGCCCACCCGTGACGTGTGGCCGGACAAACTCCGCACTCGCTGCCCGGTCGTCGCGTCCCACACGTGGACGATGCCCGACACGGTGCCGACGGCCAGCTCCCGCCCACGGGGCGACCACGACACCGAACAGACGGGCCCGTGGTCAGTGCCGACGTCGCACAGTTTGGTAACCACAGACGTGGCCGCCGACCACAGATAGACCCGCGAGCCGAGGCCGACCGCAATGACGTTGGTCGACGACCAGTCCACGAGATTGAGGTAAAAGTCGTCTTGCAACGACGGCGCGTCCAGGACCTTGAACGGTGCCCGTGCGATGCGGCGGGTGGAGCTCCGCGACGACCGCCGCGCAGACGCCACCGCGCCGGCGCCACTGTCCTCCTCGTCCTCCAAGCGGTCCATCAGGGAAGGGCTGATGAGGCTGCCGACGCGCAAACTCGACGCCCCCGCGACGGGGTTTGTCGGACCCGTCGGCGTCCCACCCCCGCCCATGTCAAAGTCGAGCAGCGAGGTGCCGCTGCTGCCTGGCGCGGTGCCCCCCAGCGCCCCCGTAATAGAGCCGAGGGAGTTGCGCGAGCCCCGCGACCGGCGGTGGAAGCGAAACACCTTGGCGCCAGCCGGGGTGCTCGTCAAGCCGAGCGCCGCGTCGTCCGCCGCCGACAGGGCATCGAGGAGGGACCGAGCCGTGCCGCCCGGAGGGGGTGGCGGGTGCCCCGCGCCAAACCCGCCGTCGGTGCTGCCGGGCTGCCCGCCAGCGACGGCGGCGGCCGCGTCGGCCCAGTCGGCCGACCCGTCCGCGTCGACCGCGTCCAGCCCGCTCGGCCGCTCCCACGCGCCGCTCCCCCCGCGGCCTGCACGGGGCCGCCGCCGCGGCGGCGTCGGTGAGGGCGTCCACGGGTGTTCTCCAGCCAGGCCAACGACTGGCAGGCCGCCATTGATACCTGCGTCGAGGTCTGCGTCGGACGGGAGGCCCATCGATGGTGAGCGCAGAGACGACGACCCGGGCCGCACCGTGTATGACGGCGGCGCACCGCCGTCGGCACCGTCCGCCGACGCCCAGTGGGGGTCCCCACCGGGGTAGTAGGTCGGCGTGGGCTCGTGTGGAGGCACTGCCGCCAAGCCCCCTGTCGCAGCGCCATCGACAAGCGGTTGCGGCAGCGACCGCCGCCGCAAGGGCCCCGCCCCACCCGCCCCCCCACCGACGGTGGCGCCGTTTGAGGCGCCGCTCACCGGTGGCTGGGGCGACCGCCCCCCCGATGGGGAGGAGAGGCTCGCGCTGATCAGCTGGGTTTTAAGGAGCGCCGAGTAGGTCGGTGGTGTCGCGGACGGGCCAGCTCGCTCCGCCGAAGCCCCGTTGGCGCCGTTGCGGCCGGTCGCGGCGCTCCGAGCGTCGGGCGACGCGCACGGACCGCCGGGGGCAGACCCGACGGCCGGCTCGGGCACACAGCTGTTCTCGTTGGCAAAGTCGGCAAGCCGGTCTGGCGCACCTGAATGGGATGGGAGGAGGGAGAAGAGGGTGAGTGTGTCTTCATCGCGCGTGGGGATGAGTCTGTAGTAGACCAGCGGATCAAAGTGCGGCCAATGCGACGATGCCAGCAGCGCAGACCGAAGCAAGGACAAGGAACACGCATCGTGATAAAATACCAACCCTGGATGTCAGATGTCGTCCGACGCACGTTGCCCCTCCAGCGCAGCACTAGGAAGCATCCACTCAACCAGCGCAGGCACCAAAACCCTGACCCTTCAACGCGTCGCTCAACTCCGCCGCACCCCTCAGCCGCCGTCACCTCCCCACCCCCCAGCAACGTACCTATCAATGCCACTGCTGTAGCGAGCACTCCCTCGCCTCGAGCGCGGCCGGCTGCCCGGGCCCTCACTCCCGCCCGCCGCCGACAACCGCCCCAGCGCCGACACCACGTCCTCCATAGGCATAGTGCCGGCGCTGACGTCGCCCGCCGCCCGTCCCCACCGCAGCGGTGCCGGTCAGCCGACTGCCGAGCGGGGTGGCGGTCATGCGCCGCGCCGCGCCTCGCTGCAGCTGCTCACCAGCCGCTCACCCGCCACTCACCGTACATTCACTCGGCGGGAACGCTGCGGAGGTGGGGGACCCTCGCGCAACTCCCGCTTACAAGCCGCGGTGACTAGGCAGGCGCGCCCGGTGCAGAGGCGGAATGGGCGTCGCTCCTGCCCCCAAGTCTCCGGCGGTGGTCCACGCGGCGGGGGATGGCAGGAGAGGATGAACACAAGAGCAAAGCACAGACAGAGGGGGTGGAGCTCCGCCGCCCGGCGGGAGCACCACCAGACACCGGCGGTGGCGTATGAACGCGCGTTGTAGCGTGCCCGCGCGCGGGCTCGTGCGGGTAGCCGAGCCACACCCACAAGAGCCCGGTCGGCAACGGAACGGGAATGCGGGGCGCGAGGCGGGGCGCGCGCGCGCGCGCACGCTCTTGGCCGTACGCGGGTGCGCACTACACAGGGGGGCGGCAGGGGGCGGATAGGCCGACGCGCTGGGGACGCCCAACGGGTCGAGCAGAACTCCCGTAGGCGGCCCGTGCCAAACACAGCACACTCGCCCCCGCCCAGACCCCGGCCCGCACGTGCGGGGTGGCGGCGGCCGGCGCGGTGGTGGCCCCGACACCGCCCCCGCAGAAGCCGACGCGGCGGTAAACACGCGCGTCGCCGGGCGCGGCGCTGCCAAACGGACGCGTGGCGGCCAGACCGACGCGGCGTGGCAGGCGGCCCTGGTGGCGGCGCGCCCCCCACTGGGAGCCCCCGCCGAGCGAGAAAGAGGAGAATGCCAACGGGAACGCGTGGGCGGGTGGGCGCCCGCGAGGGGGGGGGGTGGCGGTCGGCGTGGCGGCGCTCACCCCGCGGCGGCCGCCGACACTGGACACAGGGCGGTGGCACACCAACGGGGCACACCCCCGCTGAAAGGAGCAAGCTGCTGCCACGCGCTGCCCCCCCGCCAGACCCGCCGCCGCCCCCCCCCCCCCGGGCTGCTCCAAGAGGCGCGCCCACCGGGCACGCCGCCTAGGCCCGAAACGCCTGGCATCCCCAGGAGGGACCCGCTGCGCGCGTTCTGTCGGCGGGCCCCAACAGGCGGTGGCGGGCGTGGGCAAAAAAGGTGGCGGGTGCAGGCCGCGCTCACCAACCCCCACACCACCAGCAGTTGCGACACGCGGCGGCTGACGAGGACCCCACGGACGGTGCCCGGCAGGCCCGGCTGAAGCCTGCCGGGCAACGAGGGCTTGCTGGCCCCAGCGCAATGGGATTTCAGTGCTGGAAAATTTGGTATTGTGGACAAGGCCTGGGTCAAGCGTCTTGTTTTGGCGCGAGGGGAGGAGGAACCGCGCGGCTGCCAACCCGGCTGCTGATAGCCCTCTCGGTCGGTTATGGTCAGGCGTGGCCATGCGATTGAGAACGGAGCGGGGCCCCTTTGGAGACAAGACGAGCCACCGACGCGACTCGTGCCACGCATTTCTGTGTGCCAAAAAGGTGGTGTGGGTGAGCATGCTGCTGGGGGTACCCCCCCCCCCGGCACCGGACAGGGAGCATGCTCAACAGACAAGAATGTGGCCTCGAGAGCAGGCCCAAGTCTGTTGCTCGGGGAAAGACGGTGGCTGGAGAGACTCAAAACGGTCCATTGATCCTCGACTTTTCGCTCTCGAGACTTCCCAGGTGACCAATGCGAGGGCGCGAAGAGTATTTCGATGCAGTCGGACTTTCGATCCTGTCCAATTAGGGTCCAACAGCTGTTGGCCATTGTTTCTTGCCAACGGCCATCGTCACGAAGTCGTAGTGATGGGCTCACGCATGCGTCGGACCGGCGCACGCCACAATGGCATATTGCGCAGCAGAGTGGCAAAAAAAAAACAGGTCACAAAGGTGAGGTGCGTGCTCCCTCGAGCTTGCGCCTCCTTCTCCCTCACCACCAGCGTCCGCGCCATACCTTCTCACTTGAGCATGGTCTTGACTTTGGCGGCGTTTGCCTTTGTCCGCCGCGACGTCTCGAGCGTGTACTCATTGACCGTCGACACGAGCCCCTCCTGGTAGGTCAGCTCCGAGTTCATCGCCGACGCCAAGCCCTTCATGTCCGCCAGTGCCCCCGAGATGGCGTCGAGGTCCTCGTCCTGCTTGCGCAACGCCGTCGCCACGCCCGTGCTGTACCCCGCGTACTCCTCCTTGCCGCCAACGCCGGCGGCGCCGCCCACGGCGCGGGCGGCCTTGCCCTTTTTCGACGCCACCAGCTGCTCGTCGAGCAGCTCGGCCCGGTCATCGTCCTCACCGTCGGGCCCGCGGGGGCCCCCCCCGTGGGCCGCCGCGTCCCGCTCCCGCAGCCCGTCCAAGTCGAGGCTGTCCACCCCGCCCTCGCGCATCGCGGCGCGCTCCTTGGCCTCCTTGCGGCCGAGCTTCTTCTGCTTGTCGAGGCCCTTGCCCGCCCGCTTGGAGCGGGTAAACATGCGCACGTACACGGGCTTGGTCATCTTGTCAATGACCTTTTCACTCTTGTCGAGGCAATCGTGCACGCGCTCAATGTCGGCAGTCATCCCCTCCAGCTGCTTGGTTTGGTCCTTGAGCGTCGCCGCGGTCGTCACGCCAATGGAGCGCGCTTCCAAGGCGAGCGCCAGGGACCGCTTGGTGCCTTCATTGCCGGCGGCTGCCTGCGCGAGCGCCATCTCCTCCAGCTCCGCCACAGACATTTGGTCCATTTCCGCGGCGGTCGGCTCACGGGTGGCCGCGGCGGCGCGCCCGCGGCCGGCGGCGGGCGCGTCGTCGAGGAGGTCGTCAAATGAGTCGGCGGGGGGGGCAGCCGCCGCCGAGGAGCCGCCCGCCGGCTCGTCCAGCATGGTCACGCCGCCGCCCTTGTTCTTTTTCTTGAACATGGTGGCGGGCGCGGGGGGTCGGCAGACAAGAAGGGTGCGCACGTGGGAGGAGGAGGCGGGGGGCCAAGACTGTCAAAGGAGGCGGTCGTCGAGGGGGGGTAGGGAATGGGGAATGGGGAAGCGGCGGGGACGTCCGCAATAGGCCCCGCAAGCGGCAGTCCCAGTCGGCGGCGGGTGGGGCGGCAGCGACGGTCACGCCGGCTCGCGCGGCGCCCCGCCACGCGCACAACAAAGAACACCGTGCTTGGCGGGCACGGTCGTCCTGCAGGCCCACCGCCGCCGGCTGCCGTTGCCGACCAGGCAGCGGTGGAGGGGGAGGCGGGGGCACTGGGGGGGGGGGCGCCGGCAGAGGGGGAGTGGCCACCAGGCCCTCGGGGGGGTACAGCGACCGCCCGTTGGACGCACTGCCACTGCACGCGCAGCGGTTCGTCCCGGTGGGGCCGTCGCGGCCACACCCCCGGTCGCACCCCACGTCCCGCCCGCTGCGCGCACACGCCCTTGCGTGCCCCCGCCGGAGCACACAAATAATTCGGGCCGCGGTCCGGGCCCGAACCAGGGGGTGCGCGCACGGGCAATCCAGAGGGGGGGGGGGTCACCCCACGGGGTCGCGGAGCGTGGCAGCCGCGCCGCGCGTGCGTGGGTCTTCTTCCCCCTCTCGAGGCGCGGCCTGACGGCGCGGGCGGCGCAAAAAAAGGAGGGTCTTCTGTCCGTACGCACCGCGGGTTTGCCCACTGGCACCGCCTAGCCCCCTCCTCTC
>Ga0209093_1001362_pt1 | contig 13888 bp, 21 predicted proteins | sample SidtaG_4_FD_187450 | JGI IMG/M metagenome (GOLD analysis project Ga0209093, IMG submission 187450) | Marine algal microbial communities from Sidmouth, United Kingdom - Sidmouth_Male1 metaG (SPAdes) (version 2) | ecosystem: Host-associated > Algae > Red algae > Unclassified | place: Sidmouth...
CTGATGCGCTTTCCATCTCATAGGGCGTTGCTAAGACAGACTTTACCCGTGCATGACTCACGTGCGGAACGCGCCCGGCCATGAAACACAGCAGTGCGTCGCGACTCATGGCGCACAACGCGAGAAAACACACAACAAAGCTAACCAAAGGAGCACCGCTTGCGACGCGCTAGCTCCAACACAGGCATGCGACTGCACTCGATCACACCAAACAAGGACAATGTGCGTGACCTGCAATGTCTCCCATCCGTCACACGTGCACGTCCGCCGCACTAGAGTCACTGGCATACAGCAGCGTCCTGCGGTATGCGTCTCACAATCACTCCAGCGATCAAACCCTCCGCACCCCAAAGTTCCTTACTCGTCCTCTTCATCATCAGTGACCTCCATGTTTACAGCACCTCTGGTCCGCGCAGACACAGCGCCCGTCGTCCGGACCGTACGTCTTGCGCCGCGACTGCGCATGTCGCCACGCGCGGTATGCGCCGTGACACTGCTCCCGGCTGCCACGTCCGGCCCAGTGAGGTCAATGGCTGCCTGGTTCTGGTCGATCCGCGCCTGCCTCACCTTGGACTTGGCCGCCATCGCGTGGCGGCCGCGCGCCAGGCGCACGCGCTCTGCAGAGCCTATCTTGTCCAGTCCCGAGGCCTCGGCCACATTGGTGGTCGCGCCGCTGTCGTCGCTGGATGCGACGACCGGGTCCTTGCCGCCCCCCGCGGCCGCCGCGGCCGACGCGGCCGCAGCTGCGCTCGCGCCCGCCGCAGTGGCCGACTTGGTCGAAGGCGACGCGCCCCGCCCCGCGACCGCATCTCTGGCCACGGCCGCCGGCGCCGTGGCATTGATGGCCGCCATGCCGATGTTGAACATGTCCTTCCGCATGGCCTCAATGAACTTCTTGGTCTTTTCCGTGCCCTTGTTCTCGGTAAAGTTGAAGAACGCGGCCGCAGCGCGCTTGGACTCTAGCTGCGTCCGCGTGGCAGCCTCTGAAACCATCGCCTCCATTGTCTTTCTCGAGCGCACAAGCTCCACACTGAGGACGCCCGCGCTCTCTTGCATGTCCTATTTGTTGTTGTGCATGCGCTTGGCCGCCATGAAGCCCATGTCCGGTCGCGGATGGAGCGCAGGACGCTTCCCGCGTGAGGGCTTGTCGCCGCCGCCGTTGCCATCATCGCCGCCGTCAACGTCCCGCTGACCACCAATGCCGTGAAAGCGGTCGGCGACGGCGTTGGCGTCGGCCCCCGCCCCGCTGAACTTGTCCATCTCTCTCAGCACGCGCCACATTGGAATGCACGCGCACGTCATCACGTGACCGGTCCGCTCCGCTCGCTCCTTTCCCTACTGCTCGCGCTCGTCGTCCGAGCACGCGCCCTGCCGCACGGCTTGGTACGTTAAAACGCCCGAGAAGAGGCCCGCGGCGGCGCGTACGAGGTCCTCCTCAGTCAGCCCTTCCGTCAGCTGCTTCTTGTCGGACACCACCTTGAAAAAATGTGCGAAGCGCTGCACGTCGGGCGCGATCTTGCGCTCAAACTGCGTCTGTATGGAGCCCACCGTGCGCTTGCTCCATCGGCCCTTCAGGTCACCAGACTTCAGGCTCTTGGGGATGCGCTGCACAAAGTCCTCCTTAATGGTGTCCCAGAGATCTTCCTTCGACAAGTCCGCGCCCATGTCCGACCGCTGCGCCACCAACTTGAACGTCTCGCAGAGAGCCACCTGGTCGTCGACCGTCCACACCGTTCCCTTGCCGTTGCCTGGGCCCTTCTTCTTCGCGCCTGCGCCGCCCCCGAGGCGTGGACCGCCGCTCGCGCGGCGCCCCTGGTGCTGCGGCGTCGGCGCACCGCCGGTGCTGGATGATGCCACGCTCCCGCCCGAAGACTGGTTCCACTCGCTGTCGTCACTGCCGCCAGCCCCACCAAGGTTCGACATTGTTATTCGCGGCATCGCTCCCCGTCGGGCGCCAGCTGCTCGCTTTTCACGAGCACGGGTACGTCCCGACTTGTCCGACTCTGTGCCGCTTGATGGACCGCCGCCGACCGGTGCGCTCTTGCCTGGCGCCCCGCCAGCGCCAGCGCCAGCCTCTGTGCCACTTGCGCTTCCGCGGACGACCGGCGCGGCGGCCACCAATGTCGGCGCCACGGAGCCCGCCCCACCGGCGGAGCGCTCGTCCGAGGTAGCACGACGGGCGCCAGAAGCAGCAGCTCCTCGAGGGTTGTACGGCACACAGCGGACAGACAAGAGGGAGGGTTTGGCGTAGGAGGTTTGCCAGAAGCAAGCGCGTATCTCACGCGACACGCGTGCAAACGCCAGACGAACTCCTCGACACCGAGCTCGCTGGCGCGCCGCAAGCCCGCCAGGTGCGGGCGCCGATCAGTCCGCGCCTTCTTCGAAGGGGTTCGAGCCGCCTCGTCGACCTCATTGGCGTCGCCGCCACCCAGGGCGGCGCGTCTACACCGGTGGTCGCTGCCGACTCAGGCAGCGACGCGCAACCGCCGGCAGTCGTGGGCGTCCCGCCTGTCTGAGACGTCGCCGCTGCAGTGTCAGCGCCTGCTGTCGCGGACGGCAGCCGAGGTGCCGCTCACACCGCGGGAGGCGCCGCCCCGCCCGTGCCACCGGCCGTAGCAGGCTCGAGCCCAGGGGGGGGAGAAGACTCGTGCCACGGGTTGCGCACCCGCTGGTACCGAAAGACAGGAGGTAGAGGGGGGAGTGGGGGAAATGGCGCGGCGTCTCCATCGGCCGACTTTGAAGGGGGGGGGTCGGGCATGGCGGCTTGCCGTGTCACGAGACTTACGGCACAGCGACAGCAGTGGACACACCGTCCGTCGAAGGCGAAAAAGGGCGGATGCACCGCTGTTGCGGAACGGGCCGCAGAGAGCGGGCACGTTCAACGTACACCTCTACCCGTGCGGTCCCCGCAAGCGAACAGCGGAACGCACAGGACCTAAGTCGTCTGACATTGTTGGTTGCCCCCATACGTCCTGCCAACGAGGACTGCGGCACCGCCCCCCATGGCCCTCCCAGGCGCACTCAGAACGGTGCGACCGGGCCACAGGAGTGTGCCGGACCCCACAATCGGCGTTCGTGGACTGCCTGATCCTATGTCCCGAGAGGCTTACACGAGCGGTCTGTTGACAGGCCCGATGCCCCACGAGACCCGTGACCCAGAGGAAGGCTGACGGTAGGTTTCCTCGACAGGCGTGCACCGTACCTCGCGATCTCGGTGCCGGACACATGGGGGCCCACCGTCAGCCATCACGCACTCGCGAGTGAGTGGACGGTTGCACGGAGAGATTGTTCACGAGGCTGTCAGGGACACCGCCCCGAAAGCCCGGGCACTTGTCCCAACGTCCCGAGGGACACACCACCGACGCTCAGGTGGACACACACAAGTGCCGATGAGTCCGCCAGCGCGATCCATTTCTCTCTTCTGGCCCGTCCTTGGCCCTCTGGAGGCACCCAAGGCGTCACAGGAGGAGTGAAAGCGCTGTGCAATCGGTCTGACTCAGCAGATGGGGGCAGGCACGCAGCAGAGGTGCACAGGGGCGCGGCCCTTTTGCCAAGCGCATGGCTCTCGGGCCACCCGTTTGCGCGGTTCGTCAGGCCACTGTTGCCGCAGGCGACCGCTCGACCGGCATGATTCAGGCTCCAACACGTTCCACCACCTGAGGGGGTGCGACCGCAACACACGGCACGCACTCGAGCGGATTCGAGCCAAATTGGTACCGAAAGGCCTCCACGTGTCTCGCTAGATTGCCTTGATTTGGGCGGTTCGGGCTCCGTTCACACGCTTCCCGTGACATGTTCGGCAGCTATTCTACGGACGCCTCTTCCTTTCGATACTGGCGACGACGCTGATACGTGCCCTCCGTTGGCAACCACATAGTGCGGCCAACAACGTCGAGGCCAACGGCGCTCATATCTTCGAAATGCAGCTCACTCCATTTTACCCACTACTTTGCCCGTTGGGAACGCGTTGGCCCGTTGGCAACTGACCACTCGCAGGGCCACACGTAGCGGTTTCATTTCACCGTTTCAGACCGTTGGCCCGACATTGGTGGGAATGCTCTCATACCGCGTGGGGCTTCCAGCATCTTCGTCTAGGCGCAACCTTACGTTTCCTTCACGTCTCGTTCCGTTTTTTCGCCACGCAGTCCATCAGCGCCTTTTCCAGTGATCACCCGTCATGGTCCGCCGGGTGCATTGTAGTGCTGTGCTCGTGTACAAGCTGCTCCTGTTTCTTGGGTACGATTCCTTGTTTGACTACCAGCCTCCATATTGCATACTATATCACGGTCGGCTACCCAGCAGCATCTCTGGTAAAACATTTCGTCGTTCTCGTTCACATCTTTGCTACTTTCATGCCGTCGTATCGTCTGCCACCCTCCTACCACAGTCAATTAACTCTGCTCAACGGGACCACCCGTCTTGCTGTTTATTTCCTGCCAACCTGTACACCTCAGGTCATCCCGCACAAAAGCGATAGATGCTGTTATCGACGGGCTGCTGAACGACTTGGACGATGAGTTGGCCGCGGTGCAAGTGTACTTTGTGGCGGCAAAGCTGACAGGCCAGGCGATAACTGAGGGTAATAGTCGTCGGGCGACCCAGAGCGCGAGTGAGCGGGACGCTTAGTCGGGTCCAAGGCGAACATTGAGCGGGGCGTTTGCGCATGGTTTGACCTCCATCTTTCCCATCACATACATAGACCTCTACCCATTTTCACACTCTTCTTCGTATCCCATTGCGTTTGTACCATGCGCTCGAACAAGGTCTGCCTCTGATTTCGCTTGCGCTTCGTCAACAAGTCAACTGTACCGGTCCACTGGGTCACCCAGTCTACGCCCAACTACTGTGCAGTCTCCGTTGCCTGGCGAATAGGGCCTCATTCCAGGACTTGGATGACCAAGCCCGATCCATGTGCAGGACCCTCCTGGTAGTATAGAACGCTGTGGGCACGCGTCCTGGGCCGCGCTACCTCAACCGCCAGCCGATCCTGGTGGAGCTACAGCAACTCTCAGACAGCTTTGCTGCGCATGGCATCCCCAGCTGCGTCAGTAGTGTTGACTGCATGAAGCTGCATTGGAAGAACCCCCCCGCGCACAGAGAGGAGAGTTCCACAGCGCAAAGGACGGAAAGCTGGCGGTCATCAGCTGTGAGGTTACTGATGGGGACCTTTTTTATTGGTACTTGCCGTCCGGAAGGCGTGGGACAAGTAACGACAAGTGAGCAGTAGACTGTTGTTTTTAACAGAGGTGTGCTGCTCGTTTGGTCGCACACACATGTCGCCTTGTCTGCGTCCCATAGCTGACAACACACTTTCTATCGGCCACAACTTTCTCAGTGCACATTGCAACATCACGCGCTCCGTGCTTGTCGAGAGTGGTGTGGCCTCAGGTCGGCTGGGTGTGTGAGGACGCATGGCTTCGCGACAAGAGGACGGGAAAAGGCCGCGACCAAAAAAAATAGGTGTCGTCAGCGATCGGGCCAGGGACTCACTCAGTGCACTGTGCTCAAAAATAAGTGGTGTTCCCTCCCCCACAAACCGTCAATCGCTGCTTTGATGGATGCCCCCCTCGCTGTCGCCCCTATCCAATCACTCGACGTCCTTGTCCAGTGAATGTTCCGCAGCATTTCCCGTACCCGCCCCCGTCCCCGCGCCCGCGCCCACACTCGCGCTCGCGCCTGCGCCCGCCCCCGTCCCCGCACCCGTACCGTCCCTGCCCCCGTCGGCGCACCTGAGCCCGCGTCCTCGCCCGCGTCTACCCCCACGCCAGCGCCGGCGTCTGCATCCACACCTGCACCTTCACCATCCCGACGCGCGGCAGACCGCACGGAGAGCTTTCATCTCGTGAATGAGCCCATGCGCGGCCCTCTGTCTCGCCGGCCCATCATCCATCAGCTCTAAGAGCTTTTCCTCTAGGGGAAGGCTTGTAACTTTTACTTCTCCTCTGAAGAAATCGCAAACACGCTCTCAATACCGTCCACAGACTTGGCGATGGCCGACATGCCCTACACCATTTTTCAATCAGTGTGGTTCAGAATTCGATTGCTTCCCGTCGGTCGGTTCTTGCTCGGGCTCTGGGTGGGCACGGCGGCAGCCAACATGGCCCCCGCGTCTCTTTCGTCATTGTTTTTGTTCTCTTCGAACTCATCTCCGTGCGCGCCTCCAACAGCCGGCGCACTGGTACCAACCGGATGCCGCAGCCGCCTTCCGCCGCCACGGCGACCGTTCGAGAGCCCACCTTGGGGGAGGACGGCCCCCTGGCTTTCGGACAAAACTTTGGGCAGTCCGCGAAAACAAGGCCTCCGTTATACTCCGACAAATGGGCGTGTCAACCCTCTAGCCGGACGTATTGACCACTCGGCTGGTTCCTCAGTACAGCTTCGTGACGTGGACGACCGTGTTCTCCTCAAAATCCCGAGAGGAGATGCTACTCCAGTACTGCTTGTCCGCCCATAGCAATTTCTGAACGCCGCGCTGGAACACCGACCACCGCGAGCGCAAGTTTGCCGCCGATCGAGCCCGGAAGACGATGGGCTGCGCTTTAAACGTGTCGGCCGTATTCTTCCTGAAGACTGTAGTGTTCACGCCCTGCACGCTGTTAGACGCGTGCGACCAGGACCTGCTCAATTCCAGGTCCTCCTTGTCCGTGTAGGCGGGCCTGCGCGGCGTGGGTGTGGCAGGAGATGACTTGCAGCTCACGTTGGGGCGGGGGGGGGTAGTGAGTACAGTATGGCATGGCGCACTTGGTCTGTGTGAAAGTTTGCCTGGCGCGCGCGTGGTGGGTCTGTCAGTGCCATCCGGCAGGATCGACGGCGGCGTCTGCTTTCTCCCCGTTCAATACCAGCGCAGTGCTCCATAAAGGGTGTTCGCACGCAAGCCCGTTTTTGACCTGTACATCTGTGAAACCGCTGCTGAAGCAGCCTGCGGTAGGCTTCACCCCGCAAGATAAATGTTGACCATCCGCAAAGCGAACCCTCAGAGACCTTCGATGACAGCAGCGACAGTGGATCGAAGCCAATCAGCGCCTTCTTTTTCATCTGTGACCCAATGACAGAGCGGAGTTTCTCACCTACTCTGCGTGCAGCGAGCCATCCTCACCCGGCTGGCGCAAACGCAGCATGCCGTCGCAAGCCGATCTTGCAGCAGCTTGCTGAACGCTGTTTGCGCATGCTGGTGAAGCACGTACCAGGGACATGCGGCGTGCGGGCTGGGAGCGACGGTGCTTCTTTCGTAGAGACGCTTCGAATGGTGTACAGCACGCACGCCGCACCGTCCCGGTGTTGGCTACACAAAGGGTTGCGGCTGAAAAGCAGGAAGAATACCCTCCCTGAGGGGTTCCGCAAATCTCTTGTGGAGCTTCAGCAGAAAACTTGCCGTCTGATCGTGCGAACACGGTTTAAGGGGCACTGCGTAGCCACAAAGTGACAGGCTGATTGACACGTTCGTCGCCATCACATGCGAACTCCTCGTTTCTAGCGAAATCGACGGCATGCGATTGGCTCTCGCATGTGGTTATCGCAGTTCGCCACGCGGGGGACAGTTCGCCACGCGAGGGACAGTTCGACGCGCTCGGGACAGTTCGCCACTCGCGATCGCCGAACAGAAAGCAATCCCGGGAACTTATGGCCGTGGCTATGGCTCAATCCCGCCCGATATGGCTCAAGAGGTCTATTGACATTCCCGTAGCTACAATCGGTCCAGTTGGCGCACAGATAGAGGTGCACGCACGCTGAGGCTCTTATCGTCCTGAGCCTGCGCCCGACAGCCTCGTGTACAAGCATATCGCGTGACTTTTGCCTCCGTCAGTTTCCCAGTGCCGTCAAGAGTCCGAAAGGCATCTGTGTCCGGCGTGTATCCCGCTGAGACGAACGTCGCCAACCAGCGGTTGCATTCTGTCCAGGAAGCAAAGCTGCCTGATGTGTTCAAAGCCTGGATGACCTACTACAGAATCCACGGCTTCCTATGATACATGCCCGCTGGGGAAAGGCAAAGTGTAAGGGTCTGCGCATCCCCGCAGTGGACGAGAAGGCCGCAGAGGCTCCTGCTTTGCATGCCTCGTCAGCCTTCTGCTTCCCTACACCGGCCCTCCAGCCGCCGTGGGTGCATGTTAGGGGGCATGAATGCTCAAGATGTGGGTCATGCGACATGCAGAAGCTGTTGTCACCAAGGTCGGCTGGTAGCGTGAGCTGGAAGAAGGGTGCATTCATGCCGTTAGCCAGCGAGCGGTTCCCCGTAAATGTACCCTTGTGCGTGGCGTCATCCGTTCAGAGTTTCTTCTGATTGGTCAACCATCCCCAAAGACTTGATCATCTCAGCCGTCTCATGGAATGTAAAGCGACCCGACTCTGTGCGGCGCGCTTCTCCGTGGTTGGGATCCTGTGTGGGGCGTCGTCTCCCCCCCTCGCCCTGACCGTGGCCCGACGTGCGTCGCAACCGTCCCCGTCGCGGCTGCCCCGTGCCCCCCCCACCCCCCTTCCCCCAGCCCGCCGGCAGCATGCCGACCCCAGACGCGGGCGACACCCCCGCCCGCGCGTGGGCGGCCTCCCTCGGTTCATGTGGCCCGCGCTCCCCCCGCTATGTGTCGGCCGCCGAGCTGGCGGGCTGGACCGAATTCCGCCTCGCCTTTGCGTCGCCACCCGTGGCGGAGTGGCTCGCGCCGCTTCTGCCGACGGCGGCGGTCGCGCCGCGGACGTGGTCGGATTTGGACGGCGTTTCGCACGCCCACCTCGCCGAGGCGCTCGTCGTCTGCTCGTGCGTGCAGGTGATTGTCGCAACGTCGACGGGGGCGCCGCGGGCGCCGCCTACGGCAGACGCGTCGGCGGGGGCACCCGCGCCATGGGGGGGGGCGGCGCAGGGGGCGGCGGCGCCGCCAGCGCCGCCGACGGAGGCTCGCACGGCTCGCCCGCAGACACCCGCCGCCGCCGAGTGGGGCGACGACCCGTGGGCCGCACCCCCGTCGCCCGCTGCGGCGACGGCGGTCGGCGCTGACCCGGCCGCCGCGGATGCGCAGTGGGGCGACGACCCGTCCGCCGAGTTCTCGTTTTCCGCCCCGACGCCTGTGCCCGGCGCCGGTGCTGCCCAAAGGGGCGAGCACCTGTGGTCTGGGTTCCCGTCAGCCGTCCCCGCCCCCCCCGCCCCGCCGCCTCTCGTTGGCTCTCATCCTGGCGCCGCTGGCGCTAAATGGGGCGGCGATCTGTGGGCTGGGCCCGCGTCGGCCATCCCGCAGACCCCGGTCGGCTCTGTCCCTGCGCTGCGGTGCTTAAGTGGAGTCGGAGCACATTGACCTTTTTCCCGATGCGGACCACACATTTGGTGATGCGGGCTCCTCAGGGAGTGGTCATAAGTGAAGGTATTCGACGCATTAGATTGTTCTGAAAACTTGGGCTCACCATTGATTTGATTCCTTTACACCACATGATACGCCTCATTGTCGCAAGCACGGACACGATTCGTTCAGATGCCAATGATGAGCTCATCAGTGCTTCACACCCGAATGAGTAATACGCGCAAATGCCGCTATAAATGAGTGCGTCCGGATGCCGTTTCTTCTGTGGCCTCCTGCAGTACATTTGGTGGCGTACTGCGCACCCTGTGGAAAAATGTCTCAGCAGTAAGCAGAGAGGACGAGTAACCCAGCCCTATAAGAACAGATGCAGGATAAAACCCGGATAATCGGACCACCCCCCCCCTTATACCTGCATCCTGGCGTGCCCCCGCGGAGTTCCAGGCTTCCAGGCCCTTTGATCCGCTGTCAGCAGGCCGAGCGGATCGTAGGGGCTATCTGATTGGCCATCCTGAGGATTCACGAAGAAGCTTGTGGAAGCCCCACGAATCGTCTAGAAGCATCCAATCAGGTGACGTGTGACTCCATAACGACAGCTTAAGCCGCTTATTGCGGCTCCAAAACGACAGCTTCAGCCGCTTTTCAGGTTTTTTAAGCCCTTAGCTGTGTGCGAGTGGGGTTGACCTCTCTCTCCCGCCCATCGCCTACCTCCCCACATCCCCTCCTCCCCGCACCCCAGCCCACCCCATCGCCTTACTCGGCTCCTTTCAGATGCCCTCCCCCCCTCCCCCTCCCGACCTCTTAGGTCTGCGGGCGTGGGACTGCCCGCTGTGCAGCGGGGGGGTGCCGGGCGGCACATCATGGGTGCCGCGCCGCACGTGGTTCACCCACCGGGGGCTACGGAGCGGACGTCCCCCGCGCTCCAGGAGTGCAGCTGCATCAGCTGGGCAAGCGGCTGCTGCCGATGGCGCGGGGGGCGGGGGGGCGGATGATACCAGAGATGAGAACCGTCAGGACGCGAACGCACCTGCGTCGCCCCCCGAGCCGAACGCGGAGCAGCCAAACGGTGTGTGAATCTCCCCCGAGGTCTTTCAAGAAAACATAGACGACTTTGTGGCCTACACCTTTGTCGTACAACATTGTCTTTCTCGAGAAGCTTCTGAAGACTACTTGCGACAGCGGCGCTCGGCAGGTGCCTGCCGTAGTCCGCACGCCCGCAATGGCATGGTCGAGTCCAGCGTCGACCTCATTTCAAAAAAGGTCGATTGCTGCACGGCGGGCTGTGCGGCGTTTACGGCAGGTCGCGCAAACCTCACGGCCTGTGACGAATGCAAGGCCCCTCGGTTCCGTGGCGATGGAAAGCCGCGCATGCAGGCGACCTACTGGCCTCTCGTACCGTGGCTGAAGATGATGCTCGCAGACCCTGACATAGGGTCAGGCATGGTCCAGGCAATGAAGGAAGCGCGAGAAGCAGCTGCGGCCGGCTCTCCCGAAAACCTTCGTGACTGGTTTGTCGGCGAAGTTTTCCGCAAGCTGGTGCCGCAGGGCTACTTCTCAAGCAACACATGCATCGCCTTGAGTATTTCAACCGACGGTTTTCAAGCATGGCGGCAGCGAGGTTTCGAAGGATGGCCGACTATCGCGACGGTACTGAATATCGATCCGACCTCACGAGTACAAGTGGTGTCGCCGTTAATCCCAGGAATTACCCCAGGACCTGGTCAACCTGCTGATTTGGAGTTGTTCTTCCACCAGATCGCAGAGGAGCTCAATGCGCTCGCGACGGGCGTCGCTGGCGTGACCGTGGCTGGCTACGAAGAGCTGCAGGTCGTGTGCGCCTTCGTCACTCAGTTTACAACGGACATGCCAGCCGGCGACAAGCTGGTGAGCGCCATCGGGGGAAATGGCGAGAACCGGGGCAGATTCAGAATTTTCTCCGGGGTTCGACACAAGCGCCGATATTACTATCCCCCACACGACCCCGACGACCCCCCCCCTTCTAAAAGCCGTAGATTTGACGTCATGGGCAACACTACCCCGCGTCGGACGGCTGCGAGCATTGCAGCGAGCGGCAAAAAGTTGTAAGACGCACGCAGGGTGGAGCAGAGTAAGGCTGCCGTCAGCGCGCTCGCACAGAAGGAGGGCTTCAAGGGCGATTCACTTTTCTGCTGCCCAAGTCGACGAGGACAAGACGCGCTACCCGGCTTTGAAGTATCTCTGGGGAATCGGGCCATCGCTGGTGCCCTACGATACGATGCACCTATTTCTCTGCAATGTCGTCCCGCGGCTGTGGGAGTTGTTTGCAGGAGAGAATGACAAGCTCGGGGATAAACAGCCCTGGGACATTCCCAAGGCCATCCGTGAGGCGATCGGCCGAGAGATCAAGGCGGGCCGCAAAACCGTGCCCCTCAGCCAAGCACGCTCTTTGCGGGATTCACCAAGCATTCGCGCTCGTACAAAGCGGTCTATTTGCTGTACTTCCTCGTGTGCACCGGCAAAGTCGTCCTGGCAGATCGAATTCCCGAGCAATGTTTCAAAATGTTCATGCACCTGTGTCAGGCCGGCCGACTGATTTTCGAGCCAGGTTTCATCACGAAAGCCGAACTACGCGAGGCGGACAAGCTTATCAAGCGCTTTTGCCACGCCTTCTACACGTATGTGTACGCCGGGAAGGAGGAGCGGCTTCGGGTGTGCCGACCAACGGTAGTAGCCCTACTGGATTTCACTGCCAACCTTCGATCGTGTGGCCCTGCCTGGTCGTTTTGGCAGTTTCCGGCGGAGCGCCTTCTGGGCACTCTGTCTCGACTCATTCGGTCTCGGCGTTTTACGTACGCGGCACTGACGACTGCGGTTTCGGCCAAGTATTCCGCAGAGTTGGTCACAAGCTTCGCCGAGGCGCACGTGCGGGACGCGTGGTCGGATGCAACGGGCAAGCCTGTGCGGTGCCAAAATCAAGATCCCACCGGCACGTTTTCGCTTTCAAAGTAGCCCAAAATGGATCTTCTCCCTCCACTCCGAGCTGCGACTGCTCTGATTGTCGAAGAGCTGTCAAGAATGCAAGCAGTCCTGGCGTTGGAAATAGCATCTCAAGTGCCACAAACAATACTGGTCAAGAAGTACTTTCGCCTGCGGCTTGCAAATGGCCAAATATCTGGGACCGTGTCGTCATCGGAAGAGCCAGGCGACCGCCGGCGAGACCACCTGGTGCACGTGCGCTCGCACGTGCGACAGGCGGGGAGGCGGGGCCAAGGAGAGGCACGCGCTGCGGTCAACGTCTACGGGGCCGTGCACCACTTCGCGGTCGGCCTGATCGATTGCAGGCCTATGGCGTTTTCCTGTATTGAGTGCGTCAAGTCCGCGGCAGACCGGGACGGCGTACCAGGGCTCCCTGAGAAACGGCGCGACAGCGAGTGCTTTTTGAGTCTGGGGGGTCGAATGCGCTACGTTAACGCGATGCCGATTGACGCTGTCGTGGGGACTCTGTTTGTGAGAGCGAGGCACGTTGTGACGTATTCTCGTGCAGTATTTAGTGCCGAGTAAACACTGTTTGTTCTTCTCGCCTCTGTCGAGCAATACTCTCCTTCCATGTCACTGTACTGTTCATACTCATATGTAGCCAAGGGAACGTCGGCGGTCGTGCCCAAGGTGACTCTTTGGTTCCTTATGGGCGACACAATGGCGACACAATACGACAAAGTGTCGCCAGAGAGTCGCCCAGGGAGGCTAAATGTGTCGCAGACGGTAGCACCACGGGAGCACTTCAGCGGCGGATAAGCATCCGGCCGTGCCGGTTTCTGGCATAATCTGCGAGAAATATTTCCCACTGATTTTGGGCATATGTTTCAGTACTATTTGGCGGATGCAGATTTGTTGATCCAATTTAGTGCGAATCAATGACTGACACGCGAGGAACCATATCAGGGGGCTGTGTTGGGGCCGCGCCCTCCGCCGCCGCCGCGCCGCCGGAGCAGCCCGCCACCTTGCCGCCGGCTACCGCCGCCGTCGCCCCGCCGTCGCCCGACGGCGGCCGGCCGCGCCGAGGCACGGTCGCCGAGTCGCCGACGCCGAGTCGCCGCCCCCGTCGGCAGCCGCGACGCCGCCCCGCGCGGGGCGCCTGTCGCCTGCGGGCGTGAAAACCGCGGCAGCCGCCGCGGCGCCGCCCCTTGCCGCCGCTTGCGCCCGCCCGCCACCCGGGGTTGACGCGGCGCCGGCGACGCCGCCGCCGCCTCCAGCCGCGCGGGCCTCCTTGGCCGTCGCGCGAAGGGGGGGGGGCGGGGGCGTGCCGCTCGCCCTTGCTGCCGCCTCGCCCGTTGCCGTCGTGGCACCACCCGGCGGGCCCGCCCGCCGAGGCGCCGCCACCCTCCCCGGTGGCGGCGGGCTTCGCCAGCGGCACGCGGCGAAGGCGACGCCACCCCCCCCGCCAGCCGCTTGCGCATCCTCGGCTGGCGCGTGTCGAGGTAAGGGGGTGGCTGCGCCGCTCGTCGGTGCCGCCGCCACGGCCCTCGTCGCGGCGTCGCCGCTTGCCCCGCCCACCAGCCGCAACGCTGCCACCCCGCCAAGCGGTTGTCGGCCGCGCCGGCGCCCTGTCGCGGCCTCACTGGCGCCGC
>Ga0209093_1001363_pt1 | contig 13883 bp, 18 predicted proteins | sample SidtaG_4_FD_187450 | JGI IMG/M metagenome (GOLD analysis project Ga0209093, IMG submission 187450) | Marine algal microbial communities from Sidmouth, United Kingdom - Sidmouth_Male1 metaG (SPAdes) (version 2) | ecosystem: Host-associated > Algae > Red algae > Unclassified | place: Sidmouth...
TAACCGCGATTGCTGACTGCGGCGAGGGCGACCAATGATCTGTCACATTTGAAGCAGGGACCAACCGTGACCGACATTACCCTTGAAAACCCAGAAGAGCAGGTACACTGGCTCTTAACTAGGCGTGACTTGCCAGGACGTGCCCGCGCTCTCAGGATGCGGAGGCCGCGCAATCGTCAAATGCGACCCGGGCGGTGGCCCACCACCCTAATGGAGTCGACCGAACCCCCAAACTTGATTTCCATTGGCGGCCCAGCCGGGAATTCGAGCAAACGTGCAGACAAGCGCTTCGCACTGCAGCCAGTCCCGTCCCTCCAGATCGAATTCTATTTTGAGAAGGGGGCGTCACGAAGCAACGGGGAGGGGGTCCCGATTCAATGCGGATTTCGGCGGCAGCGCAAGCGCCAATCTGGGGCAATCGGGGCGAACGTGCCGGCAATCGTTCCCCCAGTGCGGGTCCAGAGCCACATGCAAACAGTAACTCAAGTGTGCAAACCAGTATACTCACCGGCAATCTCGGTCGCTTGGATCGATCTGGACGTCCTAGATAGGGAAACAGACTGCAGTCTCTGTCGCGCCTGGATTGTGCGGCCTGAAAGCAGCCTGCAAGCAGCGTGCGTTTTGTCGCGCCAACCAATGGCCTGCGGCCGTCATCATAGATCTGCACGGGGCCAGTTCGTCTGGCAGCAGGGCCGTGCAAGGAGCTCACGGCGTCAGATCTGCCAACGACGCCAAGTATTCAGCGGGACTTGGCGGCGCACAGCACTGTTGTAGGCGACGTCGTCTTCTTCCACGGGCGCCGGTCGGCCACGAGCGCCCAGCGCTCCTCGCGCTCCTCGTTCTCCGCGGGTGGCGGCGGTTGGGCGGCGGCCGGTAGGTAGTGCTGGCGCTCTCGTGGCCGGCTCTGCGGCGATTGGTCGGCGGTCGCGTTGTTCTTCCACCGGCGGCGGAGGTGGGGCGGTTGGTCGTTCCCGTGAGTGGCGGAATACACTCTGCGGCTCGTGCGGCTCGTTCGGCGGTGCGGCGGCCGGTGGCTGTCCTCGCGACTGGTGGACTGTGTACCTGGTGTGCGCGGTCTTGCTCCGCTCACCGCGTGGCCGCACGTCGTGGGCGCGCACGTGCACCAGCCTGCGGCTGTGCGGCACGTTGCGCATGCGGTGCGCGTGCTCCAGCGGGCGGGGGTGCCTCCGGGGGGTGCTCGTGCTCTTTCTCATCGTGCCTCAGTGGGCTTCGTGTGCGTTCCCGTGCACCAGCGGACGGCGGCCCGGCACGGTGCGCAAGCGCTCTAGCTCCAGAGGGCGGCGGTACCTCTGTTGGTTCTTATGCTCTTGTTCGAGCTCCAGCGTGCGGTGGGGCCTCGGGTGGTGCTCGTGCTCTTGCTCGTAGCGGGCGGCGGTGCCTCGGTTGGTTCTCGTGCTCTTGTTCGAGCTCTGGCGGGCGGTGGTGCGGCACGGTGTGCACGTGCTCGAGCGTCTGCGGGCGGTGGTGCCTCGGGTGGTGCTCGTGCTATTGCTCGTGCTTCAGTCGGCGGCGGTGCGGCGGCTGGTCGTTTCTGTGAGTAGTGGTTTGCGGCTCGTACGTACGGCGGTTCGGCGGCTGGTCGTCGTACCCGTGACTGGTGCACTGTGTATTGTGTACCTGGTGTGCGCGGTCTTCCTGTTACTGCGTGACCGCAAGTCTTGTGTGTGTTCGGGTGTCGTCCCCGTGACTCGTGGACTGTGTACCTGCTGTGTGTGGTCGAGCTCCGCGCACTCTGTGACCTCACGTCGTGCAAGTGCTCGGGCTCAGGTCGCGGCAGTGCTCCAGTGGGCGCTGCCGCTGGTGCTCGGGCCCGTGCTCGTGCTCCAGGGTGCGGTGCGGAAGCTGGTCGTTTACTTGAGTAGTGGACTGCGGCTCGTGCGGCGGTGCGGCGGCTGGCTGGTGAACATTTCCGTGACCTGTGCAATGTGGACGTGGCGTGCGTGGTCGTGCCCCGCTCGCCGTGTCACCCCCGTCGTGAATGTGCTCGAGCTCCAGGGGGCGGCGGTGATACAGTGGGCACTGCGGCCCGTGCTCGTGCTCGTGCTGCAGTGGGCGGCGGTGCGGCAGCTGGTGTTCGTGGTCCTGATTCGGGCATCCTCTGCGGTGCACCCGGTGTGATTTGTGGTCCCTTTGCCCCTCCCGTGTGTTCGCACCCCGTGCACGTGCTCGCTCACAGAGAGCAGCGGTGCCCCGGCTGGTGTTCGTGCTCCTGCTCATCTTCGTCCCCGTGACTGGTGGACTGCGTACCTGCTGTGCGCGGCTCGTGCTCGCGCCCGTGGTCGTGCTCAAGCGCGTGCCTTCCATCCGTCTGGTGCTCGTCCTCGTGTTCCCGTGCACCATTGGGTCGCAGTGGTGGTAGTACTCCTGCTCTCCGCACCGTAGGCTACGCTTGGGGCCTGTGGCCGTGACCCGTGGGCGACGGTGCCCCTGCCGGTCTTTCCCCAGTCCGCGGCGCTGGGTGCCTGGTCTGGAAGTTTTCCTGGGTTCTTGGTGTGTGGTCCATCGACTGTTGCCCAGGCTCGTGCTCCCGCGGGCAACGGCGCCCGGCCGGAACTTGTCTTACGGGCGACGGCGCCCGGCGGCACTTGTTTGGCGGGCGACGGCGCCCGGCCGGCAGTAGTACTCGCGTTCCTGTTGACGTAGGGCTGCAGCTAGTGTTCATGTGTGTGCTCGCCGCGGTTGGCGGCCCTCGTCTTCGTTCCTCGAGCTTCCTTCAAGGCCAAGGGCGCGGTTGCTCGGCGAATCGTGGCGGCGTCGTGACACAGGGCGGCGGTGCGGTGTAGTGGTCCTTCGTGGCCGCGGTCTCTTGGCGTTGAAGGTGTTCCTTCACGGCCGCGGTCGCTGGGCGTGGTGCGGTGGTCTGTGCGGACTAGCAGGGACGCCATGCTTCCAGCTAACGTGCGTCTCTGCGCAATCAGCGTGGTCGCCCACGGTGTGCCGCGCAAGGTCAATCAGAGGATCTTTGGTGTAAAACCATCCGCTCTCAAGAGGTGGTGTCGCTACCATCGCCAGAACGGGACCGTCTGGCGCAGCCCCGAGCGCCGTAACCTGCATGAAGAATCGTGCTGGTTGGAACAGCGCCTCATAAACGCGCTGCTCATGGTTGCGCAGGAGCGGCCCGAGGCTTTGCTCCGTGAGCACTCTAAGCTGCTGCAGCGCATCCGGGACCACCCTAGCGGCCTCTGGGTGAACATGTGCTGCTCGGAGGCGACCGTGGACAGTCACCTTCGTCGCATGGGGTTCAACAGAAAGCGCGTTCTGCGGATCTTCCAGGAGGCGAACGCCGTGGCTCGTCGTGTCCACGACCGACTGCGGTGGCGCACGGGACCTATACCGATCGTCTCTGTGGACGAAACGCACACGGACGGTGGGGACTTCTACCGAAAATATGGACGAGGTCTGCGCCGTAGCCGTGTGAGGCGATGGGACCGGGACCCGCGGTCGATCCCGAGGACCAGCACGACGATGGCGGTGGGCAGTGAAGGTAGCATCCTCGGCCACATGTCCGCCGTGTGCAGCGATGGCGGAAACGGTTTGACTGGAGCGGACTGGCGACTGTTCCTGCAGAACTTGATACCGCGACTCGGAGTCTACCGGCCTGGACGGCCATGGCACCAGCAGCCCCCAACCTGTGTGCTGCTCTATGACGACGCATCCATCCGCGATGCTGCTGGCGACGCGTTCCTGACCGCCAGGGGCATCCCCTTCCTGCACCTCCCGCCCTATAGCCCCGACCTGCAGCCTGTGGAATGTGTATTTAACGACCTCAAGGTCATCATCCGCAACTTGATCTACGGTCAGCCGTGGTTACTGGACGAGCCGCATTTGCTGCAGGCGATGGGCGCAATGTTCATCACCCGTCGCCAAGTAATTGGCCAATTCGATCTGGTCGAGCGGACTGTGACCGCTCTGATTGCGGAATAAAAGGGACGATCGAGGTTGCTACTTCTCTCAGCTTGTCGACCAAGGGCAGGTGCCATGAAAAGGAGTCGCAGAGCACGGGCGCAAAGAGCGTTCGTAGGGGGTTGCGCGGCTCGTGCGCGGGTCCATGATGGTGTATCTGTCGATGTCGCTCGCCACAAGACACACACACTGTGGAAGTCGGCGAACAGTCTGCTCCATGTTCTTTGACGTGCGTGTCCGGTGAAGTCAGGGGTGCTGCTCATCGAATAGTGCGCGCCCAAGGAAAGTTTCGTGGCGTCGGCCGCGTGCTGTTGTCTCCGGCACCTTCGATCGTGCCGAGGCATCGCGCCAGAGTCAAGCCAATACTATCCCCTCTTCTGCAAGGCAAGGTAGACAATTGAAAATAAAAGGCTGATGTGCGCGACATGGACTTACGGATCTGTTCTCAGTGCAAACGGCGGACATGAGTGGACACTGTGGCTGTGAGTTCGTGTTGCCTCGGGGGAAGAACGTGGACAACGATCGGTCCGACCTGGAAAAGCCGCTTCAGCGGCGCTCGGGTGTCCATATTGGGAGATCTTCGGTCCCAGAGAGAACCATGCGCCGCATCTTGATCGACGAACAACACCACCAGTTGTTGTTGCTGTCGGCCGCGGCATTCACACCGTCGTCGTCGTCGTCACCCGCCACCGGCACGCCATCTGGTGGCTACGGTTTGCCGTCACGTCGCGCGATTTCGATTGACCGTGCGCCAGGCGTCACTCTGTCGTCTCGGTGGCTGTGTCGGTGGCGGTACGTGGATTGATATGCAGTCGTGGCGTGTGCACGGTGCTGACCCGCGCTGATTGTCACGGTGAATTGGGGGCACGTCGTGAACGGTGGATCCCGATGCGGCACGTTTTATGCGGCTGGAGTGCTTTTCAGCGGACCACGTCGTTCGGTGTAGACGTCGCCACCGCCAATGTGTTCCTGACGATTCTTGGTGCTGCTCTATGCTCGGTGATTCGGCTCCGTTGTAGCAGTCGTGTCGCGCAATGGCGCCGCGATGCGCCTACTGTGGCTCTGACGATGGTCCCCAAGGCGTCCACTGGGCTCGAGTGTGCCGCAAGCGCGACTTTGTTTGCCGCTACACTCTTCCAGATGGAAATTTGTTTTCCTTCCGAGGTGTGTGTCACAATCCGGAGCACAGCGACATCAAGTGTTCTTCTTGTCATGAGGACCTCCACAGCTTCAACTGACAAGTGCCTCGCATCTGTTGGTGGTAGCTCGGGGCAAGCGGCGAGCTGAGACCGGCGATCCGCCAGACGAAGTTGGCAGATGATGACTTTGCATGTCGTTACCGCATTGTGTTTCCGGGGGACGGTCCTTCTGGCGCCGCTGCCTAGCTTGGCGACACCACGAATAAACGGCCACTTCTTGCACTTTGTTCCCTGTGTTCGAACAGCTCTTTTCGTTTGGGAGCCGCCCAGCAAGCACGTAAGACAGCCGAGTGAGGAGGCGTAGCACGGGGATGGCGAAGGAGTCGCGTAACGCATAGCACCCCCGCGGCTGCTTGTCGTCGAGAACGAGCAGCCGTGTTGTACAGTCCGGGTACTCAATCGGGAGCAGCAGCAGACTGGCAGCGCGTCCCCGTCGTGGGTGAGCGGCAGCTCCAGCAGCCGGCAAGCACTCCCCTGGACGTCAGGCAATAGACCATAAGAAGAACCTCCGCAGTGCCTGAAGCAGAGCAGCAGTAGCCCATGAGCAGCACTCCCGCCGGCGCAGGGTGTCCGGCCTCCGCAGCCAACAGGCAGCACGCCCGCGCTGTGGAATTAGAGGACCACCAGCTGACGAGCGCCCCATCCCCGTAGCTCGACGTCGACCACCTGCAGAAGACGGGAAGCACGCCGGTGCCACGCGTTGATCAGGAGCAGCCGACTGGCTGCACCCTGGTGCCTCACGTCGAGTCAGCCCTGCCGCAGCGCGTGGAGGAGCAGCCGCCGACGAGCAGCACAATCCCGCTCGTCGACGTCGCAGGAGCGAGAAGGAGCAGCCGACTGGCTGCACCCTGGTGCCTCACGTCGAGTCAACCCTGCCGCAGCACGTGGAGAAGAAGCCGCAGACGAGCAGCGCATTCCCGCTCGTAGACGTCGAGCACGGCCGGCATCTATTTTTATTACCAGCGCACGAGCAGCGATGCCCCGCCGCCGCAGGTCAAGCAGAAGCTGTCGACGAGCAGCGTCGCCCCGTTTCCGCCCGTCGAGAACCGTCAGCCGGACAGCAACTCGAACGTGTCCGTTGCACGACGGAATCCACTGTCTCTGGGCGGCTGGCCTGACACCGAGCAGTACAAGCCGACCAGCGTCACTGCCCCGCTGTTGCCCGTCGCCCACCGCTCGACGAGCATAGGTCGTGCGGTGCGCCTGTCGCTGTGCATGCTCGACGCAAGGAAGTGCTTCAAATACGGTCTTCTTCTGGGGAAGCCGCGGCATGGCCTTTTTTTAAGATGGTAGCGAGAGAAAGAAAGCACGGTGCGCAAGTCCACACAACCGTCTCCCCACTGTGTGCAGCCCTACAGTTCCCAAAGCGCTCCACACCCAGACGACTACCTCGTCGGTCACTAAGAAGGTCTAGGCGGTGCTGCTGCCCTCCAACAGGTGTCCGACCAAAAGGGCGCGCCATTGCGCGCGGCGTTGGGCCCTCCTCCAGTGCCTCTTTCTTTCGGTGAACGACATATTGAGGTACTTCTTCGACATGAAAGCGACGTCGTCGCGCGGTTTTCCGTCGTGAGCAGGTTCAGCTAGGCTTCAGAGACGGAAGGATGTACGGCTGACCCCGAGCACGATGGTCACAGCAGCTTCGCGCTTACCAACGTCCGTCAACATACGTGCGGCATTCCGCACGTACTCAGCGTGCATCATCTGCTGCCGCCGCCCAGGAACTCCGACGTCCTGCATCACGGAAATTTAAGGATCAAAGAAAAAGGAGGAGTAGAAAACACCCACTGACAGGCACACAGGAACAGCAGCGATGGAACCATCGGATCACAGCGGTGTCGTCAGCAGCTGAGTCAGGAAAGTGAAAGACTGCTCTTGATGCCCACTGTTCTGGCCATGGCGACCCCAGGTCCATCGTGGAAAACAGATCATGACTGGATGTTCCAATGTACTCAAGGGAGAAACGACGGCCTGGGCGACAACAACGGGGGCGGGCGGCGCGACCAAAGCAGAAGGTCCTCGTCGCTGGTGGCAGTCACTCAGCAGGCGAGGAGACCAACGCGGGCGCGGCCCGACGGCTGGGGAAGGAACAACGGAGGTGGTGAAGATGGTAGGGACGGCGGGGACGTTCTACGCGGGGGCGACGACGGCGGCGGTGAGGGTGACGGTGACGTCGACGGTGACAGCGTCAGTCGGCCGTTCAGTAGTCGAACAATGGGGATCTGGATATGCACCAATGAGAACCCGCGCTGGCGCCAAGGGCCGTGTGTGTGGACGAGGTTCGCCCCCGGGCGTGCCTGACTCGGAGCAGAGATCACCGTAGCCCCCCTGCAAATTGTCGTCGAACGACCGCAGCGAGGATGTGCCCGACCGAATCGATGCGAAAAGCACGACGACCAGCGGTATGCCCGTGGTTTCGGCTGCGTGGATTGACAGAGTCGTACCAGTCTCGAACAAGTCCGTCGCCGTCGGAATGAAGCGGGAACAGAAATTTACACGATTAGGACTGATTTGACTTGGGCGTGACATCACAGTGAACGGGGTGTGGTGGGCTGCAGTTGCGCTGTTGGCGTTCATTGCTGTCGGACGCCTGTACTCTTCATGCAGCGATTGCCCGCACCACAATGATTCAAAAAGAGAACGTGACGACAACTTGAGGCATTGTCACTTCCATGTGTACGTGACGGTTTTGACTGAACGGCAGAGGCCGGCCAGATGCATCCGTCTGTCCATGAGTGGCAGGGATCGCCAAGTGCCATGCTCGTGCGCTGCCTGTGCGGAAGGCGAGGTGACCAGCGTGGTCATTGCGACGTTGCGCTTCACGCCGTGACATGCAGGCAGCGGTCGTCGTGCACCGATCGAATGGATGGTGGGCGACTAACCAGTGCATTGATTTGTCGATCGAGAATACTTCGAGACCATGGGAAGAAATATATGCCTAATTCGAAAATAAATAGTAATGACGTGTATGTGTAGTTCGTTAGAGCGCTTGGACCCTCGTCTGCGTGCTGTGGGCGGCATGCTTTCGCATCTTGTTCTGCACCTGTCACGGTGGAGGTGCAGCACGGGGAACAGCACAAGGGGTATGGTGCTGCGCAGGTGGATGGTCTGTTAGGCCGGGGGGCTCTGGTGGTCACCATGTCGGCAGCGTCTATGCGGTGGCAGGACAGACGACCGTTTTCTGTGCTGTTCTGTGAGAATGCCCTCTACCTCTCCCGGATGCAGCCGTTGCCGGCGGAACGGAGCAGTCCAACGGTCCTGGCGGGCATCCGCACAGCTGCCCAGTCGTGAGTGCATAGGGTGCGCTGGTGATCTTTAACACATGATCCATTCAGTAGTGCGCGGATGCATAGGTGTTGTGCACACGGCGCCCACATGCGGCAGGAGCGAACAAGTGTCGTGCGTCTTCTGCGAAGCAATGGAAGAATCGCAGTCTGATCCGCAGATCAGAGGCTGACATCAGCCCATCAGGATCACTTCCTCGTCTGCCAGTGATATTGCATGAAGATACTTCAGGTAGTTGTACTTGTCGAGTACGAAAGTCGATCGATGCCGCCAAGATATGGACGTTCCTGCTCTTGCTCCGTTGATTCGTGTCTGTGCTGGCGCCACGACAAGGAGCAGCTGTTGTCGAAGCAACACCTGGCCGTCCGGCCGCACCTCAAGCGCTGCGATATGCTTTCTGGGGGACCTCCGCCTGCCGCAAGCGGCGCCGAAGGCCGCTGGGTCTTCCCGCTGTGCAACACTAAGTGCGGCACGCCGCTCATGCTGCTGTCGCACGTCGAGAGCTCCACCCATATGAAGATTCGAGGGCACCACTTCCAGCGGCGGCAGTTCGACGCCATTGACCCAGTGGCAGCGCGGCTGCATGCCGCTCGTGTAGTGGCGCACAAGAAGCGCCAGGACGTCAGTCGGTTTGCAGCGGCCATTGAAGGAGCGGTGCAGGCGGGTAGGCGTCCCGGCGAGCCCGACGAGGAGCTCCAAGCCCGAGTGGCGCGCCGTACGACTGGTGGTGGCTCGACCAACGGGGGCCGTGCAGCGGTTGGCAGCGGCCGCTGGCCGTCCGGTGAAGATGTGCATGGTCGAGGACACCGGAGCTGGAGTGGCCGCCTGCAGACCGGAGCGGCCCTTCAACAGGCGCCTGCGGGAGGCCGAGTTGTGCAGCCCACCCTCGTGGCGGCATCAGGTGGCGCGACGACGACTTCAAAGCCCGCAGCAGCTACGGAGGCGAAGGTGGCGAGCCGTCCGGCGGTGGCGGTTACGGGCGAGGCGGCGGGGAGGACGACCGCCACGTCGGCAGTGGTTACGACGGCGGCGGTGGCGCGCCGTCCAGCGGTTCTCGTCATGTGGGAAGCATCTGGCAGGACGATGCGAATTCTTCTAGTGCCCACGGCGGCGGTGGTGGCGGACCGTCCGGCGGTGCTCCGAGTCCACGTGGAGGGAGCAGATGAGACGAGGAAGAGCACCGACCGAGCGTTTACGGCAGAAGCGGTTACGTACCGGCTGGTCGCGTTGTTGACGGACGCGGCAGCCGCAACTGGGAAGACGCGGGGCGCCAACCCGTAAGTGGCTACGGAGGTGGCAGTGGGGGGCCGTCGCGTGGTTCTTACCACGGCAGCGTCGGCACCGGCTGGGACGACGCTGTGAGAGCTGAAGATGGCTACGGCGGGAGCGGCGCCGGGCCGTCACGTGGTAGTCACAGTGGACGTGACGGCATCACCCGGGAGGACGATGGCGGGCCGTCAGGAGCCACTGTGCCGGCCAGTAGCCGCGGCAACCCTGTCACGAACGCGTCACCGTCCGACCGCTCTGGTGGTCGCGATGGCGGCGGCAGCTCGGCCGCGGGCGGTCGTCTACGGAATGCATTTTGCAGCGAGGAAGACCGGGCGTCCTCTGTCAAACGGACGCGGGTGCACATGGGCACTTCCTGTGCGGCCCCAAGTGGTACTACCGCGGTGCCGCCCACGGAGCGCGTTTGGGTTGAGTGCGCCCACAGCCGCAGTTTGTGGGGTTCCTCCTAGGATTTTGAGCGGCATGCGGTGATGTGCGCGGCCACCACGCCAGCTGGTGAAGACGAGGAGGGTCAGAGCGAGGGGGGAGGCGCGCCTGGTGGTGGGAAGCCGGCTCTAGATTTGAACGGTGAGGGATGGGAGGGTCGACGTGACGAAGGGAAGGGGAAGCGGCCAGCCCGCTCCCGTTGACTTTTTGCTGTGGCCGGCGCATGTGTCCGTTGCTAGTCTGGTGCTGTTGACGATGAGCTTTGCGGTTTTTCCTGGTTTTTTCTCACCGTTTCGTTTGTGCTCGGGGTCCTTTCGTTTGTTTGTTCATCGCGTTGTTTTTTCACGGCTGGCGCTCCCATGTTCGTCCACATGTATCCGCTGCTTCATGCGCGGCTGCAGGTGCTCCTGCTCGGGCACCAGTTGCTCGTGCTGGGGCACCGGTTGCTCGTGCTGGGGCACCGGCTGCTCGTTCTCGGGCACAGGCTGCCGGTGCTTCTCCGCCTTTGTCTGGGGTTATTTCCGCGGCTGTTGCTGCCGTGCTCGTGCTCGTGTATTCGCCGATACATCGGCGGTTGAAAGTCCTCGTGCTCGAGTACCGGCTGCGGGTGCTTCTACGCCTTTGTTTGGGGTTATTTTGGCGGCTGTTGCTGCCGTGCTCGTGTTCGTGCATCTGATGCTTTACGGGCGGTTGCACATGCTCGTTCTCGGGCACGGGCTGGGCGTGCTTCTCTGCCTTTGTTTGGGATGCTTTCTGCGGCTGTTGCTGCCGTGCTCGTGCTGGTGTCTTCGCTGCTGCATGGGCGGTTGCACGTGCTCGTGCTCGTACACCGGATGGGGTTGTTTCTCTGCCTTTGTTTGGGGTGGTTTTTTGCGGCTGTTGCTGCCGTGCGCGTGCTTGTGCATCCGCTGCTTTATGGGCGGTTGCACGTGCTCGTGCTTGGGCACCGGCCGCCTGTGGTCCTCCGAAATATGAAGGTCAGTTTATGCGGCTGGTGCTTCCGTGCCTGTCCTGCTGTACCGACTGCTTTCGAAGCGGCTGCAGGTGCTCTGAAACGGGCTACTTGTGTTGTTTCTTGTGCAGCGGTGTTCCCGTACTCGCACCCGTTCCTTCTGGCCGTCTTCCACCTGGCAATGTCGCGAAGAACCACAGGAATGCGGTACCTACTTTGTTTCTCTTCTCAGACGGTTTTTTTTATGACTCGAAAGCGTGGACGTGGTGTTCTGAAGGCTCTGACAAAAGAAACGATCAGGGCCTTGACCTCTCTGTTTCTCTTGGGCTTTTTCATGGATTATGTCTCCCAGTGCGACGAGTAAATCGAGGGTAACAACTTCATGCAAGCCGAGTGTAAGTGTATTCAGTGGGCGTGTGTGATTGGCTGGCTTCTTCTCCATGCGCTCGTTGGCAGTCGGGCCCTCCGGTAAGCAGCTAATTGGACGTTGTCGGCTGGACTTCGTTCCTCAGATCACGCCAGGCGTGCGGTGGCATTGTCAGCACCCCCAGATAGTCCACTGGCTGCCTGCCGTGGACGTCGGGGAGCATCGGTGTTGTCTTTCCCTGGCAGCCGGCTGGGGAGACCCCGCCTGACTGTCGTCATGAGCCGTCGCACGTGCTCCCCGGCCCCGCCCCTGCTGCCGTATGCTGCCCGGGCATCCGCCCCCTTCCGTCCCTGCCACCACCGGGCGACGCCACCCACAGCAGCGCTACAAGCAGGTGAACCTGCTCTCTCCCTGGCTCTGACCGTTGTGCTCGCCGGTTGGCTGCACCGCGTTGTTGGTCGCAGCGCGGCTGGCTCCAGTTCGTGTGGGACGGCTCCTGTTACGGTCTCTTCTGGAGACCCCCGCACGGCTTTAGTAGCCCCTGATTCAGAGGCGCCTTGGCCATCTCGAGCCGACCAGACGCTGATCAGCTGTGTTTTCGCTGGTCCACAACAGCCGCTGTTCCTCGACGTGCGCGCCGGTGTTGCAGCCATGCTTCAGCAGTCCGTTGTGCAAGACAGCACCCCGCTCGACATTGCCACGGCTGCTGGGCGTGAAGGACGACTGCTGATTCGTGTCGTGCCGCGCTCCGGCGACGGAGACGCCATGGCGTCGGCTGCTGGAGACATCATCCTGCACGCGTCGGGGCACTGGGCAGCTGTGGGGGACGGGGACGGGCGCTTCTTGTCAGCCGACACGTGTGCTGGTGGTTGGCGTGTTCGCCTCGCATGGGTAGATGGTACGTCACCGCTGAACGACCTGCGGACGTACACCATATTCTTGGGCATGCCGAGCGCTGATGTTGCAGCACCACTCGACGCGGCGGATGCGGCAGCCAAGGCCCCCGCCGCGGCTGAGCAGATGGCAGCGGACGCGGCTACAGAGCAAGAGCCAAGAATAAGTAACCGGGTGACGGCGCCGACAACGCGTCGTCTGGGGCACGGTGCACATCCTGTTGTCCGTCCTGGCGCGCCTGGTACAACTGCGGCCGCGATGTGGCGGCAGTCGCGGCCACTGCATATCGACTACATCATGCCCGAGACCTCCACTGGCTCCTTGAACGCCACATTTCGGAGCACCCGCAGCGACGCAAGGTGTCCTATTTGCCATGTCCATTGCGGCACGTTTGCTGCTTTGGTTGTCCACTCAAGCACGGGTCACAGTGGCGTTGCGATTACCTTTGCCCGAGCCCGAGCTGTACGGGCGACCTCAGCGCCTCCCGTCGCAAGGTGCTCTGCAGCTGTTCGTCTCCCCGCTGTTGTGGAGGCCGACGTTGACCACTACATCGCGCTCGTCAAGTGGTTTCCGCGAGCTTCGGATGTGGATGTGCGGCCGAGCACCGAGCGCGACGTCGAGAACGACTCGGACTCGTCAACTATTGACGAGATTCTTTGCGTCAGGCGGCGCTTTACCGCGTACGCGCGGTGGGCTGGAGGTATGTTGGTGAACAGTGACGACTGTGGGAGAGGAAAACTGTTTGGGCGGGTGGGTGGTGGCTTGCGTGCTCGTCAGAGCATCGCTCACTCTTCCTTTCTTGAAGTGGAAAGCGCAAGTTCCTGACTTTTTCCTGTCCGGCTTTGACTGGTGCACCGACGTGCCGCCCGTCGCCGCTGGCTGGCATTTCTGCTGTCTTTGTTCTCTACGACAGTGCCGTATGTTCCTGTTGTGGCCGCTGCGAGTGGTGCTGTCGAACGAGATGGCCTTCTGGACGACCTGTACGTTGGACTATAGGCCGCTCCAGTGCCCTCCGAGCATGCGGGGACAGCAGATGTCTGGAGACGTCCCGCATTTCTGCCACTGCAACGGCACGCTGGCCGTTGCAAGAGCGCATCTTGTCGCCAATGCTGTACTAACATCCCCGGTCCGTCGCGCCTGTTGTATTGTGGCCTGTGGTTTTGTGACTGCCTGCCCATTTGTGCTGAGCAATTGCATGCTGCCGACAGCAGCTTGTGAAGCGGGAGGTAAGTGGGTGGATGCGTTGCTTTACTCGAGACCGGTCTGAGGCGCGAGGCCAGCAGCCTCTTACCCCCCTCGTGTGCCCCCTCAACGTCCTGGACGCACACCTCCGCCAAAGCAGTGACAGGGCCCACAAATCGCGACGCTCCTCAAGGAGGCCACGTGAATCTCCCCGAGCTCAGCTCCAAAAGGAGCTCCCCTCGATATACAAGTACAAGTAATTACAGCACCCTCATACAGCAATGCATGTCAAAGGTACAGACAAACAAGCCGATCACCGCATAAGTACTCCTGGACTTATCCAGGCAGTCCGCAGTAACTCCGACTTACC
>Ga0209093_1001364_pt1 | contig 13876 bp, 5 predicted proteins | sample SidtaG_4_FD_187450 | JGI IMG/M metagenome (GOLD analysis project Ga0209093, IMG submission 187450) | Marine algal microbial communities from Sidmouth, United Kingdom - Sidmouth_Male1 metaG (SPAdes) (version 2) | ecosystem: Host-associated > Algae > Red algae > Unclassified | place: Sidmouth...
GGGGGGGGGGGGGGGCGGCCGCGGGCGCCCCCTCGCCGCTGGCCGCCTGGCCGTCGGCGGGGGCCCCTGTGACGGCCGCATCCCCGCTCGCCGGCGTCGTCGGTGATATGGTCGCCGGCGAGGAAGCATTGCTGCCCGCCGCCGCCTCGTCGGCGACGGGCGTCGTTGAGCCTGCCTCGCCAGTCCCCGCCGACGCGACCGCAGTGTCCATGGGGGACGCCTCCCCCGCCTTTCCCGCCCCCGACTCACCGGGCACGGCCGCCGCCGACGTGTCCGTCGTCGCCGCGTCCGACGCTGCCGCGTCGGCCGGATCCGGGGCGTCGGCGGGGGCGGCCGAGCCGGGGGCCCCCGCCGAGCCGGGGGCCCCCGCCGCGCTGCGCCGCACACGCGCACACATGCCGTCAAGACGGTGGGGGGGGGTGGGGGCAACGTCAGAAACACACCCGCCGCCGCAACGGCCGACGGGGCCGACGGGGCCGACGGCACCGACGCGAGGACGCACCGCTGCGGCACGCCCGCCCGCAACCGGGGGCGCGCGCGGTGCGGCCGTGGAAGCAAGGCAGCAGACGGCGGCGGGCGCGGCCACGGGCGGGCGGCACGGCAAGCCACGCCGCCCAGTGCACGTTGCGCCGCAGCGGTGCAGGCGGCAGTGGAGGCGGGGGGGCAAGCGCAAGCACGCCTCGTCCAGGCAGACGCCGACGACCGAGCACCGCGAAAAATGCGCAAGGGGTGGGCACGGCGCGGCAGCGGGGGGCGGCCTGGAAGCGCGCGCAACCGCCCAAGTGCAGCCGCGGGGCGCGATGTGTGGGCCGCGGGCGGGCCGGGCGCGCTCGGCCCCCACCCTCCCCCACGCGCGGCGCGGCCCGAGCGCGCCTCCCCGCAGTTGGACCGGGGGGCACGTGGGAGGGGGGGGGGTGCGCAGAGCGCGGGCAACGCTCGCCCAACCTGGGCGCGGCTGTGGCGTTTGTGGTCGAAAGGACCACGCACACACTGCCCAATCGGTTGTGGCAATTGAAATTGACGAGTCCACTCACGTGGTTCGTGATCCGGGGCAAGCGTGGCTACCACGTGTCGGCGCTGGGAGGGTTCGGGCGCGCAGTGCGCCGCAACGGGCGACCCGCCCCACGGCCGTGTGACTGGAAAGGAAAGCAACGCCCGACGCGCGGCCACTAGCTTTGCTCGCAGTCTGCCCGTAGTCAGCGTCTCGGGCGAGGGCAACTCGAAGTGCTGGCAGCAGCTTGGGAGGCATCGGGTCAGAGCCGATTGAGACCGAGAAAAGGGCATGACTGAGTAATCGAGGTGGAATCAGCAGTGAAGAAGAGAAGCGAAAAGAGAGGAGAAACCCAAGGCACTCAACCCCAGAGGCACTCAGCGCCCCGTCGGTACGAAGCATAAAGATAGGGTGGGTGATCCATCCCCACCTACGGTGGCCAGCCGCAATAGATACAACAACCCCAGGGGTCCCAGAGGATGCAAACCCCCACCCCCCGCACTCTAGTCGGTGCGCACGGCGCCGCCCGCTCCCCGCCACTTGACCGGCGGCACGTTGACGGCAAAGCCCGCAATCGTCCGCTCCGCGTCAATCGACGGCGGCATGTACTGGCCGAGGCGGAGGCTCATGCTCTCCTCTGGCATTGGCGGGAGGGGTGCCCCAGAGCCCCCGTTGCTGCCACGCCCACCGCCGCCGCCCCCGTTGCCGTACCGGCCGCCGCAGCCACCCGTCGACTCTGACGCCGCCCTCTGCTCAGACGCGGTGGCCGAGAGGCTCAGACCGCCTCCACCGACGCTGCTGCCGGCGCGGCGGGGCGGCCGCCCGCCCATCCCCGCCGTCCCCGGTGAAAAGGCCGGCAGCGGTGCCACGCCGGTGCGCCCACCGCCCCGGTCGGCCGCACCGCCGCTGCCGCTACCACCGCCGCCGCCAGAGAGGCAAGACTCGCACGCGTTGCACCGATGGGGGCTGGTGCCGCCGCCGCCGCTGCCGTCGCCGCCACTGATGCCGGTCGAGCCAGCCAGCGATGGGGCGACCGGCGTGGGGTCGCCCGCGCGGTCGCGTGCCGGCTGCAACCACGGGTGCCGCAGCGCTTGGGAGGCTGTCAGCCGGGTCGCCGGGTCGGGGCGAAGGAGGCCACGGATGAGAGAGCGGGCGCCCTCTGAGATGGTCGACCACTCAGATTCAGGGAAGCGCACGCCCGCGCGCAGCCGCCGCATGAACCGCTCGTCTGTGTCGCCGTAAAAGCAAAAGCGGCCCGACAGGATGACAAAGAGTACGATGCCGACGGCCCAGAGGTCCACAGGCTTGCCATAGCCGTTGCCGTCAAAGACCTCCTTGGCGAGGTAGTAGGCGGTGCCACTGTGAAGGAGAAGGAGGACACACCAGAAAAGCGCAAGGATGACAGCACAGGCAGAATACAACAAAACCAGGTACAGCGTTAGACCACGAACAAACAAGCGAAACGCACAATCCGCGTGGATGCATCGCTGTGCGCGGCATGCATGGTAGACGCAGCCAGCCACGACAATGGCACACCACTACCTTCGCCAACCCCTACCGACCCCCCACAACGTACCAGTGAGACCGCATGCACTCCTCGCCCGAGTTAGACAACTCCCTGGACAGCCCAAAGTCCGTCAGCTTGATGCGCAGCGGCCACGAGCGGCCGTCACACAATACATTCTCGGGCTTGATGTCCCTGCGCACGACAAGCCGCAAGCCAGGCCACAAGAAAGCACAGCAGGGCAAACGGGACGCGAACCGCAGGGAAGTTGCAGTTGCAAACCAAGAACAGCAGAAGGAGAAACAAACAGTAGAGACACAGGGTCAGTGGATCGTCCGGGCACCACGGGGGCCCAAACCCATCGGCGACACCCGCATCGCGCACGCGCACATCGAGTCTGCCTTCACCAAACTTGCCCGCGTCACACCGCGAGCCACCTCCCCACACACTTTCGTCGCGCTTCCCACTCGTGCCCCCTTCCCACCCCAAAACGTACCGGTGCACGATGTTGCGCGAGTGCAGGTACTCGACGACCAGCAGGATCTCCCGGATGACGTGTCGCGCATTGCGCTCCGACAGCCGCTCCTGCTCCGTGATGACGTCGAGCAGCTCCCCCCCTGCCATGTACTCCATGATCACATACGTCTTCTCGCGCGACTCAAACACGTCAAAGATCCGCACGACGCCCCGGTGGGCGACGCGCTTGACCACATCCACCTCCCGGCGGATGAGTTCGAGGCGGTCCGGGTCGCCCGGGGGCTTCTCCAACACCTTGATCGCCACGAGGGTGTTTTCGACCTTGTCCCGCCCGAGGAGCACCTGCGAGTAGGCGCCCGACCCAATCTGCTTGCCAAACTGGTAGAAGTCCGACACCCGCGCCGTCGCCGCCGTCAGCGCGCCGTGCCACGCCCGCCGCGACGCGATCGAGTCGGCAATGAGCACGGTCGTGCGGCCGCCCGCAACGGCGAGCGTCAGCTCCCGGTCGCCCGGCCCCGGCGAAACGGTCGCGTCGACGAGCTCCAACTCCCACGTTGGCGGCGAATCCGGGTCGCGGCGGTTGCGGAGGACGCCGTCGACGAGCTCCAAGAACCGCCGGTGGCTCTTGGCCGCCACCCGGCGGCCGGGCTTGGACACCCACCCGCTCAGGCGGACGCCCCCAACGTGGCCGTGGCGGAACTTGACGGGCGCTGCGCCGGGGGCGGCGAGGCTCGGCGCGAGCGCCGAGTGCACGCCCCCGCCGACGTGGCGGGCGGGCGGGTAGGGGGCCGCGGTCGTGACGGCCGCGCGGGACGTATCGTCGGCCACGTCGACGCCACCGTAAATGAGACGCTCCTCATCCACCTCGGGGCCGTCGAGAAAGTCGCCGAGCGCGCGCACCTCGGCGCGCGCCTTACGCCCACCGCCGCCGCCGCCGCCGCCGCCGCCACCGGTACCGCCGCCGCCTCCGCCGCCAGTGCCGCCGCCGCCGCCGCCACCACCCCCCCCGCCGCGCCGGCCCGCCCCGTTCCGCGGCGTATCCTGGGTGTAGGATGCCAGCGCCGGGGCGCTCCCCCCAAACAGCAAGCGGCGGCCGTCGCGCGCCCCCCCCCACCGCACGCGCCCCAACGGCGGTTGGCTCCCCCGCACGCTCCCACGGGCGCTCTTCCTCCCTCGCCTCCCCCCGCGCGCGGCGGCGTCCCCCCCCGCCGGGTCGGCCGCGGCGGCGGCGGCGGCGGCGGCTTCCGTCTCGGCCGCCGCCGCCGCCGCCGCCGACGACCGCAGGTCGATCGTCGACCCGTGGCGCACCGACGCCGGGTGGAAGCCCGCCGCGCCCAGCGACTTGGGGCCGCTGTCCGCCACGGACGTGGACGCGGATTCGACAATGCGGCTGCGGCGGCGGCCGGGGAAGGGGATTTTGGCCAGGGACGTGCGGCCCGCTTGGGGGAGGCGCTTGGACTTGGGCCGCACCAGGGCGGGGTGGGGGGGGGCGGCCGGCGCCGCGGCGGCCGCGCGGGGGGGCGCCGCGGCCGTCGCCGGGCCGCCAGCCTCCCGCGAGACGGGCGGGAGGGTGCTGTTGCTGCCGCCCCCACTTGTGGGCGGTCGCACCGGTGCCATGGGCGGCGCGCGCCGTCGTGCCGCAGCAGCTGGGGGCGGGTCGGCGGCCGCCACCGCCACGCCGCCGCCGCCGCCGCCGCCGCCGCCGCCGCCACCGCCACCGCCGCCGCCGCCGCCGCCTTTGCCGCCGCTGCCGCCGCCGCCGCCGCCGCCGCCGCCGCGCCCGCCGCCGCTGCCGCCGCCACCGCCGCCACCGCCGCCACCGTCCATCGCCGGTGGGGCGGTTGCGCCCTCGGCGCTGTCGACGCTCGCGCTCCCCTTCAACGCGCTGCGGCGGCGGTGGATACTGAGGAGCTCCGCCGCTTCCGCACGGAGCGTCGGGGAGAGCGTCGTCGGTGGGGCGACCGCGGGCGAGGGCTTGCGCCGCCCACCCCCCGCGCCGGCGGGCGAGGCGGCTGCCTCGACGACGGCGGCGGTCGTACCCGCCGCCGCCGCCGCCGCCGTGGCGGTCGTGCCCGCCGACGCCGCTGCCGCCGCCGCCGCCCGGCGGCGGCTGCCGCGACTCGCCCCCCGCCCCCCATCGGCGCCCCCCGCCCGCGGCGGCGGCGCGGCGGCGGGGGCGGCGGCGGGGGCCTCCCCCCTCCTCCTCCCCGCCGAGCGGCTGCGCCCAAACCCATCGTCGACCGACTCCTCCTCGGTTAGGGAGGAGAGCGGCGGCAGCTCCGACCCCTCTGGGAAACCGTCGCCCGACAGCCCGCGGCGGCACATCCCCCCGTCCCCGCTGCCGGCCGCGGAGAGTGCGAGGCTGCCGCTGCCACTGCCGCTGGCGGGGTCCCCGCCGCCGTCAACCGCCACCGGCGGCAGGCTGCCGTCCGCGGCGCCCACGTCGTCGTCTGGCCCGTCGGCAAGGGCGCTGCCGCCCGGCGAGCTCGCTGGTGGCGGCGCCGGCGCCTGCGTCACCCCCCCGGCCGACCCGTCCGCGGGAGCTTCCTCGTCAGCCAGCGGGACGGGCACGCCACGCTTGCGCCACCGCCGCGTTTGCTGCGGGTGGGAGCGGAAAAAGACGCCGACGACACTCATCGTGGCGCCCGGGGGCGGGGGGGCACCCGACCGGCCGCCGTCAACGCCGCCGCCGCCGTCCGTCGGTCGGTTGCCCGCCCCGCCACGCCGCGTCACACCCGCGTGGAGGTCGCGGGTCGCGGCCGCGTTCCCGGTCCACGGCGCCGGGGCGGTGTGTATCGACACGCAGTCACGCTCTGCCACCCCTCGTCGGCCCTAGCTCCCCACCACCACCGGCGCGTGCGCGCGGGCGCAGCGGCCCTCGTTGGGGCACACGCCTCAACTGGTGCACTCGCCTCCCCCCCGTCACCTCCCTCCCCCGGCCACGCACCGTCTGCGGGCAGGCCACGCGTCGGCCAAAGAAAACACGATGGGGACGCACGGTGCCCGGCGCGTGGCCGCCCCGAGCGCGACCGCCGCGGGGGCCAGCTGATGGGGCCAGGGTACCACCACCACCACCCGCCAGAGACGGCCCCCCCGCTCGGTGGATTCGTCCACAGTCGATCCGGCCGAGCACACACCCCGGGCGCGCCTGCGAGCACACACACACACCCCTCGCGCTCACCCTTCCCCGACGGCGGCGCCACTGTGCGGGCGTCGGTGCGTCCAGTGGGCAGCCACGCACACACGCGGCCGGCCGGGGGGCCGCGCGGAGGACGAAATGGGAGGGGGCGCGCGGGGGCGACGCGGGGGTTGCCACCGCAGCCGCCGCCGCTGCCACGGCACGCGCGCACGCTCCGCGGGTGCGGTCACCGCGCTGTGGCGGGGGGAGGGCACGAGGGAGTTGGTAGAGCGGGGGGCGAGCGTCAACGGAGCCGCCGCGTGGCACCGCCGTCGAGGCGAGCAGACGGGCCACCGGGCCGACGGACGGCGGGGGGGGGCGCGGGTCGGCTGGCCAACGGCACGGCGGGGAGCAGCGTTCCAAGCCCCGCCGCCCCCGCCGCCCCCCCGCGGCTGCCTGCCCCAGGCCGGCCCCGGCGTCTGCAGCTCGCAGGGCGGCGCCGCGCTGCTGGACGGGGATCTCGAGGTCGCCCCCGCGTGACGGCCCGACTCTAGCGGGAACTCGGCAGTGTGGGCCGCCACGCTAGGAACAGGGCAGCCGCTCATGCGCTGAGCGTCGGACCATTGGCGCTGCGATCAGCAGCCCGTTGCGGGCGGAAGTGGCAGCGGAGTCTGACAACAGGTAAGCTCGAAGCCCACGAGGACCGCGTTCGTGCGACGATGGCAGTGACCCGTTCGATTGAAAGCGGAGGGGCGGGCCCACCGCAGGACCTGGCATTGAAGGTGTTTGGCGGGGGGTCCGACGTGCGCCGAAAGGGTCCCGTCGGTTGGCCGCCTCGCAGGCGGTGGGCGGTGGCGCAACCCGCACCGCCAGCTTTCACGCGGAGCGGTTGGGCGGTTGAGCCACCTGCCGTCGATGACTTCGATGGACCGACCAATCAACGCCTGCGAGTTCTGTTTGCAGCGGGCTTTGGAGCGACCAATGTGTGTCATCGGGGCGTCGGTGTGCGAACAGACACAAACTGGCGTTTGCGGTGACCTTTCAAAGAACACGCGTGAGAGTGAGGGGCCCAGCGTGGAAATCGGCAGTCGATGATGCGTATGGAGCGGTGGTGGCTGACAGCTAATGACCCGTCCAACCGCAAAACGGGAGACGGTGGCAGCACAATCACTTGTCTCGCTCACTGGGCTACTTCTTTTTTGTGCGGATGTCTCATGGCCGCGTGGCGCCCCACACCGCCCTGGATCGCACCCTCGGCGGCACGTCCGCGCCTCCCAGTTTCAGCAGTTGGTGCGCGGCAGGCAGCTGGGCGGTCGCTCAGGCCGACCGTCTACTGTACAACGGGCCGCGCCCACGGTGGTGGCGGCTACTGGAACCGCGCCATGGCCTATAGACGATTTGTTGCGTTGTGCTCTCTCCCGGTCCGACGCTGAGCGCGGCCGCCGCCAGGTTACATCGACACACGAACCAGCAGCAGCGAGGCGGACTTCGTACACAGCCGGTCTCGCTGTGAAGCACGCGGCTTCTGAGACGGGTAGTGGTCTATTGACCACTGCATAGGTTCATGTATTCCCGTTGCCGCTCAGTACCGCCTGGGGTCGGGCATCAACGCAATCCCAGTGACGGAGGGGCGCGCCCTCCTCCCCCACCTTTTGAACAATCCACCACATTCCACACTGTGTTTGATCTCGAGAGGCCCGCTGGCCGCGGCAGGTAGTCCCACCCGCGTCTGTCTGCGGAGTGCCTGCTTCTCTCCTGTTGCGGCTACGATAGAGGTCGGTCGTTGCCTATCTGCAGTCGGGCGCGCTGCCTATTCATTCTACCCGGCGTCTGTCCGCGGCAGCTGGCAGCAGTGAATAGGCCGGGAAACAGCACTTGCCCTCTCACTCTGTCGGTGTGTCGCGGGTTGTCACATGAGGCAATAAAGTAGCGGTCGCCGCTGAGAGGGAGGCTAGGTCGGTCAGTTCATGACGGGGAGGCAGGGGGGCGCCCACCTGGCGTCGACGACTGAAAGTGAGAATGCTCAGTACATACGACAATGGAAACACATGCCTGGCGACGAGCTCCCCGCCCCTGGCTCATGCTCGCTGGAGACGCAGCAGCGAGGGAGAACGCAACCCCACTCAGAGTATCACGACGATGCATGGCGGCCGCCATCGTCTTCAGCGGGGCCCCCTACCCCCTCTTCCTTACCACAGGATACAAGCAGCCCCCCCCCTATCTTTCGCGACGTTCACAGCATGCTGCTTCTGCTGCTGTCCCCTCTGCCGGTTGACCGCGCGCCCATGCGCCTTGACATGTCCCCACAACCGCTTCCCCTACTCATGTCCTTCAGGTACCCGCGACCGCCGCCGAAGCCGCGCGACGTTGCGGCCAGGTCGCCGCGCCATCGGCGCCGCTGCGCGGGCATATCCCTGTGGCACGCCCTACAGCCGCTGACGCCGCGCCCGCCATGGCACCGACGACGCCAGCGGCGCCCACCCCGACCGCCCCCCCGTCACCGCGACGGACCGCCGCGCGCACCGTCAGCCGTCAGACCAGGCCAGCATCGTCGGCCCGCCGCCCGACGCGCCCCGCGCCCACACCGCTGCCTCCGCCGCCGGCGGGGGCGCGGCGCCGACCGCGGCGCAGAGGCGCAAGGGGGGCCACGGCGACATGCCACCCGCCCCCCCCCCCCCCCCCCGCGCGACGCACGCCATGTCGACGTGCCACCACAGCGTCCAGACGGCCATCTGGTCAGGGGGGGAGCCCCGCGGTGCTTCCCCCTCACCACCGCGGATCATCGCCCGCCGCGCCGCCGTCGCAGGCGGCGCCGCGCGGTCGTGGCGTGCGTCGGCGGCACGCCCGCAGCGGCGGCCGTTCGCGCGGTGCTGTCGCCGGTGGGTGGCGGCGTCTGCGGCCGCTTGACACGGCAGCGGGCGCCGGCTGCAAGGCGCGTCGATGGGGTGGACGGCGGGGGCGCGCCCGCCGCCAGGTGAGGGACGCCCGCGGCGGTGGTGGCAGCCCGCAGCTGGGTCGAGTCGGGCGCCATGGGTGGAGTTGCCCGACGCTGCCGCGGGGGGGGGGCAGAGTGGGGGTGATCAAGGCCTTCGGCTGCAGGGCCGTCGGGAGATGGTGGGAGTGCGACCGTGGCGGGGAGTGTTGAACAGACGGTAAGGGAGCGACGGCCACCAGAGTGCCAACGCACGGGATGTCGGCGAAAAGCGCATGCCGCGACCGTGGGGCGGGCAACTCGTCAGTGACCCCCGAGCGTGAATCGCCGGGGAGCTTGAAACGTGTCTTACGTCAAAGCCACCTCTGTCGCAATACAGTACGCGTGCTTGCAGCACGTCGCACCAGAAAAACGGTCGGGCGTCCTGCCATAATGCTCGAGTGACGCCGGTGGTGTACTCCCTTGCAGTAGAGTGCCGCCTTGAGCACTTTTTTTCTTGTGCCAGAGAATCATCCAATATAGATTTTTTACCGAAACATATATAAGCAGCCAAAATATTATCACTATCCCAAAAGAAATGCAATTGGAGATAAATAGAGATGCTCTTTCCGGAACACAAAGAACCAATCAGAAGTGCCCAACACGCATAGAAGTGAAGCTTGTGCGCCCATGCCCAGAGCGACAACCACACGACGAGCTCGCGAGATTCAAACGTCGTTCCAATGGTCACAAGAAGGCTTTTTCATATGGCAATGTGAGACGCCACCTGTAGAGTAGTGTTCCCGAGTCTGATGCCAAGTGCCAGAAAGAGGCTTTCTGGCATGCCAGAAAGAGGCTTTCTGGCATCCGCAGAGTGGCACATCGATACAATGCTCTTAGAGCACCTCCAACTTTGCCCCAAAAAGCCGTCAGGAGTGGCTTTTTGCATAGAGCACCTCCATAGGTGTGCCAACAACCTTTTCCCGATGTCATATTGTCATCGCTACAGTGAGATCCCACTACGAGATCGCCTGCCATAAGATCGTTTCCAGAGTGAGATGTTTTTTCATGTCTCGGAGGGGGGCAGATGAGAAAATCTGCCAGGGTGAAGATAGCTCAGATAGCGAAGAAGACGCACAACGTGAACACAAAGAGAGCTCTTGCGACATACAGCCGTTCTCCCAAAAATCCCTCACTGCAACAGTTCCAAAAGTGTTCCAAATCGGCCTCTGCGGGGTCGTAGAGGCCGATTTGGAACTCTTTTGCAACAGTTGGAGTGCGGGATTTTTTGGAGAACGGCTGTAGCAATGTCAAATGTCGACCACCGCCGGAAATGTTGACCACACTCGAGACCTCCCCACGGGGTCGTACGCGCCGATTCCGTGACCTGGACAAAGGCACCGCGGGAATGCTCTGCGTACCAGTGTCCAGAAGACGACCTACAGCAGGTCACCCTTCACGCCCCCTTATTGAAGTTGGTGATCAACGCGTCGTATACGCGCCTGTCCAACCATGCCGGGGCGGGGACCTTGAGGTGCACACCGAGCGCCCGCTCAGCCGACAGCAGGCTGCTCTCGGACCACCCGCTGATCCCACCCCACGCCTCATTGACCAGGTGGATTGGGAGGTCGGCAACGGGCTTCACGAACAGCTCCTCCGAGACAACGGCGGGGGAGAGGCGGGGCACCGGTCGGTGCATGTGGACCCCAATGTCGTACCACGACGCAACGAGGCAAACGTCCGGGGCGGGGATCACGTCTGGAGTTAGGCCCAGCGCATCGAGCACTGGCGTGTGTGAGGTGCGGAGGCCGTCGACAATCGCGGCCAGAGCGAGGCGGTGCCGCGGCACGGTACTATTGGCCAACAAGAGCGTAGACGGCTCGGCGCCCGAGCGGGGCGAGCTCGGCGCGTCCGCGTAACTCGCCGCGTACAAGCCTGACGCAGCGCCCGTCGGGTCCCCCCCGGAGTAGTCGACGAGGAGCCCGCCGCGGCAGGTGGCCAAGTCGGCGGGATCCGCACACTGTACGGGGCCGTCGTGGTAGCGGGTGTTGGCCACCGCCGGCGTCTCGAAGCGGCCACTGCCACGGGTCAGGCCGAGGTCGGCCAGCCACCACGCGCGCGGCCAAAAGCAGTAGGTTTTGGAGACACCCAGCACCCCTGCCCCGTCAACGCGGCGCTTAAAGTCTGTGCTTGCCGACGCCATGGGCTCCGAGTCCGCACCGAGGGCGATCAGGCCGGGTTGGTCCAGGTTGAGGAAGAGCCGGCCGGTTGCCACTCGGACGCCATTGGCAAATGAAACCAGCAGCGGCGCGGTGCCCGTCTCGTACGTGCTGGCGTCGCACGCAGAGACGCGGCGCACACCGACGGCCCGGTGGCCCATAAAGACGCGCACGCCGGCGGTCCGCGCCTCGCCCAGCATCTTGTCAATGATCGTGAGCATCCGCGCCCGTTTGCGGCCGGCACCGCTACCCGTGACGGGGACGACCATCGCGGCGGCTGGGCCGGTCGACGGCAGCGGCAGGCGCGCCGTCGCCGCTTCCCGCGCCGCGACGATCAGGGCGCCAAGGACATTGCCTTGGAACCATGACGTGTAGCCGAGGGCCGTATCCAAAGCCATCTCCTCTGGGCTTATGCCCGCGTCGCGAGCAATTTGTACGCCTGACACCTCAGCATACGGGACGCCTTTGTAGCTACCGGCGCGCAAGGCGGTGATCGTCGCATCGGCGAGCGCCATGGCCGCGTTCACCGTCAGGCGGTTGTTGTGAAGCGCGTTCCACCGGGAAGCCATCTCGGGGATGAGGCTGTTGTTGCCAAAGAGGACGGAGGCGACCGTCCGCCTCGTCTTGCGCGCCTGGCCCGCCCCCCACTTGTCGTCGTCGGTGAGGAAGTAGGGCACGTTGGATGTCCATTCGTCCAACTTGTAGCCAGTCTGCGCCGTCAGGTTGCCGAGGTACGAGCGCGTGCGGGTGGTCGCGCCCAGCGTGTTTGCCGACGGGCACTCGGGCGTGTCCATAGGCAACGTTGTTGTCGCGTCGGTGTAACATCCAGTCTCCATCTTGAGCCGATCCTCCACAAGCGACCTGATCAGAGGGTGGTTGGCACGGTGGAACCGGTAGGCGCCCATGTCTGTGACGAAGCCCTCGTAGCCGGGCACGTTCCCAACGGAAAAGATGCGTCCCCCAAGGCGCGCGTTTGCCTCAAAGAGACAAATGTCCGCTGGGCGGACGACCTTTGCATCGACCGCTAGCCGCCACGCGGTGTAGGCGCCGCCCATGCCGCCTCCGACGATCGTGATGGGGCAGTGGAGAGCATCGCCGGGGTCGGCAGCCACAGCCGCGATGGCAGCCGCCGCCGCCACCGCAGCGGCGGCCACAGACGACAGAAGACGGGGGCCACCCATCGTGATGGGGCGAGAGGTGGCAATGGCCCTGACGAGGCCGAGGAGGGCAGGGTGCACCTGCGCCGGAAGTGAAGGGCAAAAGGCGCACAGGGGCCACACAGCCTTGCAGGCCAAGCGCAATGATGATCCTGGCCGAGGGTGATCTGAAGGAGAATGCACAGCGCGTTGGAGGACGCAGACGGCCTGCTGTTCGAGGAGCTGCGCTTAAATGCCGCGCTGCCAGGTCCCCTTTGCCAAGGCACTCGTCCTGGCGGCCTCACGCCGCCCGAGGTGCCCGCTCGAGTGGCACATAGACTCACAGAGAACCAGGCAGTCTCAGAGCGCCGCACTACAGTACGTACACCACACATTCTGGTCTCGTTGGAGCATCCCTCCCACTGTCTGGAGCAGAATCACGCAACGTCAGACATGACGCGCCGGCGACGCGTCAGAAGTCCGCCTCCCCCGTATAAAGGGTGGCTGCGATCCCTTCCGATGACCGCGGTGCGAGCGTTGAACCCACCACTGCAGTGCGCACCAGCTGGTCGGCACCCGCGCAAGCGCCGCCAAGCACCACAGCGTGTCCGCCGACACCCTGGCCTCGAAATGAATGATCCCGTCAAAGCTTTCAGCCACGAGCAGATATTTGTCTGAGCCCTTGCAGTTTTCGTATGACCCCCCTTGACGACCAGGAAACGAAGGTCATTTCGGAAACGATCTTATGGCAGCGGCCATCTTGTTGCGAGAAATCACTGTATCCCCAACAACATATTTGAGGTGGATCACCGAGGATCCGTGACCGACAGCCTCCTCAGAACCGCCACCCATCTCGTCACCCGAGGGCGACCACGGACACGTTGACTCATCTTCCAGACGCAGCAAAGCAGCAACAAAAAACAAAGACGTGCCAGCTTGAGCTCATCATGTGGAGGAAACGAGGAGCGCACACCATCTCATCAAAGCGTAGCGCAGTCCCTGTCGGCAAGAGCAAGCTGTTTGCTGGCCACTGGGGTAGCACCGAGGCGGCCGCCCGTGGCACCGCCGGCGGCGGCGCCCGCAACCACCTCGTTGCCCGTGGTGGGACACCCGCGTGCGGTTGCGCGGGCGGCGGCACTGGTGGCTGATGCGTCTGTGGATCAAGCGGAGGGAGTGAGGGGGGGGGCGGGGGGGGCGTCGCGCTGGCAACACGCGCGGGCGGCCGCCCTGGCGGTCGTGGTGGGCGCCCGGCCGGGGCATCCCGTTGGGGATGGTCGGCCTCTCGGGCACGCGGCCGGCGGCATGACGTGCCGCATCTACCCGTACCGTGGACGGCGGCCGCCGTTGCCGTTGGCACTGGCGCCCGTGGGCGGTGTACGCCCAGCCCTACCGACCAACACTGCTTTTTTCTAGCACACCGAGCGCGGCCGGGGCTCCTCGCGTGGATGCCAAGCTCACCCCTACCCCCGTCACCCACACGGCACGCTCCCCCCCCACCCCCCTCCCGCCCCCCACCCCCT
>Ga0209093_1001366_pt1 | contig 13873 bp, 18 predicted proteins | sample SidtaG_4_FD_187450 | JGI IMG/M metagenome (GOLD analysis project Ga0209093, IMG submission 187450) | Marine algal microbial communities from Sidmouth, United Kingdom - Sidmouth_Male1 metaG (SPAdes) (version 2) | ecosystem: Host-associated > Algae > Red algae > Unclassified | place: Sidmouth...
GGCCAAGATGGTCGATGGGATGCCGTCGTCGGTGGCCGACGCTGAACGTGTGGTCGGCACTGTGTGTGTGCCGTGCGTGGATGGGAAGATGGTGCAGGCGCCGCATCCGCGGTCTTCCACCAAGACAACCAAGTCCGAGTTGGTCCACACCGACGTGGGTGGACCTCTCACAGTGTCACTGGGTGGCTCCATCTACTTCATAACGGCGCTCGAGGACAGCACTGGTTTCATCACGGCGACGCCCATCAAGACAAAAGGGATGGCGTCGCAAGTGCTTAAGACGCGCATCAAGCAGCTCGAGACACTGACTGGTGTCCGCGTCAAGCGCGTCCGTCACGACGGTGCCAAGGAGTACCTTACCAATGACCTGAAGGCATGGTACGAGGAGAAATGCATCACGTCTGAGATGACGGCGCCGTACAAGGCGCAGCAGAACGGAAAGGCAGAGAGAGTCAACCGCACGCTGATGGAGCGCGTACGTGCTGCACTGCTTGATGCCGGGGCGGAGGAGGAGCTGTAGGCTGAGGCCCTGGCTTCCGTCGTCCATGTCCTCAACCGGTCGCCCAAGGCGGGGCTGGACGTGACGCCGCTGGAAGCGCTGACGGGGCGACGCCCTAACGTGTCGGGCTTCCGCGTCTGGGGAAGCTGCGCTTGGGCGCTCAAGCCCAAGAAGCAGAAGCGCAAGCTGGAGCCGAGGACCGACGTGGGCCGCCTTTTCGGCTACACGGTTGGTGGAACGGCCTACCGCATCCTCGAGGACGGGACCAACAAAGTCTTCGAGCGTCGCGACGTCCTGATGGAAGAGAAGCCGGCCGAGGCTGACTCTTCGGGCGACGGCTCAAGCGCTGGTCCCCAGCTGACGATGACCGAGGCCAGCGACAGCAACGGCGGCATGGACGAGTCCATGTACATGCTGGATGCCGAAGGTGATGGCGGGGAGAAGAATCTTTCCGTCGAAGACTCCAAGAGTGAAGAAGACGGCGATCCTGACAGCCTCGCGGACGACAACGACGACGAGGAACGTCAGGGTCAGAATGACTCGATGGTTCCGGTCGGTACCTCTACCTCGGATGTTTACAATGCTGCTCCGGGGCCGCGTCGCTCTACACGTAGGCCAGCCCCCAAGGTAACCTGGTGGGAGAAGGACCCGAAGGCGTACCTGGCCACCGGGTCTGAGTCGGCGGCCAAAGATGGCTGCGACGTGACCAAGCCCCCTGCGAACGAGAAAGAGGCCCGCGCTCGTCCGTACAGGCCGCTGTGGAAGCAGGCCATCAAAGAAGAAGTGGCGGCGCACAAGAAGCTCGGCATGTGGTCCACGACCAAAGGCAGCAAGAAGCAGCACACGGCTGTCAAGACACGTTTCGTGTTCGAAATTAAGCACGAAGCGGAAGGACAGAAGACGCGCTGCAAGGCGCGGCTGGAGGCCTAAGGCTTCAACCACGTTCCTGGGCGCGATTTCGACGAGACGTGGGCGCCTGTACCCAACACGGCGACGTCACGGGCCCTGTTCGCCGTGGCAGCAGCCAACGGGTGGGAGGTCCACCGTGTTGACGTAAAGACAACCTTCGTCAACGCTAAGATGGACAAAGAGATGTACATCAAGCTCCCTGAGGGTGTCGAGTCGGGCGAGCTTGCGGATGTGCGCCGGCTCAACCTGGCCCTGTATGGGACGAAGCAAGCGGGGCGGCTCTGGGGCAACACGCTCAACGAAGAGCTCGAGCAGATGGAAGCTACGCGGTCTACGGTGGACCCGTGCCGTTACGAGTGGTACCACCCTGTGCACGGGCCCGTCTTCATCCTTGTGTACGTCGACGACTTGATTGCGGCGGGCGAGCGCTTGGCTGGCGTGGAGGCCATCAAGAGTGGCGTCGCGGCCAAGTTCGAAGTGCGCGACATGGAGGAGGTCAAAGACTTCATTGGCACTAAGGTCATGCGCGATAAAAAGACCAAGAAACTCACGCTGAGTAACCCCGGCCACATCATGGCGCTGCTCCAGGCTTTTGGGATGGACACATGCACGCCCAACAAGACGGCGATGGCGTCGGGCGTCAAGCTGAGCAAGACGGGGGAGAACCTTCTTCCCGACGGCAACCGGTACGCGGAGCTGGTCGGCTCTCTACTCTACTTGTCGACGACGACGAGGCCGGACATTTCCTTTGCCGTGGGAGTGCTTTCCCGCTTCATGTCATGCCCTGAGCAAGACCATATGCGCGCGGCCAGGGGTGTGCTGCGCTACCTTCGCGGAACTTTTCGCCTTGGTGTGATGTATGGCGGCAATGAAGCTCTACAAGGGTATGCTGACGCATATTGGGCGGGCGATATTGACGGCCGCCGCTCGACAACAGGCTTTATCTTCACGCTCAACGGCGGGCCCATTTCAAGGGCGAGCAAGCGCCAGTCGACAGTGGCGACGTCGACGGCCGAGGCTGCGTACGTGGCCGCCGCGATGGCGACCAAGGAGGCACTGTGGCTGCGTAAACTGCTGTTGGCGCTGGGCGTTGTTGGCGGGGCCGTGCCCATGGGAGAGGACAACCAATCGTGCCTCGCGCTGGTCAACAACCCCGAGGCGACGGGGCGGACCAAGCATGTCGACGTCGCCTACCACATGGTTCGTGACTACCAGGCGCGCGGGGATGTGGCCTTCTACTTCCTCCGGAGCGCCGAAATGCCGGCGGACGGGCTCACGAAGCCGCTGCCGTCGCCGGCGTTAACGGCTTTCCGGACTGCTGTCGGGGCTGGTGAACCGGTTGCGGTTCGCGGTTGCGGGGGGCGCCGAGCTTGGCGACCCCCACTTGGGGGAGTGCTGAGACGCCATGGCGCCACTGGAGGCGGCCAGTGGCGCCGCCCGGGTTTCGCGGCAGCGACCTCCGTCGACGTTGCTGCGGGCCGGAGTCGGCCGTGGACGGTTGCGGTACCATCCACTGGCGTATGGCCGGCATTGGGGCGCGTTTGCGCGGGGCGCCGACTCCGGGGACGGCCGGTTGGGACCGTCCTGTGGCGCTGCGGCGCCAGTGGGGTTGTCCAGTGGCGCAACCGCGGGTTCGCGGTGGTCGGTTTTGTCGATTTTGGCGCAAGTAGATTTTGGCCGTACCAGTAGGCCTACTGTTTTTCGGGTCGAGTCGATTTCGGCTAAGTCGATGAACCGGGTTTCCGACCACACTTTGACGGGCCGCCGACGAGCCGGATCGTCTCCGGTCGAGGCGGCACCTAGTGCGCTGTACTCCCCTCGACGCCTGCTTCACGTCGATGGTGATTTCTGATGATTTGATGTTTTTTCGATGCTACGTCGATTTTGGCCGTACCAGTAGGCCTACTGGTTTTCGGGTCGAGCCGAATTCGGCTGAGTCGATGAGCCGCGTTCCGACCACACTTTGACGGGCCGCCGATGCGCCGGATCGTCTCCGTTCGAGACGCGACCGGGTGTGCTGTACTCACCTCAACGTCTGCTTCACGTCGATGGTAATTTTGGCACTTTCGTCGAAGGTCTATTTTTCCAGTAGTACTACTGGCGACTTGGGCGTTTTCTCGACTGCGGATTTTGGCGGGAGATTTCGCGCTGGTCGTGCCCGCCTGTGGCCGCGCTGGAGCATCCATTGAGCGGACTGGGGCGCTGGGGGGAGTGTTGAGGCAGCCCTTCAAGCCCGCACTGGTAAGTCGGAATTACCGAGGACTGCCTGGATAATTCCAGGAGTTCTTCTGCGGTGATCGGCTTGTTTGTCGATGCCTTTGACATGCATTGCTCTATGAGGGTGATGTAATTAGGGGTACTTGTATATCGAGGGGAGCTCATTTTGGAGCTGATCTCGGGGAGATTCTCGTGGGCTCCTTGAGAGGCGTCGCGATTTGTGGGCCCTGTCACTGCGTTGGCGGGGGTGTGCCTCCAGGACGTTGAGAGAGGGGCACACGAGGGGGGTAAGAGGCTGCTGGCCTCGCGCCTCAGACCGGTCTCGAGTAAAGCAACGCATCCACCCACTCACCTCCCGCTTCACACTTACCATTGACACAGTCGCAGCCAAAGGGGCTTTGGATGAACTGGTGCAGATGACGCTTTTGGCGTACGACGTACCTGCAACCAACTGCCGCGGAAATGCGCTGCGTACGGTGCAATTTACCTCGCCAGACAACCTTCTCCAAGCGCTCGGAATTGCGGCTCCGCTTCGGGACTGGTGCTTGTCGCGGCGTTCTGCTCGCAAGGACAGGTAGACACCAGTGCGTGTCTTGCTGGAGTGATTATGCGACGAGGAAGGCGTCGCGTGGTATGTGCTGCAGCGGCAGTCATCGGGCCGGCTTGTCGATGTCGCGGTGCGGGAGGAGGAGGTTTTTGATCATCTCTTGCATGCTTATGCGCACCCGCTGGTGCGAAAGACCGTCCCCATGGCCTCGGTGGTCGGTATGATGCCTGCATGTACGGAATATTTGCGATGGTGCCGGACAGGCGTGTCGGAACTGTTGGCCTTTGAGGACCGCTACACGTGCGGCAAGCTGACGGTCACATTGCCGTGTTGCGTTTTAGAGCTTGCGACGGATGAGGTGCTTGGTCTAATACAAGCTGCGGTGGACGCACCTGCTTTGCCTGCAGTCCCCGCCGAGGACGGTCTTCATCATGAGGGGTCACGGCTCCTTGGCATGAGAGGCCCTGGTGTGGGGGGCAGCGACTAGCCGAAATCTATGTGGCGGGTTGTAGAACCGATGAGAACCAGCTCATGTAGTATTTCGCTTGCGGTGCGAGCGCGTCCCTGACCAAGTGCGAGCCATGAACAAGTGAGAGCAACAACGGGCACGTGCGCTCCTACCGTAGCACACAATGGCTAAAATGACGCTGGGAGAGAGATGCAAGTAAAGAAGATCGACCCCCCCGCACCACCCCCCCCGAAACTCGAGTACGTGCCTGCCGTCAGTCATGAAGCAGACGTTTTTCCTTCACCTGCGCAGTACGAGTCATCTGTGGCTGGCTCGCTGGTCGTAGGCGCTGCCAAAGGTACCTCAGGAGCAGAGTCGTGCACCAGGGCGACCGAGGCAGGCTGCACCTCGGACTTGGGTGCCGCGGGCGTCGGGGGTGGCTCAACCTTGAGAACTACAGCTACAGGCGGCACGACAACGGTTGGCGCCAGCACCTGTCCACAGGCCGCAGGCGTAGTTACAGGATGAGCCACGGCCCGGCTCGAATCAACCTTTCCGGCGGCCGAAAGCGCAGCAACAGCCCTCTGGTGCGACGCATCCGCGACTTCCAGAAGCGGCGCTACGTCGAGTGGAAAGGCAGGAAGAGGCTTCGAAGGGAGATGCTGCGGGGCCGCGAGGATGAGACGCTTCGCGGCAGGGGCGTGGATAGCGAATTTCTCCGGCAGCGGCCCGGCCGGTGCAGCCGGAAAGTTGGTCAGCGACGTCGTTTCACGTTGATCTCCCGGCCGTGATGTCGACAAACCCAGACGACGAGAGGACGCCCTTGGCCAGTCGAGAGATCGTAAGCTCCGTAGAAGAGGGGGGCCGACAGAAACCGATGGTAGGGCCTGTCAGCGTTAGAGAAGAGATCCTCTGGATTTCCCGTCGTGGGGATGCCCATGACCAGCGTCCTAGCCATGACCGTGACTTCTATCGGCACCAGGGGCGAACATCTTTCTTTAGTCCTCTTTCGCTAAGGCAGCCCGCTCAGACACGGCCTTGCAGACGCTGCGGGTACGAGCAGTTGTACGTACCAGATTAGCCAAGTTGCTAGCTCCATCAAGACCGTATCGACATCTAGGCGCCCCCGAGAGCCGATACGAACACATGGTGCATGAGCTGTTGGCTCCGTGTCCCATGAGCGTACTTGTCTTGGCCACTTGCAAGTAGTCGCCCACGTAAAAGCACACATCAGCAAACACACGAACGCTGGACCCGTCGGCGCCTACCATCAGCCATCCGTGCGTCGACCCAACGCGCACGTCCGGCGTAATGGACTCCAAGACAACATCCGAGTCGACGTCTGGTGGGGTGGCTGCCAAAGTGGGCACGGCGTGGCTGCTGCGGCGGGGGCGGAAAAGCCACAACAAGTAGCTCGTGTAGACGCCGCCCAAAGAAATCTCCTTGCCCCGCCGAGCACGGACGTCGTCGGAGAAGAAGCACAAGCAGACCACGAGAAAATCCATGCCATAAGTAGTGCCCGACAGGACGGGGCGCGTCTGACTGCGCCCAGCACCGGATGGGTTCAGGCCCGCCTCGCGCGAAGCATCTCTTTCTTCCAACGGCTCCTCTCCATCGACTGGAGCCGGCGTGGCCCGCACACCCCCTTGGCGGGCAGCAGCAGCAGTAGAAATGTCCTTCGCCCGCTGCTGAACTGCTGCTGAACTGGCGTCCGCATGCTCAGCACACCGTTCGTCGTGAGGAGGCGGTCCTTGGTCCTTGTGATGGTGCCGGTGGAGGATGAACTCGGCGTTGCCGTCGTGCGTCAGCAAGGACAATGGTTGGAGTGATGCGGCGTGCCAGTGGCGAGGCAAAATGTCGGCCACAGACCCGTCCTCGATGCCGCACCGCACCAAAACGCCGCCGGCGTGGTGACCGTCATCAGGCTCCAGCCCACTTGCGGAGCCGACACAAAACGCATCGTGGACAATGATGCCGCGCACGACGCGGCCACTGCCGAGTTATATATCGAGACGGTCCCCAATGAAAATCTCGAGGCCCGCCAGCGCAAACTTCTGCACTGTTTGGCCACCCTGCAGAGCGAGAAATCGGTCTAGGAAGAGAGGCGAGTCGAAAAACTCTGGGTGAAGCTCTCTGTCTAGGTCCGTCGTCGCGTCGGCCTCCTTGAACAACTCAGAGGTGCGCTCGAATATCACGTCGCGCTGGATGTGCTCGCTCGGCTTGATGTACTTCACCTCGACCAAGCCGTCTTTGCCGACTTGCTGCGCCCAGCAGGTGCTTTTCTGAAGCATCCACTCGCGCTAGATTGTGGGAGAGATCTCGTAGCGGATGTGGTTGGCAGACGGAAGCTTGACGGGAGACGCGATGTTGAACCCGGCTCGGGTGGCGTTGTACTGCTGCTGCGTGACGTCGTCCTGCCCACGCAGTAGTAGATAAGCGTAGTGGTGCTCCGCGCATGTGAACACCTTGGTGACCGCTGCGCGAACACCGACACGTACGTTCTTTGCTGGCGGCGTGACCCCGTCCATTGCGCCGTCTCGTCGACCATCGTCTGCAGCGATGGCGGCATGGCCCGGGTCGACAGATGTGGGGTCCTTGGATGGTCGGGCGTTCTCGACACCACCAGCCTCCTCATCGGACGACACAGACGTGATCATCTTTTCAGGCAGCCCAAAATCCTTCTCGTCAGATGCGGAGGAGTCTGTGCAGGCCGGTGCAACCACGAAAAGGAAGTCCTTGGCGGCAACCCCTATCCGCGTATCGCCGGCTACCCCCTCTTGGAGCGCGTGTCTATCACCGCAGCCGTATTGAGATGCGGCGGGACGCCCGAGGATCAGGGCTGCATCAATGACGTCACCATCCCCCACGACACTACCGCCAGTCGGCGAGGCACCTCCCACTATCACCCAGTCCAGAAAAACGCCAGTGTGGCACTCGCTGTCTCTTGCACAGACTTCACCACCCGCCCCCCCGCCCAGTGCGAGGGTCGAGTCCACAGGCAGAGCGGGCTGAGGAGGAGCATCGGCGATGGGTCAGCCACCCGTCTCCCTCACATGAGCTGGCGCACTACGACTCCCGGGGCGGGTAGCGGCGCGCTTCGACCGGCGCGAGGGAGTGGCGCGCTTGCCATTTCCCCAGATGGCGATAGCGCGACCCATGAGAACACTTGGCCAGGCGAAACGGATGGAGGGACCGGGCCAATACAGTTCCGGTGACGGGTGCGTTACCGGCACGAAGAGGCGTCAACTCCTCACCCGTATCCGGGCGTCTTCACGCCTCTCGTTGCCGCCAGGAACCGTGCGAACCAATACCGCCGCGTCGGAGGCCTCGACAACAGGCCAGTGGCCCCACCACTGCCCAGTTCGCAGGGGGGCTACAAGAGCATAAAGATGCGACCACGTCGACAGAGCCGCCGCAATCCCACGACTGTCACCGCCGTCGCCAGATTGTGCTGAGCGTGACCGATCAGCGCCGCGGCCGCGGGCAGGCGCCGCGATCCGCAGGCGCCTTGAAAGGTCATAAAATTCTGTCGGCCCCTCCTCCTCGGCTCTCCGACACCCCGGTGCGCGGCATCCAGGTCCCCCCCCCGGTCGTCAAAGAAAATTTTCAGTGTGGTAATCGGCGCGCCGCGGTGACGGCGACTGCAGGGGGCAGCAAACATGCAGTGATGGCGGTGCGTCGGAGTGGATTGAATCAGAAGAGGTGAGCCCCGCGGACCGGCGGGCGCGCCGGCAACGGCCTTCGCAGTGAGAACGAACCAAACAGCGTCTAGACGCGTGGTCAGCCCCTGAGCGCATCAGGTGCCGTCGGAGCTGCGCGGAACAGCGCGGCGAGCTACCTGGCCGGCCAGAAAATACCCACGAGCCTGTAGAGATCCGGGCAGGCCGTCGGGGACAGTCAGCCTCTGGTGTCTTACCCCCCTCCCCCCAGGCCGTTGTGTCCTTGGCAGGTGCCAATCACTCGTTGGCAATTCGCTTCCTCCGCTGTGGCGCACCCCCGGCTGACCCGCACCGCCGGTTGATGCGCATCCCCGGCTGGCGCACTCCCCCTGCTGACGAGAGACTCCGGCTGACGCCCGCTGCCGTCTGACGCCCGCCCCAGGCTGATGCCCGCCCTTCTTTCTCTACAATGCCGACTGGAGGTCGCGGCAAACGAGCGCGTGTGCCACCTGATTCTGCGGCGCCATCTTCTCCACCGAGCCCAAGCTCACCCACGGAAGGATCACCTCCGAGTCGTCGTGGACGGACGACGCGCGCGCCCCTCAGTCAATCAGATATTGACGGCATCACCGCTTTCATGGTGGCTTTGATCAAGCCCGACCTCGTCACAGTCTTTACGAGCGCATGGGTGCCGCCGCCCGTCGCTCATGCGGCGCCTGATGGTAGCGCGGCGTCCTCCGGCGGCCGGTCCATGGCGGCGGCAGTGTTGGTGACCTCTGCCAGTCGCGCCCCTGTGGCGGAGGTGGAGACAGCCGTCAGGGGGTGCTTCCATGCGTTCGAGGAGCGCATCGTTAAATTGGAGACGATGGGTGACAGCGTCGTGAGGCAGCTAACCAAGAACTTTGACGCGTCCCTCAAAAGGTTCCTCCACGAGCGGCCTGTGACGCAGATGACGGACAATGAGATCATCACCGCGCTGAAGAAGGCCTTTCCGACACCCACAATCCACAAGGCCCACGCCCACGTGTTGAACAACATGATGCTCTCTTTCGTCGATGACGAGCCCAACGAGAAGGGCGACACCTTCACGTAATCTTTACCGCCGGCAAGCTCCCTGTTGCAAACATTCCCCAACACCAACTTCAAGAAACTTTGCCTCTGTGTCGCCGAGCGCCTGCTGCAGGAAAACGCCAAGAAGCCCCTGGAACAGCAGCCGCACGTCATTCGCGGCAATAGCGGCTTCCACCCCGATTCCATGGACCGGGTCGACCACTCTACTGACACCATCATCCGCGCGACATTTCATGGCCCGAGGTGGTGGGCGCAAGCTGTTGTACATGCTATTCGCTTACTTCCTTATCAAGGACTGGACCACTTGTAGCTGACCGAGCCTGACGCCGCCAAGCCGTCTGCCAACGATGGCGACGACGCCGACTACTTTGCGATCACCGCGACGCTAACGGCGTCATTCTCTGGTGAAATTGCGGTCGACGGTGTCCCGGCGCCAGAGCGCAAGGCCGACCCTGAGCCGGGCTCGCCCCTGGCAGGCCATCACACCGTTACTCGAAAGGACAACATTTAAAAGATTGTCGAGAAGGTCCTCCAGGCGGTCGTGCGGGCGACGCACAAGTTTGAAAAACGCGTTGTCTTCTCCTTCGCCCATACGCTGCGGGGACTGCTCGTCTCGCCCGACCGCTCATGGCTGTTCAAACTCCACAAGGACACGGAGGAGGGCATTGAACCCGGTGAGTGGACCCTGCTGATGCCACGGGCAGACGGGCGGCTGGACCTCGGTCTCACGACGCAGCGGCTGACCGCAGCTGAGAAGGATATCATCATGACCAACTTCCGTGCTGAGAACAGCACGGGCCCAGTTGGCGACGGCACCTCTGGTGAAGGATCCTCCGCGCGCGGCAGACAGGCGCCTTCGGGTGCAGGGGGCGTTCAAGGGCGGCCGGCGACGGCACAGTGGCTCAGGAACTTGGCTAGATAGGATTGTGTTCTTTTAAATGTAAAAGTAGCAGGGATTTTCTTGAGCTATGCCCCATCGACCGCCCCTACGTCTGGCAAAACAACAAAGTCACCCGCTCCGCGACGGAAAACCGTCTGTCCGACCGAATACTCGCCAACGGTTGACAGACGAGTGCCCGCTGCCGGATGGCTGCAGCGAGCACGAGCAGCAACAGCTGTGCAGTATCAATGCACGGCGCACACCGAGGATCAAAAGTAGTTAAAGGAAAGTCTCCGGGTCAACACAAACGTCTCTGGAGTCGGGGATAGATACAGGTGGCTGCACCACAGCCGCGGGGAAACCGCTGCGGTTGTCCAGAAAAGAACCAGATCGAAAGTAGGCCGTGCGAGAAAGCGGCCCACGCGCCTCCTCCCCGCGCGCGACGCACACCTCGCTCCGCGAGGGACCAAGAAGAACAAGCACGCCAACCCAATCTTCGACCACCAGCCGCCCATCGTCACAGCAAGTTTCGCGGCCCTTGCACGCGGCAACAAACGACTTATTTCAGCTGGTTTTTATCAGCTCGCGAGCGGCGGCAGGTACACGGGTACTTAGTAGCATTCCACCAGAACAGCGCCAAGCTCCGCTGGGACGGCTCCACAGCAGCTTGTTTGTGTGACGATGAGCCCTCACCCGGTCATGCTCCAGTCGCTTGTGGTCAATACCAAAAAACGCGGGTTAGAGGGCGATGTGAGATGCCAGTTCCCCCTCTAGCATGCGCCGAAGAGCTCGCGACGCGTCGTCGCGGCCGGTGCCCGACATGATGGCGCGCTTGAGGGGTTGATGAGCGCTTTCGTACAGTAGCTCCTGCACATGCCGCACATGGAGTAGCCGGCGAATGACAGCTTGTAGAAGCTCCCGCAACCGATGCAGGTTAGGGACGTCGGTGTTACGGCCGAATGATGCGGTGTCCCGACGAAGGAAAGCAGCACATACGAGCGTGAAGAAGCGGTCAGCGAGTGCAAGCAGCTCATCTGCGGTGTGCCACGATCTGCATGCCGCCTCCCCGTCCACGTCCGCTCGTGGGAGGAAGTAGAGCGCGTTGATGAGAGCGTTGTAGGGGTCTACGACCTCGAGTGCCGCCAGCAGAGGAGATATCGGCGCGCCGGCGGCGGCCTGGGAACTGGGCAGCACCAGCCGGAAAACGAAGCACACCACCGTCAGCGTGGCCGCCCACTCCGAGATGCCAACTGAGACAACGGCATCCGTCTTCTCCTTGTAAATCGTAGAGGTAGCAGAGTGGCTGCGAGCCAGCGCGTCCTTCAGCGACAGACCGACATGCTTGCGCTGCTCCGTTGAAAGCAGAGCAAAAAGACCAGTCACTAGCCGCTTGGTGAGGCCGAGAAACGTAAGGTGGACGGGTGCGGGCAGGGCGCTTTGATGGCCGTCAAACATGCCTTGCGATAGGCGCCGTGCCCATTAATGAAGGACGCTCTTGTGCGAGTCTGCGTGCAGCCCGAAATCTACAAGACCGCGCTCGACATACTTCGCCTCGTTGAGCTTCCTCAGCGCCTCCACTGGCCTCGGATCACGAGCCATGGGCCGACGCTCCCCGTCAGAGTTGGGGGGTGGAGGAGTCGGGCACGGGGAGGGGCTCCGAGGCACACTGGGGACGAGCAGTTGTTAGGGGGCGGGGCCGCTAAGACACCGCGGCCACGTCCACAGCGACAGCCGCCGAAATGAGTACCAGCCCGACCCAGCCCCACCGTACTGCCAAGAGGGTGACGGTTGAGGCCATGGAGTCACAGGGGCCGCGCTCACAAGAGGGAAGGCCGCCAGGGTCGGGGCACCCCGTCAGTGACGACAGGGAGCGCGGGGGTAGCGGCTCCGTAGGGCGCGGAGAAGACGGCCAGTGTGTAGCTCTCCACGACGCGACGGGGCCCCGCCGCGTCGAACCAGTTGACTGGGAAGAGTAGACGGCGCGCGTCTGCCGAGCGACTCGCCGCCAGTCAAGGCTTGTTCTCCAGATAATATCTGTCAGCCGAGCAGTTCTGCGATCGGCGCTTTGTCAAACTGACAAGAGCCTGTCCACCAGAGATCCTCAGCCATTCTCGGCTCCACCGGCACACACACGGCCACACAAGATCTGTCCCAGAGGCCGTTCGAGCGATTTTTCCCTCTGGGCCCAAAAATGTATTGTATCGGCTCTTTCACCCATCATTTGAACTGCTGTGCTCGCCAGACAACCTCCACACTCTCCTTATGCATAGCAGCTGTTTTGTTTACCAAAGAAAGTACTCAATTGCTATCATTGCATGGTGTTTCGCCGTCATTGCTATCAGGCCTGAACAATACTGAGCTGACAAGTAGGTTCCCCAGGGCAGGGACCAGGCAGCGACCCTTCCAATTTTCATGAGAACGCAGACACACACTTTTGGAAAACTTCAGCAATCACCACTTCGCATTTTATTTCCACCTACTGTTAACGGTGCTCTGTCCCATTCAAGTTCGAAGGAAATGAAGCAGAAAATGATGCCGTGTGCCCATCACTTCCGTGTGGTCGTTGCGCGAAAACGTGGAGAGTCCAGGACTATCCAAGAGGCGTTTTTGTGCGTTTGATTGGCCCAAACGTCGATTCGTCTCTCTGGGACTATCCAGCTTTTGGCGCAACGACCATAGCATCCAGAGACTGTTCAGATTCTGCACCATTCATCATGATACCGACGCCTGCGTCCCTGAGGGAAGTGTGCGTTGTCCATATGTTGCCGCGCCGTAGCCTTCCTCCACGGACGCAATGGATGGTCACGGGTCCTGGGCTTGTCTTGCTCTCCTGTTTCGTGTCGGACATACGGAAAACACTCTCTTCCTGTGAGGCATAGCACTGGTCCCGGCCGAGGTGAGAGTGAGCTGGACAGTATCCGCACCCCGGCCGGAGCGCCACCCCCCACAAGCTGGAAACCTGCTCAGTGCAGTGGTTCTCAGTGTGCATTTTGTCCATTTGTTTCCCGTCACACGAACCAGCTGCTACACCGTTTCCACACAGGGTGTGGAATGGGTGAAGCACCTGGTTCGTGTGAAATGTCACATTGCTGTGGTGACGGACGGAGTAATTGACATATTATGTGATGTAATATTCAGCATAAGTGTTGTACATTGAGGGAGCGCCTCTTTCTGATGCTGTCATAAAATTCCGAGCTTCATCACTGTAATGGCCACCAGTCGTCCTGTCACTTAGCTTTTCTGACCACCACGGCGTTTTGTCCCTTTTCTCTTCGCCAGTTGTCGTTGCGTCCTTTGATCTCTCCAGTTGTAGCGTCCCCATTGTCGGTCCCATGATATCTTCATCTTGGTCGTATGGTTCTCAGTACAAAGCAATGGTGAGCAAGGAAAACACGAACAGCACCCGGTGCGCCGCCACACGCAGGGGGAGGTCGACAGCAGAGGCCGGTAGATGCCTCAAGAACTGAAAAAGAGATGAGTGAACACCCCGGCTGGCGCTGGGGGGGGGAACGGGGAAGAACGTGGAACACATCGAGAAAAAAAAGGAACGTGGGTGCAGTGCGACTTTCATGGTGCGCGGAGGGGGGGGCAGAGGGGGGCAAAGAAAAGGGCGAATGCGGCGCGCGGGCGCAAAGAAAGGGGG